>ENA-ORXD01001413-ORXD01001413.1-sediment-metagenome-genome-assembly--contig:-NODE-1413-length-20133-cov-61.019944_pt1 | contig 20133 bp, 23 predicted proteins | sample MGYA00237862_ERZ511471 | MGnify/ENA metagenome assembly ERZ511471
TAGGCAATATAGATCAGGCTCGAGGGGACAAAAAGATACTCGGTGGTCTGCAGCATCACCAGGCTGACGGCATACCCGCCGAAGATCGAGAGCACCCCGCCAATTCCACTTCCGATCAGACCAAGGATGAGGGCCTCGTAGAGAAACATCCTGCGTATCTCCTGCCGCTTTGTCCCGATGCTCCTGAGCACCCCGATCTCCTTGATTCGCTCCGTGACCGACATCAGCATGATGTTCAGGATGCTCACCCCGGCAACGATCAGCGAGATACCTCCGATAGCCGTGGTGAACGTTGAAATCTGCCCGAAGGCGGTGAGGATGGTGTCGAGGATGGCCCGGGTATCGATGACGTCCACCACCGTTTCCCGCCGGTTCAGCTGCCGCTCGATCTCTTCTTTCACCTCCCCAATCTGGCTGAGGTCCTTCACCTTGACGATGACCAGATTGTAGCCGTCCGGGCCGTAGGCGTCTTCAAACCACCGGCTATCAACTACAATGCCGTAGTCGGGGTTGATATCAAAGCCCATCCCCCGTTCCTCGAGGATCCCGACAACCCGCAGTGATCCCTTGTCTCCCACGGTGATACGGGACCCGACCTTTATGTCGTTCTGTTCGGCAAACCGCGCTCCCGCCATGGCCGAGGAAGAGCCCCGAAGGTAGGTCCCTTCCGCGAGCTCGAGGAGGATGGGAATATCGTCTGATTTGAGACCATAGACCACCCCCACCGTATCCTCGGTACCGATCTTCATCCGGGAACCCCCGGAATAGACAGGGATGGTGATGTGGGGTGCTACCGCACGCCGGATTTGTTCGACGTCCCGATCCGAGATGAGTTCCGGAGCGCTCCCTCCTCCCCCGAATCCCATACCGCCCGCATGCGGGCTCACGATAATGCTGTCACCGACGGTAGAGAGGCTGTCTGAGATGGCCAGCACCAGGCTGTTGCCGAGGATTCCGATGGAGACAATGGTCACCACGCCAATGATGATGCCGAGTATCGCGAGCAGGGATCGCAGCCAGTGAAGGCGGACATTTCGCCGGGCAAAATCAAAGAACATGCGCGAGTGCATCGCTCATCCCTCCGTATCGGTAATCTTCCCGTCCACGATCCGGATGATGCGGCGGGCATACCGGGCGATGGCCGGGTCATGGGTTACCATGACGATCGTCTTGCCCTGGTTCCGGTTGAGGTCGGCGAGCAGTTCCATGATGGCCGTCCCGGTCTTTGAGTCGAGGTTGCCGGTCGGCTCATCGGCAAGGAGGATCTCGGGGTCATTGACCAGCGCCCGGGCGATTGCCACCCGCTGCTGCTGACCGCCTGAGAGCTCGCTGGGTTTATGGGAATAGAGGCTTTCATCGAGTTCCATGGCGGCCAGTACCGCCAGGCACCGGTCCTGGCATTCCCGGTTCCCGGTTTTCAGGATGAGGGGATACTGCACGTTCTCAAGGGCGGTGAGGAGAGGGAGGAGATTGAATACCTGGAAAATGAACCCGATATGATCTCTCCTGAGTACCGTGAGCTCCTCATCGCTCATTCCCCTGATGTTCCTCCCCTTGATGCAGAGTTCTCCGGATGTCGGGGTGTCCAGGCAGCCCATCAGGTTGAGCAGGGTCGATTTCCCTGATCCTGACGGCCCCATGATGGCAACAAAGTCTCCGGGAGCGAGATCGAGGTTCACGCCGTCAAGGGCGACCACATCCTCTCCGGGGAGTGGGTAGTGCTTGGTGACCTCATGGAACCGGATAATGGACCCGTTGCTGCAGATCGCGTTTATCTCTTCTTCCATGAATACCAGATGGCTCCACCGATCACTGCTAGGGAGGCGATAACAACACCGATGATGGGAAGGGCGATCCCGGGCTCCTTTGTGCTCCCGGAAGTTTGCGCCGGGATGCTGACCGGGTAGGTCTTCTCAAAGGGATTGCCATCCACGTCCCGGTAGCTCACCACAACCGGAACCGTGGTGAGATTTCCGGCAGTGAAGGTGATCTCGAAACTCGAGAAGTCATCGGGCTCGAGTGATCCCACGACGTAGCTCTGGTAGGGATCCACCGGAACCGCCCCCCCTCCGGCAGCCAGAATAACGGAGTTTGCCACCTCAAGCCCTGCATTGTAGATATCTCCGGTGAGCACATATTTACCGTCCTGGTATTCCACAAGGATATTTGAGAGGAGAGGGTTAGCCTCGGTCTTTGATACCCCGAACTCGACCGGCACTTTCACGGACGTGGCATGGGGGTTGACCCCGTTCTTGTAATCGGCCCTGAATTCGAGCACTGATGGCTGTTTGGGAGTGATATTGAACGAGACCCGCTGCGCCTGGTCGGGATTCAGGTTGCCGATGAAGTAACTCGAAGGAGTGGCTTCGATTCCCTCACCGCTGACATGCACCACAACCCCGCTTGCCGGATTGTCCCTGGGGTTTCCGACAAGGATATCGATCCGGTCTTTCCTCCCTGCACCGAAGGTATCGGGCTTGTCCAGGATGGAGATCTCGAGAGGGTCGTTCTCAACCCTGATCTGGACCGGGTAGCGGAGATACCCGGCATCGCGGAAATCGAGGGAGAATTTGGGATAGTATATGCCGGGTAAAACATCGGCCTTGACCGTGAAGGAGAACTGCATGCTGTTCCCGGCACCTACCGTGGTGGTGGTGTCGTATGAACTTGAAAGGACAGAGATGTCGGCATCATACATGGTTGCCCGCCGTATGGCAACACTCTCAAACCCGTTGTTGGTGATCTCGATGGTGATGATACCGGTGTCGTCCTCAAAGAAAATCCCGGGCTCAATGGAGATGCTGGTGACCGTCACCTGTGCTGCTGCATCTGCACCGGGATCCTGGGCGGCAGCTGCGGGCATCAGCAGGACGAGCGCAACGGCCACACAGAGCGCGGGTACAACCCCTCGCATTATGAACCCCCGAGCAGCCGGATTCCGTTCAAGGCCATGAAGAGGACATATACGACGTAGATAACCACCGGGACGAGGACGGTGACGGCCGCCTGCTTTAGAGGGAGACTGCGGGCATGCTGCATCCCGAATATCCAGAGATTTGCGCTCCATGCAAGGAAAATAACCGAGATGACCGTAGAAATCAGGGTGAATTCACGGAATGCCGGATCCTGGAGCATTCCCTCCATAGCTCCCTGAATGGCGGCCGGGTCAGAAAAGCTGGTGAGTACCGGGGCCTGGATCATGGGAACATAGTAGAGTGCCACGAGGAGGGAGATGACCGACCCGATGACCACGGGGAGGAGTCCGTATCCGGTGCACTGGAGCGTACGCTTGAAACTGCCGCTACCCTTGAATACCATCGAGATGACGGTAAAAACTCCGGCGAAGATAATCCACCAGATAAGGACAAACCCAATAAATGCCGAAATTGCCCCGAACAATCCAATGAATGTGGCCATCCCCGCACCGGCTGCCGCTTCGAACATCTTTGCGTAGGTGCCGGAAATGATGTAGGCGGCTGCAGCGGCGATGAGCCCGCCAGCGATGACGATCAGGGCCGGGATCTTCAGGCTCTCTGGCTCCTCGACAAGCCTGCGAAAAAAGGCGTCAGGTCTGAGAAGGAGATCTCCAATATTTCCTGCCATATGAATCTGGGAAATCTTGGAGTTCTTTGTCTATCAACATTTGGGAGAGCAGACAGTATTATCGTTCATGTCCGGTTATTCAGAAGAACTGTTTTCTCCAGAAGATACCGATGCCGAAGGCCGAGAGGAGGGCCGAAATAGCCACGATGATAAGGAAGGCAAAGGGATCATGCTGGAAGGGCAGCTCCACGTTCATCCCGTAGATGCTTGCCACGAGGGTCGGGATCATCAGGATGATAGTGACTGTGGTGAGGAGCTTGATGACCACATTCAGGTTATTGGAGATGATCGAGGCATAGGCGTCCATGGTGCCGGAGAGGATGCTCGTATAGATATTTGCCATCTCGATTGCCTGCTTGTTCTCGATCACCACTTCCTCGAAGATATCGCGGTCATCCTCATCCATCCGCATACAACCCGAGGTATTGAATTTCTCCAGCATCAGGGCATTTGAGCGAAGCGAGGTGATGAAGAAGACGAGGCTCTTTTCCATGTTCAGGAGCCGGATCAGCTGGATATTTTTCAGGGCCTTGTGGAGATCCTTCTCGATATTCCCGGTCATCCGGTTAATATCCCTGAGGTAGCGGAGAAAGAGCAGCGAAGTCCGTACGAAGAGGGTGAGCACAAACCGTGTCCTGTTCTCAGTCGAGAGGTTCCGCACCCGGCCGGTGCGGATCTCATGCACAACGTCTGCCTCCATGAGCGATACAGTGATAATCAGCCCCTGGGTCAGTATGATGCCGACCGGGAGGGTGGTGAAGGGAATATCGGCTTCATCCGCTTCCCTGCGGGGAGTACGAAGGAGGATGAGGGTGTTTCCCTCCTCCCGCTCCACCCGGGCCCGCTCATCCACATCCAGCGGATCGGTGAGAAAATCGGGAGGTATGGTAAAGCGCGCAACCAGGGCCTCGATCTCCTCGGGGGTGGGGCCGACGACGTGAACCCATGCTCCGCTCTCGTATCCTTCAATGATTTCGAGACCGTTCTGCATGCTGCGGTAAATGGTGATCATGGCATACCCCCAGGCGCAGGGCCGCTGGCAGGATTCCGAAATTGAAAAAAACAGGCTTATTTGCCTGTTTTTTCCCTTTCATCCTGCTCAACTGTCCAAATCTGTCCAGATCTCGTCGTTTCCCCGTATCCGCAAAATAGTTTTCGATCAGGGTTGCAGATTCCTCCGGAGATGCTCAGGCTGGATCACTCCGTTCCCTGCTCTACAACCGCAAGCTCCCCGGAGAGCTCCCCGAGAGGTCTATCCTCACAAAATCTCCGCTGGTGGGAAGATCCATCCTGAATCCTGTTGTGATGTCAAGTTCGACCGTTGCGTTTTCCAGAATGAGATCAAGGACGTGCCCACCGTGTGCCCTGTCCGCGGAAATACTATGAAGATGGACCCCCGGTGCATTCAGTCCGTCCATCATCTCAGGCGTATAGAATCCGGCGATCGTACCGGTCATGTTCCGGAACTCAAAGACTGACTGGCAGGCTACGGCATCCACCAGCCGGGGATAGGGTTTCTCCTGCTGCGGTATGCTGCGGGCTTTGACATAGGGAATCTTCCCTGTAATCCGTACCGCATAGAAAAGATTTCCGGAAGGGAGCTAAGAGACGGCTATCGTTGAGAATTCAGTGAAATTTTTTGCATAAGGGACAGAAAACGTGACGTCCGGGGAGAAGAAGGTCACCGTTGCAAAAGGGGTGGTCATACTATCCGCAACTGGGTGAACCCTGCCATCGGCCGTAACCTGGAAGAACTCCCCGTCCACTGCCACCATTTCACCATCGAGACCATCAAAGGTTGCAATACCAAAATCCCCGTGGCGTTTCACTTCGGAGTAGCTCATGACACCATAGTACGATCCCTGGAGGAGGGCATCGGTGGTTGAGACCTGGGTAGAGGATGTCCTGGTCACCATCATCCTCCCGTGCATCTGGCGGAATGAGAACCCCGAGCGTGAGGCCGATGATGAATACCCCTGCCAGAAGGAGATATCCCCCCCTGTTCATGCAGGTATGTACAGGGCGGCGGTGATTAGCCTTTTCGGATTAAATCTCTGAAGAAAACGACAGTATGCAGGAGAGGGTCATGAGAAAATCCGGATTCAGGAATGTCTCCCCTTCCTCTTTCCGATGGTGTCAAGAATTTCCCTGACGACCGGGAGAACAGACGCTGAACCGGTGCCGAGCGCCTTCTTCAGTGCCGGTTCTGCCCGCTCGCCGATCATCTCCAGCGCCTTGGCTGCCCGGAGCCGGACTCCCCGCTGGGGGTCTTGAAGGGCCCGGATAAGCGGATCGACAGCCCGGTCGTCTCCGATGATCCCCAGGGCCTCGGCAGCCTCCTCTCTGACATGATCGTTCTCATCAGAGAGCGCGGTGATAAGGGGCGGGACCGCAGAGGTATCGCCGGTTTTTCCGAGGGCGATGGCCGCTCTCCACCGGATACTGATAAATTCGTGGTCGTTCAAGGCTTTGATCAGGCACGGTACCATCTTCCGGGGCCGGTCCTCTTCGAGCCTTATGATGGCATTCCACCTGACCTCGGGATCAGGATTGCCGAGAGCCAGGTTATACCAGCGAATCGAATCCTTCGCTGAATTCCGGGCAGGTTCCATGTATTTCCTGAAATTCTTCAGCTCAGCCTACGGATCCGCAGCACGACTTCCCTGAGCTGTTCGAGCGATGTCGCATAGGACAGCCGCTGCCATCCAGGGGTATTGAATGCCGATCCCGGGGTCACCGCCACATGGCCGGCTTCGAGCCACCTTTCCGCCGTCGCGACATCATCGCCGCCAGTCTTCACATAGGCATAGAATGCTCCATCGGCGGGCGCAACCTCAAAGCCCATCAGGAGGAGCTCCTGGACGAGGTAGTCTCTCCGGCGGTTGAACTCCTTTCGCATCGTCTCGACACATGCCTGATCACCGGTCAGCGCTGCCACGCCCCCATACATGGCAAAGGTGGTGGGATGGCTGATCGAATGCTGCTGGACCTTGGACATCTGCGTGATGATGGGTTGTGGCGCAACCGCCCAGCCGAGCCTCCATCCGGTCATGGCATAGGCCTTGGAGAACCCGTTTATGGTGATCGTACGCTCTTCCATATCCCCTATCGAGGCAAGGGAGAAATGCTCCTTGCCGTACACCAGCTTCTCGTAGATTTCATCAGAGAGGGCCAGGAGGTCATAATCCTCGCACAGGTCCGCAATCAGCCGGAGAGAGACCAGGTCAAGGACCGCTCCTGATGGATTCGACGGTGAATTGACAATTACCATCTTGGTTTTTGCCGTTACTTTTTCGAGAACATCATCGGTAACCTGGAACGTCTTCTCATGCAACGGGTGGTGAACAGGTCTTCCACCAGCAAGGAGAACACAGGGCTCATAGGACACCCAGGACGGATCGAGTATGATCGCTTCCTCTCCGGGATTCAACACCGCAGTGGCGGCATCATAGATCGCGTCCTTCGCCCCGCAGGTCACCAGCACCTGGGATGAATTACAGGGGAACCGGTTCTCTAAGCGGGTTTTTTCTGCGATCGCGGCCAGGAGTTCCGGGATGCCGTTGCTCGGGGCATAATGTGTCTCACCCCGCATGAGCGCCCGGATACATGCCTCCTTGATGTGAGCCGGTGTATCAAAGTCCGGCTCACCGATCGAGAGGCTGATGACCTGGAGCCCGCGCCGCTGCATCTCCCTGGCTTTGTCTGAGATTGCTAGGGTTGCCGAAGATGCAATTCCGGTGACCTTCTCAGAGAGGGCCCTCATCCCAATCGCTGGACCATCTTTACCGCTGATTCCACGGCACGCCGTGCATAATCTATCCGCTCACTGGCTTCCATCCGGGTCATACCCGGGCCGGAGATGCCAAGCGACACCGGTTTTTCGAATTCAAGGGAGAGATCGATGATCTTCCGGGCTGCGTGCTGGACCACGATCTCATCATGCTGGGTTGCCCCCTCGATCACGCAACCTATGGTAACCACAGCATCAACCGAGCCGGTTTTCAGCATCTTTTTTATTGCCAGCGGCATGTCATACGCCCCGGGCACGTACATGCATTCGGTAACCTCGGCACCGAGGAATGAGGCATGCTCTTTTCCCTCAACTTCCATCATGTAGGTGATGTCACGGTTGAATTCCGAGACTACAAAACCGAGTTTCACACTCATATCGATTCCCTGCCTGTTTATGTCCTACCTGCTCACTCATAAACCGATGCCTGCCCCTCACCTGCGTGCCGGACCAGCATCAGGAAACCCCTGTCGCTGCCCGGTACCGGCTTCTTTTATGAGTTCCTGGGGATTGAACGCCATTTTGATCACGTTCCGGGCATGCTCCCGCGTCCGCTGTTCGGCAAGCCATGCCAGTTCCCGGTCATCTTCTGCCTCGTCCTCATGGACAAAAACCTCAATGATGTGGGTATTGGTCATCAGCTGACAGGTTATCAGACCCTGAGAAGCTTCGTGGGCACACATCCGGTCCTTCTCCTTCCCGCCGGGCATTCCGAGTGCCATCACGATGCCGCATTTCCGCTCCCCGATGAGTTTTTTACAGGCAACCGGGAGGTCTTTGATTCCCGGGACAGTGACCCGTTCGATGGCTATGCTTGCCTGCTTGCGGAGTTCATCTGCGGCAATGGCACCCATATTGACCCGGGAGAACGTGGTGTCTGCAATCCCAATCTTCATCCCAGCACCCCGCAGGCAGCCGAAACCCCGTCTCCTGCCAGATGGTGCCCGTGGATCCGGAGTGCGTGCTGCACGGCGGCAAGGGTGGCGAGGATCTCAGGGGCTCCGGTCGCCCCCATGGTCCCGATCCGGAAGATCCGGCCTTTCAGGTGATCCTGACCACCGGCAATCTCGATGCCCAGTTTTTTCACGGTCCCGCGGAACTCGCTGTCATTCACCTTCCCGGGGAGTTTCACCGCAGTCACGGTGTTCGAATACGCATGATCGTCATCGATTTCCGGAAGGAGATCGAGCCCCCATGCCTTGACCGCAGCCCGCACCGACTCTGCGTTCCTCCGGTGGCGGGCAATACGCGGCCCGAGGCCTTCTTCTTCAATGATCAGGCATGCCTCCCTGAGGGCGAGGAAGAGGGGTACTGCCGGGGTATAGGGGGTCTCCATCACTTTTGCCCCGGCGCTCTTCCGGTATGCGGCAAGGTCAAGGTAGTAGGGACGCTCAGAGGAGAGCCGCTCCCAGGCCCGTTCACTCACCGAGACTGCCGAGAGTCCGGCCGGTGCGGCAAGACACTTCTGGGAACCCACTACCACAACATCCGCCCCCCACGTATCTGCTCTGACCTCATCCCCTCCGATAGAGGTGATCCCGTCCATCACAAAGAGGGCGTCGTACTTCCGGGCGAGTTTTCCCACCTTTTCTGCAGGGTTCCTGATCCCGGCAGAGGTCTCGTTGTGCACGAGGGTAACCATATCAGCTCCCGCGCTAAGCCGCTCTTCCAGGGCCACGAGGTCGAGAGGGGTTCCCCATTCCGACGAGAGTTCATGGGCCGCCCCGTAGCGCTGGGCGATCTTGTACATGCGTTCGCCGAACTTGCCATTCACGAGGCAGGCGATATCCAGGCCCCGTCCAAAGTTGGCCACCGCTGCTTCCATGGATGCAGTTCCCGATCCGCTGACCACGAAGAGTTCATTCTTTGTACCAAAGGTCTCTTTCAGTACCCGTACACAATCGGCATATATGCTGCCGAACTCGGTTCCCCGGTGATTAATGGCCTGCCTGACCATCGCCATACGAACCCGTTCCGGCATCGGAACCGGCCCGGGAAGCATCAAGAGCGGTTCTTTTTCCATAGTTACAGCCCCATAGTATTTTTATAACCACGGAATATAAGTGTGGATGGCACACCCATGGTCGAAGTAGCCATTCTTGCCGGATCGGCCTCAGACGCCTCTGTTGTGGAAAAAGCCGCGGCAGTCCTGAAAGAGCATGGAGTCAGCTATGACACCCGGGTTATCTCCGCGCACCGGGAACCGGACGTTCTGGACGAGTATATCAGAACCAGTGACTGCAGGGTTTTTATTGCCATCGCCGGGCTCTCTGCAGCCCTGCCAGGCATCATCGCCTCGAAGACCTCCCGTCCGGTCATCGGTGTCCCGGTCAGCGGGAAGCTGATGGGTTTTGACGCCATCCTCTCGATTGTCCAGATGCCAAAAGGCGTTCCGGTGGCCTGTGTCGGTGTCGACAATGGGGAGAATGCGGCACTGCTGGCGATCAGGATTCTGGGTGTGAGATAGCGGTGAGGAGGCGGTTTTCCGCCAATCTGTCATCCAGGACACCAGATCACTTCTCCACAAGGAAATTTTCTTCATGCTGATAGATTTTCAGCTCACGACCGTCTCCCTGGTTCACACCGACTTCCGGCTCGTTCCGTATCACGATGGTGGTGCAGCACGGAACAGAAACGGTCATGATGAAAAAAGAAGGGGTCCGGCCGGGAGTATGACACTGGGTTTTCGGGAGCTTCAATCCTTTTCCTTCCCTTTCTCCTTGTCGAAAAGCTCCTGCATCATCCTGACCGCACAGAGGTCCCCGCACATCGAGCAGGTGTCAAGTTCTCCGTCCCGGGCATGAATGGCCCGTGCCACGTCCGGGAAGAGTGCGAGACGGAACTGTTCTGCCCAGTCAAGTCGCCTCCGCGCCTCGGCCATCTGCCGTTCGCGGGGCATCTTGTACCCGTCCTTCTTCCGCACCGTATCTCCGATGTGGGCAGCGATCTTTGCCAGGCGGGTTCCCTCGACGATATCTTTGACCAGCGGGAGGGCCAGGTGCTCGCTCGGGGAGACCATGCAGAGGAAGTCGGCACCGTGAAGGCAGGCCATGGCACCCCCGATGGCCGCAGCGACATGATCATATCCTGGTGCAATATCGGTGACCAGCGGGCCGAGGAGGTAGAGCGGGGCATCGTTGGAGAGCTCCTTCATGATCCGGACATTGTAGCCGATCTGGTTGAAGGGGATGTGCCCCGGTCCCTCGATTATTCTCTGGACTCCGGCCGCAAGCGCCCGGTTGGCAAATCTCCCCAGGTTCAGGTACTCGACAGTCTTGGCGTGCCGGTCGGCGTCCTGGAGGCAGCCCGGCCGCATGCCGTCCCCGAGACTGGCCACAACCTCGTGCTCTGTGAGGATCTCAAGGAGGTAGTCAAACTCTGCAGCAAGCGGGTTCTCTTCCCCGGTTGCAACCATCATCGCCACATGGAAGGCACCACCACGGGAGACGACCGGAAGGATGCGGGGATCAGCGTGGAGGGCTGCGAGCGCCTCGCGGTTCACTCCGCAGTGGAGGGTCAGGAAGTCCACGCCGTCCCTGCAGTGTTCCCGGATAACTGAGAAGAGGAGATCGGCATCGACATCGGCCGCACTCCCTGCCCGGCGGACCGCTTCGTATATCGGGACCGTTCCCAGGCAGAGGCCGAGGGAGAGGAGATCTCTCCTGATGACAGGGAGATCGCCCCCGGTTGAGAGGTCCATCAGGGTGTCAGCGCCGTTGGCGATTGCGGCTGCAGCTTTTTCTTTCTCAAGCCGGGGATCGCACCGCTCACCCGATGTCCCGACATTGACATTGACCTTCACGCTACAGCCCTCGCCGATAGCGCAGATTACATGGTGCCGAACAGGATTGGCCGGGATTACCACGCGTCCACGAGCCACTGCACGGGCAAAATCCCGGGGATTTGCCCCTTCCTGGCGCGCAGCCGCCTCTACCAGGGGAGGAATGCCGGCTACACACTCCTGGATCAGGGTACGCATAAGAGAGATGTGGTTGGTGTTCCTTATTAGTAAACATGCCAGTCAGCTGGATCCCGGGCCAGGGTTACTTTGGAAATGCATACCTTGTCGGTTCGGTGCTTATCGATGCGGGTGTGCTTCCTTCGGTCATCGAACCACACCGTGAGGATATTGATACGATCATTCTCACCCACTGCCACTTCGACCACACGGCGTACACCAGGGAAATCGCGCACCTCTGTTCGGCGTGTGTCGCCATCCACCCGCTCGACGCTCCCGGACTCACTGAAGATGGAATGAGCCTCTCCCTGCAGTTCGGCTCGCGGTCGCCCGGGATCCCTCCTGACCGCCTGCTCTCAGATGGCGAACAGGTCGGACCGCTCACGGTTCTCCATACACCCGGGCATACGCCCGGAAGCATCTCCCTCTATCTTGAGGAGGAGCGTGCGCTGATATCTGGAGATACCGTATTCACGGACGGAGGGTTCGGCCGGTACGATTTCCCCGGAGGCGACCGGACCGCTCTGGCCCGATCAATCGAGCGTCTCGCATCCCTTGATGTGGAAGGTCTCTATCCCGGGCACGGGGCCCCGGTTCGGCACGATGGCAGGCGGCATATTGAAGCTGCCCTGCAGCTCCTGCGGGCGGGGTATGGATAGAGGAACCTACTGCCTGATCCTCCGCAACCGGCGTTGCGGGGTGAAGGTTGGTGCTATTGGCGCCATCAGCTTCCCCGAAGGCTGGCACGTGTATGTCGGATCGGCCCAGGGCGCTGGCGGGCTTTCCCGGGTGAGGAGACACATCCGCGTGGCATCTGAGGGAATCGGTGCTCCTCGATGGCATATCGATTACCTCCTCGTCCATCCCGCTTTCTCGCTCGTAGCGGTGGCCTGTGCCGTAACAGCGGACCGGGAAAGCGAATGCACCATTGCCCGTCGTCTTGGAGGAGTTCCGGTGCGGGGTTTCGGGTGCAGTGACTGCCGTTGTTTCTCTCATCTCTTCTATTTCACATCAAATCCGGAAAAAGCCGTAATTTCAACATTTTCATCACTGGGTCTTTCTGCATCTATCAAAACTATCAATAAGTTCTAAGGTGAGTATACGTTTATGACGGTGCTAGGTATCTCGGGGAGCACGCGCAAGGATGGAAACACCTCAATTCTGGTCAAGGCCGTCCTTGAGCGGTGCGAAAAAGCAGGGATCGAGACCGAATTCATCTCCCTTGCAGGAAAGAAGATCAGTCCCTGTCTGGGGTGCGAGAAGTGCAGGGAGAAAGACTGGTGTGTTATCCAGAATGACGACTGGGGAAGCATCATGGAAAAGGTTATAGAAGCCGAAGTGCTGGTGATCGGCTCCCCAACCTACTATTATGATGTCTGCGGACATGTCAAAAACTTCATCGACCGGACCTACTCACTCTACCACCAGAGGAAACTGGCCGGAAGGAAAGCTGTCGCCGTTGCGGTCTGCGCCAATAAGGGTGGTGCCCGGACCATCGAGACGCTCGAAGGGTTCCTCAACAGTCACGAGTTCTCCTACCTGGGCTGGGTCCGGGGGAAGGGATACCTGGAGGGGGATATTGTCAAGGATACCCGGGCTCTGAAGAAGGCACAGGAAGTTGGTGATAAAATCGTCAATCTGCTCAAGCCGCAGGACTGATCGTCCCCCATCCTGATTTTTTTTGGTATATCTCTCGATATTTCACCCATATTATCTCGACCCCGACAGGTGAGAACTGTGGGATGGCATCAGTATCCGCCGCCACGTATGCAGGGATGCGGTTCAGCCTGTGGTTGGTCCCGGCCCAATAACTGAATGAACCGTGTTTCCTCAAATCCGAACATGCTCCGGAATCCATCTCCTCATCGCAGGTCCGGGCACAGGGAACTACCCTGACGCCCCGGTCTGTCTTACTCCAGACCCGGGGGCCCTCCACCTTCCTTTCCCTGCGGCGGTGTGATTGTTCATCCTCCCCGGCTCGTACCCCTAACAGTCCGGGACGATACAGGGTTCACCGCCGCTGCACAAACTGATCGAACCCTGGCAAGAACCTCATCAGTCTCCTTCCGGCTGGTTATCTCCGTAGCATCTCCCCGCATTGGACTCCCCCCGTCGGTCGGGGTGTTGTTCCCGGGCGGGGAATCAGATGAGGCGGTAGAGCGTATCTCTCTGCCGGAGCGTTCTCCCGATATCTGTAGCAATCCGCTCCATTTCAGCAGGATCGAGGTAATCGGTGTCCCGGGCCCCCGCTCCCTTGGAGATGCTCTCCTCGAACATCGTGCCACCCAGGTCATCGGCACCGCCGAGCAGCCCGAGCTGGGCCATTTTTACACCCGTCTTCACCCACGAGACCTGGATATGATCAATGGTATCGAGGAAAAGGCGGGAAATGGCAGTCATCAGCAGATCCTCCCGCCCGGTCGCGCCAGCACGGGCAATCCCCTTCCGGAACAGGGGGGTATTCATGTGGATGAATGAGAGGGGAACGAATTCGGTGAATCCCCCCGTATCGTCCTGGATTTCGCGGATGAGAGAGAGGTGGCGGATCTGGTCCTGTACCGTCTCGCAGTGGCCGTACATGATCGTCGCCGTGCTCCTGATCCCGAGACGGTGCGCCTCCCTGATAATCCTGATCCACTCGTCAGTGGAGACTTTTCCCGGGCATATGACCCGCCGGACCTCGTCGACTAATATCTCTGCTGCCGTTCCGCACAGGGACCCGAGACCGGCGTCCTTCATCAGCCGGAGCACTTCGAGGGATGTGATACCGCTTTTCCTGGCGGCATATGCCACCTCCATGGGATTGCTGGCATGGATATGGACTCCCGGCGCACCTTCTCTTATGGCGGTGATGATCTCCACGTAGGAATTCGCATCGAAATCGGGGTGGAGCCCGCTCACCGTGCAGATCTCGGTCACCTTCCGGCTTTTTGCCAGTACGGCCTTCTCCCGGATTACCTCCAGATTATGAAAATAACCCCCCTCCTCACCCGGTTTTCGTGAGAATCCGCAGAACCCGCAGGTATTGATACAGTAATTGGTCACATTTATGTTCTGATTCCTGACATAGGTGACCTGGTTTCCGACCACTGCCTCACGCCGTTCATCTGCAGCATGAACGATATCCCAGACACGCCTGTCGCTGACCCTGAAGAGCCGGAGCGCATCCTCCTCGCTCAGGCGGTTCCCGGATACGGCCGTATCGAGGATATCTCCGAGTTCCCGTCCCTCACGATCCCGGGGGGTGATCGTGCTACCTTGTGACATAGTATGATACTGGAAGGGTGGGACCGTATCCTCATAAAGCAACCGACCGTGCCATTTAATGCCGCCGGAACCGTATCCGGAACTGAGAACCATGCAGGAGAGAACGGTTCCCCTCCGCATTAGCGAGGGTTCAGGCTATGTCGTCCCGCTCGGTCCGGTCAACCTCGTCTGGGTCATTGCTCCGAAAGGTATGGTGGGATGTGGTGCTTTTGATGTCCAGGCTCTCGAAAAATTCGGGTATCCCGCGGCGCGGGTGCAGTCGAAAACAGGCTCTTCCATAGATACCCTTGACGACCTGCTCTCGGGGGTTATCCGCGAGGCAAATCCTTCGGCCGAACGACACGGGGTGCTGACCGGCATGAGCGGAAAGGAGGCACTCGACCTGCTCTCATAGACGCTATCCAAGGCTTTAATCCGGCTCCGGACCATCCTGACTATCATGCAGTACTCCCATCTCTTCGGCCCGGTCCACTCCCGGCGGCTCGGCCGATCGCTCGGCATCGATCTTGTTCCGTTCAAGACCTGCAGCTACAACTGTGTCTACTGTGAATGCGGGCGTACAACGGTAAAGACTGTGGAGAGACGGGAGTTTTTTCCGATCGATGAGGTGCTTGCTGAAATCCGGGCCTACCTCTCGCATTCCCCGGAACTTGATTTCATAACATTCTCGGGTTCAGGAGAGCCAACCCTCTCATCGTCCATCGGAGAGGTCATCCGATTCCTCAAAGACTCCTATCCCGCCTACCGTATCTCCGTGCTGACCAACGGGAGCCTGCTCTGGCGATCCGATGTCCGTGAAGAGCTCCTGCCAGCCGATGTCATCCTCCCGACCCTCTCTTCTGTGTTTGACGACACCTTCCGTAAGATTCACCGGCCGGTCCCCGGCATCTCTGCCATGCAGATTGTTGAAGGGCTGGAATGCCTCCGGAAAGACTATACCGGGGAGATTTGGCTCGAGGTATTCATTATTCCCGGAATCAATACCAGTCCGGAAGAACTGGACGGCCTGCGGGCGGCAATAGAACGGATTCATCCGGACAGGGTTCAGCTCAATACCCTTGACCGTCCCGGGAGTGAGGACTGGGTCCGGCCCGCATCACCCGGAGAACTGGAGGAAATACGCAGCTTTCTCGGTCTCACCGGTGTAGAGGCAGTCGAGCCGGTGCGGTATGAACTCTCTGCCGGCTCAACCATGCCCGGGGAATGGTCAGATGCCGTGGCCCGGGTGCATGAGATGATAAGGCGCAGACCCTGCACTCTTGACGACATCTCGGCATCAACCGGCCTCTCCCGGCGCGAGATCCTGAAGATCCTGCGTGAGATACAATCAGGATCGATTATCGAAGAAAAACGGGAAGATCGGGGTATTTTCTATTTCTGCCCGGAATGATGGTTATACCAATGTATAATCCGTCAGCCGCTGCCGAAGTGGCCGCCCGATATCCCCGGTGATGCGCTCCATCAGGACCGGATCGAGGAAGTCCGCACCGGGCGCACCCGCATTTCCTGATACGTCATCGGAGAACATGGTTCCGGCAAGATCATTTCCCCCTGAAAGCAACGCGATTTGCGACAGCTTCACTCCCAGTTTCCCCCATGAGACCTGGATGTTTTTAAAATTGTCAAGAAACAGCCGGGAAATGGCGATCATCAGGAGATCCTCTCTCCCGGTCGCCCCGGGACCGGCCTGGCCGTTCCGAAAGAGAGGAGTGCTCTGGTACACGTAGGAGAGTGGCACCAGTTCTGTGAAGCCCCCGGTGTCGTCCTGGATCTCCCGCAGGATGGCCAGATGTCGGATCCGGTCTTCCGGTCGTTCACAGGTCCCGTACATGATGGTGGCGGTGGTTGGGATGCCCATCCGGTGGGACTCCCTGATGATCCTGATCCAGGTGGCAGTATCGATCTTGTTCGGACAGATGATCTGCCTCACTTCATCAACCAGGATCTCTGCTGCAGTTCCCTGGAGGGTAGAGAGTCCTGCCCGCTTCATCAGGGCGAGAACCTCACCGGTTGACATTTCGCTCTGGGATGCCGCATGCATCACTTCGTCAGGACTGAAGGCGTGAATATGGACCTCCGGAGCAGCCTCTCTCACCGAAGCGATGAGCTCGATGTAGGTCTCTGCGGTGAAATCAGGATGGACACCTGAGAGGAGGCAGATCTCTGTCACCCTGCGCTCGAGGGCCAGCCGTGTTTTCTTCAGGACGGTTGCACGATCATCACAGTACGCCCCTTCGTCGCCGGCCCTCCGTCCGAATCCGCAGAACCCGCAGAGGTTCTTGCAGATATTGGTGACGTGGACATTCTGGTTCCGTACATAGCTGACCACCGGGCCGGCCCGGGCTTCACGAACCCTGTCCGCAGCGGTGAGGATCTCGAACAGGGAGCGGTCCCGGGCATGCAGGAGTCCGACCGCCTCCTTTTCAGACAGCCGGTAACCTCCCTCCACATCACGCAGCAGCTGTATCGTCGTCATCCTTATCCGGCCCTATTTCTTTCCGGAACGCTTCCTGCCGGCCGTCTTCTTGCCGCTGCTGCTTTTCTGTTTCTGGTACATCTCCCATATCAGCATCAGCACGATCAGGATGATGGCCACGGGGATGATATTGAGGGGAATATATCCAAGGAGCGGGACGGCAAAGAGGGCTTTTCCCACCACCCATTCATCGCGGACCGGTTGGATGGTGCCAAGGTCGGTCCGGGAGAGGAGCGAGCCCTGGTCACTCCGGACATTGTTGTCTCCCTTGGTAATATAGCCTCCCTGCTCTGCCACCAGTTCAGAGGTCAGGATATATCCCTGATCCGGGGTGCTGTTCCTGGCATCGGGTATGATTATCCCGTTCTCGATTCTCGCCACCACGGTTCCATCGTTAAGAATCCAGGCATTATTCACGATGCGTGCCGGGAGGTACTCTTTCGGGCTGCTCATACCCCGGAAGAAATAGTAGTAGACAGGGATGTGCGATTCATCCGGTGTCTTTGCCAGCGCCCGGTGGATGATTGGATGTACCCCACCACCCAGGCCAGGAATCAGTGAGCCTCCTGCTCCATTGGGTGCGTAAATAAGAACATCGCCGTAATCGCCGTATTTTGTATACCCGGTTGTTCTGCCGCTCTCCCATGTCTGCAGCTCACCGAACCGGTCGGCGCTCACCACAAAGACCAGGTCACCCACGTTCATGTGCGGGACCATGCTCTCTGACTCGATTGTGACCACCGCGGGCCAGGTGCCGGAGATGAGAAAGAGCGCAAGCGCGATGCCGGCGACAACTACCGCAACCCAGAGTAGCTCCCGGGCGAAGGCTATTCCCGGATTCCCGCTCGTGCGGAACCGCTCAATGAGGCCTCTGTCCTCTCCCCCCTTTTTCTGATCAGCCATACTTCTGTAGTTCTTTCATCTGGCGCTTAATAAGAGATGGGAATCAGCACCGGAACAGACTCGGAGGGTATTGATCCAAAAACCAAAGTGCGGAGGGGCGCAATACTACTACATCCATGCTCGATGCCCGGATTATCGTCCAGCGGTTCCTTGACACCAAGATGCAGGTCCATCCTGACGTCGTTCGGTACCTGGCGGAGAAAGATGATCCGGCGCTCATCGACCGGATCATCGAGAACCTCCCGGGCGATACCGTCGTGGTATCAGTGAAACATATACCGGGAATCGTCCAGGACCGGGACGGAAACCGGTTCACCGCTGATCCCCGGTTTGAAGTGGTAAAGGGGAGCGCTGGCTCATCCGGGAACTCGGGGTGTGTCCAGGACTACCTCCACTATTTCAGGGACCGGTACAACCGACTGGGCACGATTATCCGCACACGGTGCACACCGATCCCGATCGAAGGGCTCCAGCGGAATTCCCGGTACAGGCAGGAGACCTGTGCCATCATGGGGCTGGTGCAGGAGGTCCGGACCACCACCAATGGTCATCGCATATCCGAGCTCGAGGACCCTACCGGATCCCTCCCGGTTCTGTTTCACAAGGATCGTCCCGTCTTCTCTGAGGGGGAGAACCTTATTCCTGATGAGGTAGTGGGGGTAAAGGGGCAGCTCTCCGGTGACGGCCGTCTCTTCTTTGCCGAATCGGTTCTCCGCCCGGATATCCCCATCAACCATGCCCCGTACAGGAGCGGAGAACCCGGTACCGCTGTTCTCATCTCTGATGTCCATGTCGGGAGCAACACGTTCCTCGAAGCAGAGTGGAACCAGTTCGCTGACTGGCTCGATGATACTCCGGTGTCCTACCTGCTGATTGCCGGCGACCTTGTGGATGGCATCGGGGTATATCCTGGACAGGAGCAGGAACTCACCATCACCAACATTTACGAGCAGTATGACGTGTTCGGGGCCATGATGCGGGATCTCCCGTCACGGACCACCATTATTCTCGGGCCGGGAAACCATGATGTCGTCCGGGCGGCAGAACCCCAACCGGCCATTGCCCGTGAGTTTTCCTCCAATTTTCCGGAAAACTGCGTGCTCGTGGAAAACCCGGCATTAATCAGCCTCCAGGGAATCATGGTCCAGATGTACCATGGCCGCTCAATCGATGACATGATTAGCCTGATTCCCGGAGCGAGTTACGAGAATGCCGCCCCTATGATGGAGGGGATGCTCCAGCGCCGTCACCTCGCACCTACCTACGGGAGGCGGACGCCGATCGCAGCCCTCCGCGAAGACCAGCTGATCATCGATCCTATCCCTGAAGTACTCCATACCGGACATATCCATATCATGTCCCTCACCGAATACCGGGGGACCCTCTGTATTAATGCAGGCGCGTGGCAGGCCCAGACCGCTTTCCAGAAACAGATGAACATCCACCCCACACCCGCCAGGGCCGTGGTTCTCGATCTCCAGACCCTCAAGCCCTCGGTTATCGACTTTCTCCATGCGCAATGATTCGCGTACCTTTTTAAGATCCTGTACTGTACCATAATAGCTACAAAACGACCGTTTTGCCAGATAGTTACGGAGGACAGTTTCGAATGGACTTTTTCATTTTCGTTCCAATCTGTGCCCTGCTCGGGCTTGTATTCGCAGCCTACTCCTACCGGGTCATGAACCGGGAAGGAACAGGTACCGAGCAGATGCAGAAGATCGCGCAGGCGATCCGGCTGGGAGCCATGGTTTACCTGAAGAGGCAGTATACCGCTATTGCAGTGTTCGTCATCGTTCTCGCGGTGGTGCTGGTAATCACCCCCGGCATCAATCCGCTCACTGCCGTCTGTTTCGTAATCGGTGCACTCTTATCGGCACTGGCCGGTTTCCTCGGCATGAACGCGGCCACCAAGGCCAATGTACGGACCACCAATGCAGCGAGGCGCGGGATGGCGGAAGCATTCCGGGTTTCGTTCTCAAGCGGCATGGTGATGGGTCTCTGTGTGGTTGGTCTGGGACTCTTCGGCCTCTCGGTTACCTTCTGGGCCGTTGATACCTACACCACCCTCGGAATCGAGGAAGTGGTGAATGTGGTCTCCGGGTTCTCTCTCGGTGCCAGTTCGATTGCCCTGTT
>ENA-ORXD01001414-ORXD01001414.1-sediment-metagenome-genome-assembly--contig:-NODE-1414-length-20128-cov-3.484864_pt1 | contig 20128 bp, 19 predicted proteins | sample MGYA00237862_ERZ511471 | MGnify/ENA metagenome assembly ERZ511471
TGGGATGGCATTGTCGCCACACTCGATCGTCTGGACGATGCGGGTCTCAAACATATGGGGACGTACCGCTCGGCGGCCGAAAAGAAGATACCGCTCATCGTTCAGATAAACGGAATCAAGGTCGCTTTTCTCAACTACACTGCCAACCTCAACGGTTTGACGCCTCCGGAAGAACACAAGGACTACGCCGTCAACATGCTCGATCCCGATGTCGTCGCTCAGGATGCTATGACGGCGCGCATGTGGGGAGCGGAGATCGTGATTGCTATGCTCCACTATGGCAATGAGTATGAGCGTCAGGCGAGCGAGGAACAGATCGATCTCTCTCAGCAGGTTCTGTCACGGGGCGTCGATGTCATTCTCGGCTCTCATTCCCACACAGTCCAGCCAATAGCTCACGTCGTCCAGTACACCAGCTGGAAAGTCACCGACAAGTACGTGGCATACTCGCTCGGCAATTTCGTTTCATCCCAGCGATGGCGGTATTCGGACTGCGGGCTCATTGCCTACATCCACATAGAGAAGCGCGGCCAACGGGCCTCCGTCACCGGCGTGAGTTACCTGCCTGTATATGTCCAGCGGTCGACGGCCGAAGCCAAAGTCAAATACCGAATCCTGCCGGTACTCCCCGGGGTGGTCCCGCTCACAGACGTATCGCTTACCCAGGCCGAAAAGGACCGGATGGCACAAGTCTGGGAGGAGACCCGGCAACTGATCTTCAGGCCCGACGAGAATATCGTTCCTCTCAATCCGGCCGAACTCGCGAGATAGCGCGGGACGTCGTGGTGGGCGGGTCCATCTTTCGTCTGGTAGGATGCTGGAATGCTTGAGTTTGAACGAAACAGCCCTATCGAGACCGGGGTTCTTGCGGAGTTCTTCGCTCGATGTGGATGGCAGGAGTCCGAAGCGCCGGCCAAGATCGAGTGGGTTCTCGCGGGATCGGAAGAATGGGTCACCTGCAAGTTGGACGGCGAATTGGTTGGGTTCGGCCGATCATCGCGTCTCGGTCCGGTCAAGCGGGTGGTGTTCGATGTGCTGGTTGACACGCGTCTCGAGCACAGTGGCCTGAGGCGTGAGATCGTCAGGCTTTTGGTTGAACATGCGGGCAGTCTCGAGGAAGTGTCCATATTCAGTGAGAGACGTGCGTCGGTTGGCGCGCCACCACTCATGCCGTCAGATGACTTCCGAGGGCCTCGGATACCCCAGGCTCCTCCGGACGCCTATCTAGGTCAAGCCACACATCCCGAGGAGGAGCGTTTTGACTAACTACCGGGTCACCTGTATTCCCGGCGACGGAATAGGCCCCGAAATCATGGCCGCAACCAAAGTAGCGGTTGCCGCCACCGGGGTGCTCATCGATTGGATCGATGTGGAGGCCGGCGCCGACGTAATGGAGAAGTACGGTACGCCGCTCCCACAGGTCGTTATCGACAGCATCCGGGATACGCGCGTGGCGATCAAAGGCCCGATAACTACGCCGGTAGGATCGGGGTTCCGTAGTGTGAACGTGGCCTTGCGCAAAGAGCTCGATCTCTATGCCAATCTGAGGCCCGCCGTCAGCATTCCCGGAGTGGTCTCCCGCTACGACGGTGTGGACCTCGTTGTGGTGCGGGAGAACACGGAGGACCTGTACGCTGGGGTTGAACATATGGTTGGCAGTGACGCCGCCGAGTCCATCAAGATCATCACCAGGCGGGGCAGCGAGCGGATTGCCAGATTCGCCTTCAACTACGCTCGACGCGAGGGGCGCCGCAAAGTCACCGCCGTCCACAAAGCGAACATCATGAAGTTGTCCGACGGTCTCTTCCTCGAGGTGGCCGCCCGGGTCGCGGCGGACTACCCCGATGTGGAGTTCGAGGACCGTATCGTCGACAACATGTGCATGCAACTGGTCCAGAAGCCGGAACTCTACGACGTCCTACTTTGCCCCAATCTCTACGGCGACATCCTGAGCGATCTGTGCGCCGGCTTGGTGGGTGGACTCGGCGTTGCGCCTGGCGCGAATATCGGCGAAGGCATTGCCGTCTTTGAGGCCGTGCACGGTTCGGCTCCCAAGTACGCGGGACTCGACAAGGCCGATCCGACCGCGCTGATCCTCTCGGCGGTTCTCATGCTCAGCCATCTGGGCGAACAGAAGGCCGCCCGCAAGTTGTTCGAGGCTGTTCGCGCGGTCATCGGCGAAGGCTGCCGAGTTACCTATGACCTCGGCGGCACCTCGGGAACCAAGGACATGGGCGAAGCCGTGGCCGAAAGAGTGAGTGGCCTGCTCGACTGAGTCGAGCAGGCCACTTCAAAGGCAGAGGGGGCCGACGGCTAGCAGCGGTCGGCGCATACCTGCGCCAGTGTTTCTTCAACGATGTCGAGACCCCGCGCGAGTACCGCGTCCTCAATGGTCAGCGGCACCAGCACGCGGATCACGTTGTAGAAGGTTCCGGCTCCAATATTGACGACCCCGTTCTCATAGAGCTTGGCACGAAAAGCCTTGGCAAGATCTGTGGCCGGCTTCTTGGTCTCCGGGTCTTCCACGAACTCCATGGCGGCCATGCCCCCGATCCCGCGCACATCGCCTATTACTGGATAATTCTTCTGAAGGGCGGTGAAGCGGTCGCGGATCGCTCCGCCGATAACGATCGCTCTTTGGAGAAGCCCTTCACTCTCTATGATGTCGAAGACCGCCAGTCCAACACGGCAGGCGGTGGGATTACCACCGTAAGTCGTCCCAACTCCTCCCGGATGGATGGCATCCATGAGGTCTTGGCGACCGGTCAACGCAGACAGAGGGAATCCGCCCCCCAATGCCTTGGCCGTTACCAGGAGATCCGGGGCGACGTTCCAATGCTCCATGCCGAACCACTTGCCGGTCCGGCCCATCCCGGTCTGAATCTCGTCGGCTATGAGCAGAATGCCGTGGTCTTCGCAGATTCGCTTGATCTTGCCCATGTACTCCGGCGGCGGGACGATGAAGCCCCCCTCTCCCTGGATGGGCTCGGCGATCACAGCGGCCACGTCACTTGGGTCGACATCCTTGGCAAATGCATTCTCGAGGAACTGGGCGCATTCGCAGTTGCACGACGGATGCTTCAGGGCCAGGGGACAGCGATAGCAGTAGGCGAACGGGATTCGATAGACTTCGGGGCAATAGGGGCCAAAGCCGGTCTTGTACGGACTCACCTGCGACGTGAGGGTGAGTGTCATATACGTCCGTCCGTGAAACGCATCCTCGAACGTGATGATGGCCTTACGCCCGGTGGTATAGCGTGCCACTTTGACGGCGTTCTCAACCGCCTCCGCGCCGGAGTTGATGAAAAAGGTTCGCTTGGGAGCGTCACCTGGGGCGAGGCTGTTCAACTTGTCAGCCAGTCTGACGTACGTGTCGTACCCAAAAAGACCGAAGCAGGTATGAGAGAACAGCTCGGCCTGTTCCTTGATTGCCGCCACCACTTTGGAATGGCAGTGCCCGACGTTCATCACGCCGATGCCGGCCGCAAAGTCGATGAAGTCGCTCCCTTCCACGTCGGTGATGATCGCGTTCTTGGCCTTGGCGGCGTAGAAAGGAGCCATCGCGGCCATTCCTTTGGGAAGGCTGCCGGCTCTCAGGTTGGTAATCTCCTCGTTCGTCATGTTCCCTCCAGCCGCGCGCTCGGCGACGGCGGAAATCGACTGGTCACGTTGGTGCTGGCGAGCGTACCACGCGGTAGCCGCGTCCTGCCACATTGGACTGGGAGGCGCCTTGCATCGGCATCGATGTCTAGTAAACTATTTGTTTGTCCCGATTTACCCAGGAGATGACTTGAAGACCACCAGTGAGACCGTTTTTTCCGGCCCGGCTCGAGCTCCCCACCGCTCGCTTCTTCGCGCGCTTGGGGTAGGACGGCAGGATATCGGGAGGCCGCTTATCGGCATCGCCAACTCCTACAATGAGCTCATTCCCGGGCACATGCACCTGAACACGCTTGCCCAGCAGGTTAAGTACGGGGTGTGGCAGGCGGGAGGGGTCCCGCTGGAATTCAATGTGATCGGGGTCTGCGACGGCATAGCGATGAATCACGAGGGGATGAACTACTCGCTCGTCTCTCGAGAAGTCATCGCGGATTCGCTGGAGATCATGGCCCGCGCCCACGCGCTTGATGGGCTGGTGCTCATGCCGAATTGCGACAAGGTCGTGCCCGGCATGGTCATGGCCGCTGCCCGCCTCGACATTCCTGCCGTGGTCATCTCCGGCGGTCCCATGCTGGCCGGTGACTACCGTGGTGGCAAGGTCGGGCTCACGCAGATCTTTGAGGGGGTCGGTCACTATTTCCGCGGGGACATCACGGCCGCCGAATTGGAGGAGTTGGAAGAGTGCGTCTGCCCGACCTGCGGGTCGTGTGCCGGACTGTTCACCGCCAACTCTATGAGCTGCGTGACTGAGACGCTCGGTTTATCCCTGCCCGGCGACGCCACGATTCCCGCCCCCTTCTCAGCCAGACTTATTCTGGCGCGCGAGACAGGGGCCGCGGCAGTCAGGGTGGCGGGCGCGGGCACGAGCATCCGGACGTTCATCACTCCCGCCAGCATTCGAAATGCTTTGGCTGTCGACGCCGCATTGGGCTGCTCATCCAATACGGTACTGCATCTCATGGCAATAGCCAACGAAGCTGGAGTTGATCTTAAGCTTGATGCTTTTAACGAGGTGGCGGATATCACGCCCAATCTGGTCAAGCTCGCGCCCTCGGGCACGAACCACATGGAGGATCTGCATCGCGCGGGCGGCATTATGGGGGTGCTGAAGCGCCTCGACGAGGGCGGGCTGGTCGACGGCTCTGTGCCGACCATTTCGGGCGATGACCTCGCGACCCAGTACAAGACGGCGGCGATCCGCGACGACGAGATCATACGACCGCTTGCGAGACCCTATCGGTCCACCGGCGGCTTGGCGATTCTGTTCGGCAACCTTGCTCCGTCGGGCGCGGTGGTAAAGGAGTCTGCCGTGCTCCCGGAGATGCTCGCACACCGGGGTCCAGCAGTGGTCTTCGACGACGAAGCCTCACTGATGGAGGCAATCGAGGCAAACCGCATCGTGGCTGGAAGCGTCGTTGTGATTCGTTACGTCGGGCCGAAGGGCGGCCCTGGAATGCCAGAGATGCTCAGTCCGACTTCTGCTCTCGCGGGGGCCGGTCTCGACAATAGTGTGGCTCTCATTACCGACGGCCGTTTCAGTGGGGCCAGCCGTGGCGCCAGCATAGGGCACGTCGCCCCGGAGGCCTATGACGGTGGGCCGATCGCTTTGGTCAGGCAGGGGGATGTCATCAGCATCGATATCCCCAAGCGCTCGCTCAACCTGGAGGTCGGCGAGGAAGAGATGGCAACGAGGAGGTTGGCGTGGCAGCGCCCGGCTCGAGCATATTCGGGCGTGCTGCGCCGCTACGTAGCCTCGGTGTCCGGAGCTGAGACCGGGGCGGTCCTCGGAGGGGACGAGATCTGCTGATCTCTCTTCCGACGTCCTTCCTCAAGAGCCCGCGAATCCGCGGGTTGCCAAAGCGAACTTCTGACAGCAACACTGGAGCGCAGCATGAGAGCAGCAAAAGCAATCCTTGAAGCGCTGAAGCGCGAAGGGGTCGATACGATATTCGGGTTTCCAGGCGGGTCGGTTATTCCGCTGTATGATGCCCTCTATGATTCGGAGATTCGTCACATTCTGGTCCGTCACGAGCAAGGAGCCGGCCATGCCGCGGACGGCTACGCGAGGGCTTCGGGCAAAGTAGGTGTCTGCCTGGCGACGTCGGGTCCGGGCGCGACGAATCTTGTCACACCTATAGCGAACGCCTACATGGACAGCGTTCCCATGGTCGCACTGACAGGGCAGGTCAGCCGCCATCTCATCGGTCTCGATTCATTCCAAGAGGCCGACATCACCGGCATTACTCTGCCGATCGTCAAACACAGCTATCTCGTCAAGGATTCCGCCGATCTGCAGCGCATCATCCGTGAGGCGTTCCATATCGCGCGAAGCGGAAGGCCTGGTCCTGTCCTTATCGACATCCCGGTGGACGTTACCAAGGAAGATGTCGACTTCGACCCGACCTTGTTGCCGGCGATGCACCTGCCGGGATATCGCCCGAATCTGAAAGGGCATCCCAAACAGATAAAGGAGGCTGCTCGGATCATTGCGACGGCCCAGCGTCCAGTTATCTACGCCGGCGGGGGCGTGATCATCGCGGAGGCGTCGCCGGAGCTGCAGCAGCTGGCGCTCTACGGACATATTCCGGTCACCACCACTTTGACCGGCAAAGGATGCTTCCCCGAGGACCACGAACTGTCCATGGGGATGCTGGGAATGCACGGCACGCAGTACGCCAACTACGCCATTAGTCGTTCCGACCTCATCGTCGCGGTTGGAGTCCGGTTTGACGACCGGGTCACCGGCAATCTCGCCGCGTTCGCGCCGGAGGCCCGGTTTGTTCACATCGATCTTGATCCCGCGGAGATATCCAAGAACGTGGCCGTGGACGTCCCGATCGTCGGAGATGCCAAGCGCGTACTAGCGGCCCTCTCGGAGGAACTGGCCAAGCTGGAGCTTTCGCCCGATCGGCATCTGCCGTGGATGAACCAAGTGGAGGCCTGGAAGCGCGATCATCCCCTGGTGATCCGGGAGTCACCGGATGGTCAGATAATGCCTGAGTTCGCCGTGAACAAGATCTGGGAGGTGAGCCGAGGCGAGGCCATCATCTGCACAGAGGTCGGTCAGCATCAGATGTGGGCCGCACAGCACTACCTCTCCCACTATCCTCGTCGGTTCATCACGTCGGCCGGTCTCGGGACCATGGGTTTTGGCTTCCCCGCGGCAATTGGCGCCCAGGCGGCCTGCCCCGACGCCCAAGTGATCGACATAGCCGGCGATGGCTCCTTCCAAATGACCCTACAGGAATTGGCAACCGCGGTTCAGCACCACTTGCCTGTCAAGGTCTGCATCATCAACAACCAGTACCTCGGGATGGTGCGTCAGTGGCAGGAGCTATTCTGGAATTGTCGCTACAGCTGCACCTGCATGGAGTGTCAGCCTGATTTTGTCAAGCTGGCGGAGGCGTACGGAGCTGAAGGGTACCGGGCGACTCAGGAGGACGACTTGGAGGAGGTTCTCAGAGTCGCGCTGGCGACAGATCAGCCGGCCGTTATCGACATCCACGTGGCCAGGGAAGCTAACGTCTATCCGATGATCCCCGCCGGGGGGACCATTCACGACATGATGGAGGGTGACCGATGAAACACACGCTCTCCGTTCTGGTAGAGAACAAACCGGGGGTTCTAACGCGCGTGGCCGGCCTCTTTGCACGAAGGGGCTTCAATATCGACAGCCTGGTCGTCGCGGAGACTGAGAACGAAGCGGTATCCCGCATGACCATCACCGTCAACGAGCAAGATCAGCCGTTGGAGCAGGTGACTAAGCAGCTTCACAAGCTCATCAACGTGCTCAAGATCACCGATCTCGATCCCAGTGGCAGTGTGGAGCGCGAATTGCTTCTCATTAAGGTCAGGTCCGATGCCCAATCACGCTCGGAGATCATGCAGGTCGTCGAGATCTTTCGGGCGAAGATCATCGATGTCAGCCGCGAGGTCCTGCTCATGGAAATGACAGGTACTCGCGAGAAGGTTACGGCCTTTCTCGAGCTATTGAAGCCCTTCGGAGTCGTGGAATTAATGCGGACGGGCCGTATTGCGATGAGTCGCGGCAAACGTCCCACCTAACGGGAGGTATCAGGTAGAGATGTTGTACGAAAACGATGGCGATCTCGGCGTGTTGAGGGAAGAAACGGTCGCGGTTATCGGCTTCGGGAGCCAAGGCCACGCCCACTCGCAGAACCTGCGCGACAGCGGTGTCAAGGTGGTCGTGGCCGAAGCGCCGAACTCCGCGGCTTGGGGACGAGCGGTCGCGGCCGGCTTCGAGGTGATGACCGCAGACGCAGCGGCGGCGTTGGCGGACGTCATCATGATGGTGGTCCCGGATCAGGCCCAGAAGGTCGTCTACGAAGCCGCTGTGCGAGATAACCTCAAAGAGGGCGACATGCTGATGTTTGCCCACGGCTTCAACATCCACTATAACCAGATCATTCCACCGGCCACCGTCGACGTCACCATGATCGCGCCCAAGGGGCCGGGGCACCTCGTGCGCCGTGTCTATACCGAAGGTGGCGGCGTGCCGGCGCTGCTGGCCGTCTACCAAGACGCCACCGGCCAGGCTCGCTCTCGCGCTCTTGCATACGCCAAGGGAATCGGGGCGCTCCGGGCGGGAGTCATCGAGACCACGTTCAAAGAGGAGACCGAGACCGACCTGTTCGGCGAGCAAGCAGTTCTCTGCGGAGGAGTGAGCGAGCTTATCCGCGCGGGTTTCGAGACGCTGGTCGATGCCGGCTACCAGCCGGAAGTCGCGTATTTTGAGTGTCTCCACGAGCTCAAGCTCATTGTTGACCTGATCCACGAACACGGCATCAGCGGAATGCGCTATTCGATCTCCGACACCGCCGAGTATGGCGACATGACGCGCGGCAAGCGTGTCATCAGCGACGAGGTGCGCGAAGAGATGCAGTACATCCTCGAGGAGATTCAAACGGGGGAGTTCGCCCGCGAGTGGATCCTCGAGAACCTGGCTGGACGTCCAGTCTACAGCGCTATCAAGAGGGAGGAGGCCGAGCACGAGATAGAGGTGGTCGGTCGCGAACTCAGATCGATGATGCCCTGGCTGGGAAAAGCCGGCAAGCTCGAGTAGCAGTCAAAGCAGACTGGTCCGGGGGACTTGTCCGGTCTGGTGTGAGAGTTGAGCGGCCCGGAGGTCGGCGGGGTCTAGCCCGCCGACCTCCGGGCCGCATTCACTTGGAGTCGCACTTCATCCCGCATGGCAAGCACGTGCGGGCGTCCGGTCTCCGGCGAGTTGGTAAGCGTGGTCTCGACGTGGAACATGAGCGCGCGCGAGGCCCGCGTGAAGGATCTTCCCTTGGCGCGTACGAGGTTGAGGCTGCGCGTGAGCCCGCCTTCGAACGGGATTACGGAGATGCCATCCAGCATGGAGCTGTGAGCGGCCATGCGGGGTAGGATCGATATGCCCAGCCCCCGCCTTACAAAGCCGCGTACCGACTCGACCGACCGAGTCCGGTAGGCGACCCGGGGCTCGAAACCAACCCCGCGGCAGGCGTCCGCGAACTGCACGGTGACGTTGAAGGAGTTGGCCAGAAACACGAAACTCTCGGTTGCCAGTTCTTCAAGATATATGCTCGAGCGGTTCGCCAGCCGATGCGCTTCGGGGACGACAAGCAGAAGGTCCTCGGTGCACAACGGTATGACCTCGAGGGCCTGGGGAGTCCCCGGAGCGGTCACCAGGGCAAAATCAATCGTCCCAGAAACAACGAGGTTCTCGAGTTCGAAGTCGTCGCCTTCGACAAGGTGGACACGCACCCGGGGGAAGCTCTCCCTGAAGGCGGCCAGCATGTCCGGAATCGCAAAGGCGCCCAAAGAGGGATTGGAGCCCATGTGGACCTCACCGCCTTCGGCCCCGAGGTGTTCCTTGAGTATGCGCACCGCCTCATCGGCCCGCATGAGCACGGCTTGTGCGAGGGGTAGAAAAAGTTCCCCGTCGGGCGTCAAGGTGATCTGGCGATGTCCCCGGTCGAACAACCGCGTGCCCAGCTCGGCTTCCAACTGTTTCATTTGATAGCTAAGCGCCGGCTGCGAGAGGTGCAGCACTTTGGCCGCGTGTGTGAAGCTGAGGGTCTCCGCCACGCGGACGTAGTACTTCAGTTGGGTCAGTTCCATGACATCAGAATAACTTATGGGGGACATAGAAACAATATATTGGACTTATGGGAAGGCTCGTCTTAGAATGCTCCTCGGCTGAGCACTGAAGAATTCGCGATCTGGGGAACCCCCCTCCCGGATCGGGACAGAGCTCCAGCAGCTTTTCCCGCAGCACAGCCGACTTCTCCCCCAACGAAGTCGGCTGTGCTATGTTCTGGCTGACTTCCTCTCTGACGTGATCTCTTCAAGGAGTGCTTGTAGTCTGATGGCTTCCGTTCGGCAGGCAAGACTCCTGGGCGAGATCGGTCTTGCGGTCGCCGGAATGATATGGGGAGTCAATTTCGTTCTGGTCAAGTTCGCGGTGCTCCAGATGCCGCCCCTCTATTACCTCGGGCTACGGTTCGTCGTGGGAGCTCTTGTTCTCGCGCCCTTCGGCTTCGCTCCTCTCATGAGGCTCGACCGCCGTGGCTGGCTGGTGGGTGCCGGCGTAGGAGTTGTGTTGTTCGCGGGTTTTGCACTGCAGACCTTCGGACAGCGTTTCACCTCTCCTGGTATCTCCGGATTCCTCACGAGCCTGTACGTGATAATCGTGCCACTCATTCTGGTAGTGACCTCCAGACGCTGGCCGTCGCCTTTGCTCGGTGCCGGTATCATCGTGGTCGTCTCCGGTCTTGGCGTTCTGTCCCTGAATGGCTCCTTCGGGTTTGGCTGGGGAGAAATTCTCACGCTGACAGCCACGGTCTTCTGGGCGCTGCACCTTCTGGCCGTGGATTATGCTTCGCCCCGAATGAACGCGATCGCCCTTGTGCAACTGCAGCTCACGGTGTGCGCCGTTCTCTCACTTGCCAGTTCTCTGGCGATTGAACGTCCCGATCTGCTTCCCGACACCAATGCCATTTGGGCGGTGCTCTGGACCGGCGTAATGGGAGGAGTGGTTGGGTACTTGTTGATGACACTGGGCCAGCGTTACGCTCCGCCGACGATCGCCGGTGTGCTGATGAGTCTCGAGGCCGTCTTCGCGCTGATCGCATCGGTTATTGTCGGGTACGACACGCTGACATTGCGGGCGACTATCGGGTTTGTCCTCGTGTTCGGCGGCACCGCAATAGCCAGGCTCGGATCTCGGGAAAGGCCGGAGCTGGCCGCCGAGCCCGCTCCTCCGGGGCCGTAGCTGTCGTGCCTCGGGTAGAATAGAGCCGACGTTTCTAGTTTCTAGGAGGAGAGATTGGAACGGATCATTGCCAACCTGGACAAAGCGAAGCTCAAGCTCGACGAGGCCTTCTTCTACCTGGATGAGATCGAAGAGCTGATCCAAGAGGATGAGTTGAGCGAGCAGGCAGGAGACAGGGTCGCGCAGGCGACCGTGCGCTTGACTTCGGAATTGTCGACGCTGAGTGGTCGGGTAGCGGAACTTGAGGAGATCCTTCGCGCACTCGAGGAGCAGCAGGAAGGCCACACCGAAGAAGGCGCCGCCACCTAGGAATCGCCGTGCCGTCCTGGCTACGGCCTATCGTAGTGCTCGGGAATATAGTCCTCCAAGACTGGGAAATCCCGCAGCTCTTTGTCGATGGCCGCACGCATGAAGGAATCCACCCACCAAAACACGTCCTGCAGCTGCACATTTCTGCGCAGCCTTTGCATTCGATAGCGACGCTCCCCCGAGCCCATGCGGAATGCATTGTAGATGGTATCCGCGGTTTGCTCGACGTCGTAGGGATTGACCACAAGGGCCGACCTACCCAATTGCGCCGCCGCCCCCGCGAATTGGCTGAGTATGAGGACTGAGTCCTCCTCAAGGCTGCAGGCGCAGAACTCCTTGGCGACCAAATTCATGCCGTCTTTGAGCGGAGTGACGAGGGCGATATCGGCCGCTCGGTACATGGCGAGCAGCTCCGGCGAGGCTACACTGCGAAAGAAGTAGTGGACGGGCACCCATCCAAGTTCAGAGAATCGGCCGTTTATTTCGCCCACGAGCCGCTCGATATCCACCTTGAGCTCGTCGTATTTGGGGATACCCACACGGCTCGGCACGACGACCTGGACGAGGTTGACGCGGCGTCTCACTTCCGGGAATCTTTCGAGCAGGTTGGCGAAGGCGCTCAGACGGTGCGGTATTCCTTTTGTGTAGTCGAGCCGATCGAGGCCAAGTACTATCTGTCGACCTCCGTATTGTTGGCGGATGGCTCGCGACCTTTCCTCTACTTCAGGCTGAGCCGCGCGCGCGGCGAATCCGCGCGCGTCGATCCCAATGGGGAAGTTCCCGACCCGCATCTCACGGTCTTCCACCTGTACCACATGGAGATGTCCGGCCTTTCTGACACGGTGGTTCTTGGTCAGTGTGCGCACACATTGGATGAAATTGCGGCAGTCGCGGAGTGTCTGAAAGCCTACTAGGTCATAGGCCAGGAGGGAAGTGAGAATTGTGTGGCGCTCGGGCAGTTTCAAAAAGATGTCCGGTGCAGGGAACGGAATGTGGAGAAAAAACGCCAGGTCCACCTTCGACCCGGACTCGCGCACGTGATGTGCCACGTCCATGAGTTGGTAATCATGGATCCAGACAAAATCGTCTTTCCGGGAGACCTCGGTCAATGCCTCCGCGAATTTGCGATTGACTTTGACGTAGGTGTGCCAGTACTCGGGCTCGAAGCGGGCTTGCGATTGTAGATCGTGGAAGAGAGGCCAGATGCTTTCGTTCGAGTAGCCGTGGTAGTACTTGTCGATCTCTTCGCTCGTAAGGTGCACAGGCTCCAGTGTGTACCCGGCTCCCCGCGCTTCGCGGTCGAGGGTTTCATCAAGGTCGGGTACCTCGCCCATGTCGCCCGGCCACCCCACCCAGGTGCCGCCCCGATCGCGCAACACGGGAAGCAAGGCGGTTACCAAGCCTCCGGAGCCAGGTTTCAGTCGCCAGCCATTGCCATTCTGCCTCTCCAGGACATAAGGAAGCCGGTTTGAAACCACGACCAGTCTCTTGGTGGTTGCTTCTGCCACCGGTCCTCCTAGGGTCGTCGGTGAGGTCCATTATTCGAGCTCTATCCGCTCTTCGAGCCCGTGAGTTATGGCCACCATCAGCGTCAGATACTCGCGCAGGTGCCGCGTAATGAGAAAACTCTGTCTGACTAGTTCTTGAGCTCTCTGGCCGATCTCTCCTATGCGCTGGCGCTCGAACAACAGGTAACGGATGCGCATGGCTGCGCCCTCAGGGGTGTCGACGAGGAAACCTGTCCGGTGGTTCACGAGCTGCAGTCGTATGCCGCCGGTGTTGCCGCCGATCACCGTCTTTCCCTTCCACATGGCTTCGGTTACGGTAAGCCCAAATCCCTCCTTGAGCGACTTCTGGAGCACAATATCGGCCGCTGTTTGCAGGGCGTTGATGGTCCGATCGGTATAGTGGCCTGAAGCAAGAACATGGATGTCGGGATCCTGCCCCGCCGCCTCTCTCACTTCTTGCAGAACGGCGTCACCCTCCGGATCGTCCACCGCGCCCCCACCTGCAAGCACGAGTTGCAGGCTCGGAACAAAGTCCTTGGCTAGGTGGTAGGCCTCGATGACTCCGAGCGGGTCTTTGAACCGGTCGAAGCGTGATACCTGCAAGAGCATGGGCCGCGACGGGTCGATCTTGAACTCATCGAGCACCTCCCGCACGGCCTCCGGGGGCAGTGGCATGTTTTTCTCGCTCAGGGGATCGATGCTTGGGGGAATCAGGAACACCGGGTGGGGCATAGGCTGAGCGAAGGCATCGAGCGAAAACACGCTTGCATCGTAATTGACGAGATACTGACGCATATACTTCCACACCGACCTCTGGGGATGGCTGAGATCGATGTGGCAACGCCATATCCACTTGCCTTTTCGGTCGGGGCAGAGGCCGAGCAGCGGCGCCGGTTGCGGGTCGTGGATGAAGACGACGTCTGCCTCCTCCAGAACCGGTCGGAGTCGCTCGGCATTGCCCGCGTTCACCTCTTCATAGACACGAAGCAGTGAATCGGGAATGCGGAGGCTTCTGCCCTGGAGTGCATTGTGGAAGGCCTTTGTGCAAGCGAAGAAGTCGTCGTTGCCCTCGATCACCTCCCACGTTACGCTCATACCCAGCTCCTGCATGAGCGGCACCATCTTCTCAAGTATCTCCGCCACGCCTCCGCCTCGCCGGGTGGAGTTGACGTGCACAACCCGGTATCCGGCGAGTAGCCCGGCAAGCTGTTGGAGTTGGTCGATTGCGTCCTGCCCGGCGTACTGGGCGTACCTCTCCAGCAGACTCCCGGAATACGCACTGTCAGTCACGTCAATCACCCAGCCCCTCAGTCGCCGGAACGGTCGCTTCGCGGGAACCGGCGCTCAGCGACGGGCGGTCTCCGGGCGAGGGCTGCTCCACTTGATCGAGATTATGCGGCCGTCCATAGTATGAAGAAAAAAGGTCGCTCAGGCGGTCACGCAGGGCATACAGCGACTCGAAATACGGTTCGATTCCTTGCAGCACCGGGCAAATGTCATCTTCACAACCCATTCCCTCGAGCCAGGCGCTGAAGTCGTCCTGACCGATGGGCTCGCGCCTTCGTGCGTCGATGAAGTGATAGAAGATGCTGCCTACCGACATGTCCGGGAGCGCTACCACCAGGTCCTCGGGACGGCTCAGACGCCGGTGGGTGTCGAAAACGACGATGATGGAGCGGACGAAGTTGAATTGCTGATCGGCCCGAGCGAAGAGCATGACCTCCGTTTCGTCGAGGCGTTCGTCAATCACGTCGGTCAACTCTTGCCGCAAGGTCTCGATGTCCGGATGATCGGCCGGGTCGATCACCGACAGCCTCTCCGCGGCGGGCATGTCGTGCAGACTGTGTCGGCACCAGGACGCGAAGTCGTTGTTGTACTCACGGTCTGAAAACTGTGGCCTGAGAAGGCTTCCCCAGAAATGATGGTAGATGCACCCCGAATGAACGTCGCGCAAGACGTCGCGCAGTTCGCGCAGTGTCTGCGCGCGCCTTCCTGTGGCCATGGTGACGAGAGCGCAGTCTTTGATTACGAAATCACTCACGACAGCCTCCTTGCCCGGTCCAGAATCTACCCGGTTTGCGGAGCTACCTAATCATCGACCCCACAAAGCTCGCCAGAAAGGCCCTTGCCTTGTCGAAGTCTTCCAGCAGGTATTCCGCCCCAGTGGGGCGCTTTGGTTCTCCGACGACAATCGTGATACCCGAGCCTCGCGCGGCGGAAAAGGTGTCCTCGTCGGTCAGGTCATCGCCGAGACAGATGGGGCAAGTCGTTTCCGTTCCCATGCCCCGCGTGCTGAGAAGCCAGAGCATGGCCGCTCCCTTGTCCCGCTCGACGCCGGGTAGGAGTTCGTATACCGACTTCCCCTCTGTCAGCCGGAGCGAAGGATACGCCAGAGCCACGTCGCCGACGACGGCGCTCACCACCGACAGATGCTCCCCCGCGACGAGTCGGTGGTGAACCGCGACCGAGAGGTCCTTCGGTTCGACCAGCGCCCCAGGGACGCCGGCCAGGCGACGCGTCAGCTCCTCGGCGGCAGAAGCCAGATCCGCACGCGTTTCGGCGCCGATTTCGAGGTCCACTCCCGACCCCCGTGGGCCCCGAACGCGATGGCCGTGGTCGGCCGCGTAGTAAGCAGAGGAGACTCCGGCCTTGTTCACCAAGTCCTCAAGATCTCGACCGGACAGGAAGCAAACCAAGTATCGCGATGAGAGCGCCTCGAGTACGCGGCGGGTCCCATCCGTGAGGCGCGCCTCCGAAGGGCGGGACACTATGGGGGTCAGCGTGCCGTCAAGATCGAGGAAGAAACTCGGCTCCCTCGAGCCGATCCGCCGCAGTATTTCTTCTCTCTTCTCCAGCGCATGCGCTCGCTGTCGGTCAGCCATCCTCACCCAAATCGCTCGTCGCGGGGTCCGACCAAGAAATTGGCAGCGCGCAGTCGGCCGATCGCCAGGCCGAGATGCCGCCAACGAGCACCGCCAGATCGTCCCATCCAGCCTTCTCGAGAAGACCTGCCCCAATGCTCGAGCGTTCTCCGGTTCGGCATATCACGGTTATGGGAATGCCTCTCTCAAGTTCATCCAGTCGCTGTGGCAGCTGGTGAAGTTCGATGCGTTGGCTCCCGGGGATCGATCCATCTCGTTCCGCTTCCTCGCCCTCTCGGACATCGAGGATATAAGGTGACACTCCGCGCTCAATCATCGAGCATAGGCTGCCAACGGTGAGGGAGCGGGTCTGGGCGATCGGCAGCCCCCGGTTGACCCAGGCGGTGAAGCCCTCGGCCAACGAGCCGGTCACTTGATCGAATCCTACGCGCGCGAGTTGTGCGCGGGCGGCTTCCGCGGACAGCTCTGGACCCGTGACGAGGAGAATGGGCTTATCCGCGTCGAGGAGCCAGCCGCCGTGAGGTGCGATCCCGTAGGGACCGACATACAATGTGCTCCGAATGTGACCGGCCTGATACTCCAGGTAAGATCGCAAGTCGATCACCTGGCAGTCGGCCGCCATCTCCGCGAAGGCACGTGCGGGTATCAGAGGCGCCGGATTCGAGGGAGGCGCCTTTCCTTCGAGATTGAGGGTCTCAACGCGGGCAAAATACGGGGGAACGCCTAAGCCGACCGCAACTGAGGCCACGAACGCCGCCCGGTCATGCAGGCGCAACAATGGGTTGAGCCTGCGTTCCAAGCCGAGAGTGGTCCAAGGGCGATCGGCGACGGCTCTACCGCACACCGTCCCCGCTCCATGAGCGGGCCAGAGGAGCGTCTGGTCACCCAGAGGGATGAGGCGCTCAAAAAGAGTGTCGTGCAGTAGTCGCGCCATCTCAAACATACGGTCTTCGCCGAGGAGATCGACGCGGCCCACATCGCCCGCGAGCCAAGTATCACCAGAAAAAAGCATCCATGGAATCCCTGATGCCTCTCGAAGCAGATAGCTCATGCCGCCTGGAGTGTGCCCGGGGGAAGGGATAGCCTCGAGGCGCAGTTGCCCGATCTGGAAGATCTGGGACTCGCGCAGCGGCTGGCCGTATTGATAGGGGAGCTCATCGTCGGCGTGCCATACTTCTGCGCCGGCGCGCCTCGCCAACCCGGCCGAGCCCAACACCATGTCCTCGTGCCGGTGGGTTTCGAGAACATACATGATTTCTAACCCTGCGCGATGGGCCTCTTCTAGATATACGTCACAGTCGCGGCGAGGGTCAATCACCACGGCTTTGCCGCCATCGCCAACCAAGTAGGAGAAGTGAGCCAAGCCTTCTGTCACGATGCGCTTGAAATGCAAGGGCGACCTCCAGGCTGACACTTGCCGGCTCATCGAAAATAGCATACACAGCGGTGCTTGTTTCTTGGATTGTTCGGGTATGATGAAATTGCATCGATAGGAAGCTTTCCTTGCGACGTGCGCAGTGCTTGTCAGCTGGTCCGCCCGCGGGTGCATCCGAACGCATGCGGTTCTGTCACTTGGATCTGGAGGGCACGATGAGCACGGCAAGACTGTATGTGGGTAATCTCTCTTACGGCACGACCCAGGAGACCCTTGAGAAAACCTTCGGCCAGCATGGCGAGGTCGTGTCGGTCAACCTGATTACCGACCGCCAGACCGGCCGGCCCAAGGGTTTCGCGTTTGTCGAGATGAAGAGCGCGGAAGAGGGCGAAGCCGCGAAGGCGGCGCTGAACGGTGTCGAAGTGGATGGCAGGGCGATCAACGTGGATAACGCCCGTGAGCAAGAGCCTCGGAGGCAAGGTGGATTCGGAGGTCGCGGTGGGGGCGGCTACGGCGGCGGTGGTGGTGGCGGAGGCGGCGGTTCTCGCTGGTAATTGTATCTGCTGCCTAACGACGGGCAGCCTGCTTCACTATTTGAGGGCGTCGGTACTATCCGGCGCCCTTCTGGTTGATGGACGAAGGGGGTATCGGGCGAATGGCTGAAATCAAGATCGACGTGAGGGGGGAGACCTGCCCAGTTCCCCTGGTCGAGGTGCGAAAAGCCCTGCGCAGAGCGGCCCCCGGCGACGTCGTGGAGATCACGGGGACCCATCCGTCGTCGAGAAAGGAAATCCCGCTCGCTATCAAGGCCTTGGGCTTGGAGATGTTGGAGACGGCAGAGGAGGGAGGAACGTGGACAATCCGGATTCGCCGCTGACTCCCGGGAAGGCGACCATCATCGTCCACAGTGGCGATTATGACAAGGTCTACAGCGCCTTCATCATCGGCGACGGCGCTCTCGCGATGGGAATGGACGTTTCGCTGTATTTTACTTTCTGGGGGTTGACGCGCCTCAAGAAGGGACAACTCGAGAGAGGGCCGCTGTCGAAGATGCACATGTTCGGACTCGGCAAATGGATGGTCCAGCGACGCATGCGCAAAGCAGGTGTGGCGCCATTGGAGCGCCTGGCACGTGATTTCAAGGAGTTGGGCGGGAAGATCTTCGCCTGCGACATGACTATGGACATCATGGGCATATCCGCAGGCGATCTTCGGGAAGACTTGATTTCCGAGTATTGCGCCGTAGGCACCTACGTCGAAGAGGCGCGTACCTCGACCATGACTTTGTTCATCTAGGAGTTCGGTAGCGATGTTTGGCACCACCATTTACTTCGACAACTCAGCCGCTTCGAGGCTCGATGAGCGCGTGCTCGAAGCGATGACGCCCTATTTCTTCGAACGGTACGCGGTGGCTACCTCCGAGTTCGGCTACTCCATGGGTATCGAGGCCCGGGAGGGACTCGAGCAGGCGAGGTCTTCCCTGGCAGGGCGCATAGGTGGATTCGCGGAGGACTTTGTCTTCACGTCCGGCAGCACCGAATCGAGCAACATGGCTCTGAAGGGCGTCGCGCTCGCGCTTGGCGACAAGAAGGGTAAGCACCTCATCACGTCACGGATCGAGGACTTCCCCGTCCTCAACACCGCGGCGGCGCTTGGAAGACAGGGATTCGCCATCACGTTCCTCGATGTCGACGCCGATGGTCTGGTCGATCCCGCTGACGTCCAAAAGGCAATTCGTGGCGACACCATCCTTGTGTCGATTCAGCACGCCAATCAGGAAATCGGAACGGTTCAAGACATAGAGACCATCGCCGGGATCTGCCGAGAAAAAGAGGTCTTGTTCCATACCGATGCGACGCACACGTTTGCTAGGGTCCCGCTCGACGTCGGGGAAGTCCCGGTGGATCTCGCAACCGTGGCTTGTCACACGATCCACGGCCCGAGGGGAATAGGCGGTCTCTACGTACGGCCGGGCACTCCTCTGGCGAAATGGATGGACGGGGGATACCAAGAGTTCAACCGCCGCGCCGGAGTAGAGGATATCCCATCGGCCGTCGGCTTCGCGGCCGCCGCGGAGTTGGTGACCGTAGAGGAGAACGAGGCGTTGCGAGGGACACGTAATAGACTGCTCGATCGAGTCCTTCAGGAAATACCCTACACCACCCTCAATGGTCATCGAACAAGACGCACCCCTCAGAACGCCAACGTCACGTTTCATTACGTAGAAGGTGAGTCGATTACCCTGCAATTGGACATGAGGGGGTTTGCCGTCAGCACGGGATCTGCCTGTTTCAGCAAGTCGCTCGAGGCCAGCCATGTCATCATGGGAATCGGTGGTGATCACGAGCGAGCCCACGGCTCTGTTCGTTTCAGTCTCGGTCGTTTCAATCGAGAAGAGGATGTCGACGGCGTTGTGAACGCTATCGGCGAGGTCGTCCGCGAGCTACGGGCGATCAGTCCCCTCACGCCCGCGGAAAAGGAGAACTAGCGATGGCGTTCCCCTATGGAGAGAAGGTCCTAGAGCATTTTCGGAATCCGCGAAACGTCGGTCGGATCGAGGATGCCGACGGCAAGGCTACCGAGGGCAGCGCAGCGTGCGGAGACATGGTGGCCGTGTACATCAAGGTGAACCAGGACACCCAGATGCTCGACGACATCAAGTTCGAGTCATATGGCTGCGCCTCGAACATCGCCACCGGGTCGATCATCACCGAAATGGCTAAGGGCAAGACGCTGGCCGCAGCCAAACAGATCACCTGGCAGGAAGCGTCCGATGAGCTCGGAGGGCTCCCCGCCCTCAAAGCTCATTGTTCCGTGCTCGCGGTCGAGGGGCTGAGAGCCGCCATTCGGAACTACGAGGAGAAGCACGGCTTGGTGACAGACCGAGAGCCCACAACTGTCGAGATCATCACGAAGCGTCTGCGCCACGTGATGAATCCGTTGCGAGGGCTGGATGTCGTACGCACCGACCTGATCAAGAAGATCGAGTTCAATGATGGAGTGGTCCGCATAGTTGCCGATCTGCCCCCGGATCACCAGTTTGCTTCGGTGATCAGAGCAGACATCGCCGAGAAGATTGAGCCCCTGTGGGATGTGAAGGAAGTGACGATAGACTTCG
>ENA-ORXD01001415-ORXD01001415.1-sediment-metagenome-genome-assembly--contig:-NODE-1415-length-20124-cov-4.465157_pt1 | contig 20124 bp, 20 predicted proteins | sample MGYA00237862_ERZ511471 | MGnify/ENA metagenome assembly ERZ511471
GTTCCGAGGCAGAATCACAGATCCTGTTCGCCCTGTCAGCCACCCGCCTGGCGTTCGTGATCCTTTTCCTGCTGGTTGGGGCCGGGTTTTTCATACTGGCTATCAAGTCACGCCGCCCTCAATACAGTCTGCGCCGGAAGATCGAAGCCGGCATGCAGGATGAGAAGGCCGTGCGCAGCTTCTTTCTGGCGGGGGCAGGGCTGGTGCTGCTCAGCCTGTTCCTGCTCACGCGCCAAGTGAACTTTTACCGCGACTTCAAGCTCATGTACGTGCGCCTGGAGCCGGTGATCGCCTGGATATTCGCGCTCGGCATCGAAAGCGCCTTTCTGGCTGCGGTGTGGTACTGCGCCTTCTTCCTGCCCGCCAAGCGCCAGCCAGATTTTGCGCAGACCCGCTCTGAAATCAGTGCTCTGTTCGGCATCTACGCGGCATTCGTGCTACTGAAAATCCTGCTGGTCACTTCCACTTCCTACGGGCCGCTCGGGCGCGGCGATGAGATGACCTATTTCGACATGGCCGAATCCTTCTACCGCGGCTTCTTCTCTATCGCGCAAACCCATCACTACCCTCCGCTTTATCCGCTGGCGCTGGTGCCCGCGCTGGTGTTGCGCGGAACCGCATTCGACGGCTTCAAACTGCTGAACGTGCTGTACTCCTCCAGCCTGATCTTCCCGGTGTATTTCCTGGCCCGGCAGTTCCTGGATCACAAGCACAGCCTAATGGCAAGCCTGCTGACCTGCCTGATCCCCTACCACCTGGTCTTCCCGCGCCGCATTCTGAGCGAAAACCTGTTCCTGCCCTTGTTCGTCTGGACCTGCCTGGTCACCTTCAGCGTGCCGCGCAACGGGCAGCGGCGGAAGTGGTGGGATATTCTGAACGGAGTCTTGATAGCTGCGCTGTATCTGACGCGCTACATCACGCTGTCCCTGATCCCTTTTTTCCTGCTCGCCTGGTGGGCGAAACCCTTTGAGGGCGAGCTTTCTCTGTTCAAACCCGGCAAGCAGAAAGCGCTGCACTGCCTGCTGCTGCTGGCAGCCCTGCTGCTGACCTTTTCACCCTGGCTGATCAGCGCCTGGCTGGAAGACCTGCCGCTGAAGCTGGCACTGGGTTTCGGGGTGGCTTCCAAGCCCGATCCAGAACAATTGACGCTGGCGCGCTTTTTGGAATGGGTGGCGCTGTACGGCTGCTATTACGTGCTAGTGGCAGCGCCAGTCTTCAACCTGCTACTGGTTTCACTGACCCAGTTCGAAACCGCCCGCTGGCGCGAGAACAGCGGGCGCCTGATCTTCCAGGTACTGGCATTGATGGCCGGTTTCTACGCAGCCGTCGCGCGCCATTCCTGGCGGGCTTTGTACAATCAGTACCTGCCCACCAAGATCATGGGGCGTTACCTGATCATCTTTTCAGTTTTGTATCTGATACTGGCCGTGCTGGTGCTGGTGAACTTCGACCGAAAACGCATCAAGTCGCCGCTCAAGTTCACGCTGCTTTCAGGCGTTCTGCCCTTTGGATTGGTAGTGCTATCCAATTTCATCCTGATCGAGGGCAAGCTCATCGCGACCAGCGGCAACCTGTTCAAAGCGCTGGGGTCGGTGGACGGCTTTCTGACCGAAATCCTCGGGCCGTATTTCTTCGTCATGCTGGCGGTCATTTACGCGCTGGAGACTTTTCTGCTGCTGACGAACCAGCGGCGCTGGTTCCTGCCCGCGTTTACGGTCTGCATGCTGGCGTATTATCTTTCCGGCGTGCCGGCGTATTACGACAAGCTGCTGGAGTACCAGACCTATCCCTGGCTGTCCATGCAGATCGCCAGACAGCTGCCCGCGCCGGACTTCAAGAACCAGAGGAACGAAAAGATCAGCGTCTTCATCCCCAAAGAAGATGTACTGCAAGACAGCAACGAGATCTACAACGGCCTGCGCGTGCGGGGAATCGACAACAGCTATATCTTCATTTATCCCGATGACGCGGTGGAAGAGATGCCCACCGCAAGCGGATTCATTATTGAGAGAATCCATACCGAGCAAAGCGAGGCTGCCGCAAGCGGATTGTATGAATTCAACGGCGAATTCTTCCGCATTCAAGGGGTGAGCCAGCCATGAAAGACACATTTTGCCTGCAAGCGCACGCAAAGCCGCGCGCGGCCGGGAACAAGCGGAGTGCTAAACAACATTTTTGAAAAAACTGCTCTTTTATCCATGCGCTGCCATATCCCTGCTCTGACCATTCTTCTCAGCATAACGATCCTGCTCTCCGCCTGCGGACCTGAAGAAGCACCCGCGAAACTGCCGCCACCGCGCCATCAAACCAGCGCCTACACCGCCACCCCCTCGCTCACGCCCACGCCGCAGCCGACACAAACAGCGACCCCCAACCTGCTGAGCACGCTCACGCCCACGCTGCCGCCCACAGCCACCCCAGACCCTTATCAAGAGATGTACCTCTCCACTCTGATCGAGCGCACCTACGGCGGAGGCGTGCTGCAGGATGCCGGCAATCTGCCATCGGATGGCTCATTCCGGCGCAAGCTATTCCGCTATCGCAGCGAAGGCTTGAACCTGTATGGCTTTATTAACATCCCGGCAGGCGAAGGACCCTTCCCGGTGGTGGTCATGCTGCACGGGTATGTCGCGCCAGAGGAGTACGCCACCCTGGATTATTCCACGCGCTACGCAGACGCCTTGGCTGAAGCGGGCTTCATCGTGGTGCATCCCAACCTGCGCGGGTATGCGCCTTCACCGAAAGCCGAGAACCTGTTCGGGGTTGGGGACACGCAAGATGTGCTCAATCTGATCAGCCTGATCCGCAACCAGGCCGGCTCAGCCGGGCTGCTGGAGAAAGCAGACGGACAAAGGATCGGTTTGTGGGGGCACAGCATGGGCGGGGGAATCGTGCTGCGCGTTCTCATTGCAAACCCGGAAATCAGAGCCGCGCTGCTATACGCGTCCGTTCACGCAGATGAAGCGGTGAATCTGCGGCATTTCGATGATGACGGGCGTGGAAACGAAAAGACCGGCATTCCCGACAGCGCGCTGGAATTGATCTCACCCATCGACCATCTGGGAGAGATCCAAGCCGTGTTGAGCGTGCATCACGGGGAGGCCGACAGCGTCGTGCCGGTGGAATGGTCTGAAGATTTGTGCGCACAGCTAGAAGTGCTTGAGGTTGAAGCGGAATGCACGTTCTACGCGAACCAGCCGCACACATTTCAAAACTCAGGGGATACCAGGTTCATCGCGAACATGATCGCGTTCTTCACAGCGCAGCTTTGAGTACCACCAACAGCCACACGCGGCGCATCCGATGACAGCGCAAACTCCGTACACCAAAGCTGGCGCAGCGAATGAAGGCGCGCAACCCGGTGCATGTTTTTCCGTATAAAATTAGAGTACATTTTTTGGAGGAATTATGGCAGAAGAACGCAAGTACGATGAAAAAGACGAAAAAGAACTGCAGAAACACGATGAAAAGGTCGAAGAGAATGATGTGCTCAGTTCGGTGGTATGGGCTTTTATATTAATCTGGGCCGGCATTGTTTTTCTGGCCTCCAACCTGGGCTGGTTCGAACAGCTTGGATGGACCATCAACACTAGCTGGATCCTGCGCTCATTCGGCGAGCTGGGCAACTTTGGGGTATGGAATCTGATCGCGCTGGGGGCCGGCGTCATTGTATTGCTGGAAGCGGTGGTGCGCATGCTGATCCCCGACTTCCGGCGCCATGTGGGCGGCACCCTGATCAGCGCGGCAGTTTTGATCGGGCTGGGACTGGGCGGCTGGTTAAGCTGGTCCTTCCTTTGGCCGCTGATCCTGATCGCGGTGGGCGTGAACATCCTGATCAGCGGTTTATGGCGCAAGCGCCAATAATACGGGACGATATGATCGGCGGAGGAGCTCCTCCGCCGATCTGCTTTTTACAAGCGACCAAAATTCAGAGTGGAAAATTCAACCCAGGCATACTTCAAGGGAGTAAGCCAATTTTCCCTGCCGATGCAGCGGAAGTAAGGCGGCCGCAGGGCTAAGATCAGATCGCCGATCTTATAGCGCGGGAAAACCGGGGTCGAGACAATCAGGCTGCCTATCTCGCCGGGGCGCATCTTATGCATGGGTTTAATACCGCTCAAGGTTTGCACTTCAAAGAAGAACAAATCATAATTGGGGCTCCAGGCGCGTTTTTCATCTTTTTGCTGCCCGAACATGCCTTCGGTCGCACCATAGATCTCACGGATGGCAGCTTCGCCATAGTAGGCACGCAGCGGCTCAGCCAGGCGCGTATTGATGCCCGGGATGCTGCCCAAGGTCATTACGATCACCTGCCAAAGTTTCTTGGGGTAGGTGCGGTACTTGCGGCTCAGGAATCTGGCAAACTGCAGCGCGGTGGGCGCTACGCCGCCAACCAGGGTGACATTTTTCGAGCGACAGGCCTGATAAGCCAGTTCAAAACGCGCCTCCCAGTCGCGCATGGTCTTCCCGCCTCCCAGGGCATCAATTTCGTCCTGGGACGGCACGGACTGCACCGGCGTATGCGTTGATACGTATTTGGTATAGATACCTGAGCTGTAACCATAATCCAATTCTTTATCTCCCACCTTGATCGTACCAACCTTAGATGGGAAATTCAGGTTCAGGTTAACACCCTGGAAGATATCAAAACGCTGGCGGGCAAGCGCAAAATTGATCAGCGCGCGGCTGGCAGACACGCGCATCTTCAAATCGGTGGGCGTCATGGGAATGAATTTGGTGTCCTGCTTGGTGGTGCCGCGGGTGATCGCCCAACCGAGCGGCTCTTCGTTGAGCAGCACGTGCGTTTCGCCTGCCATCACCTGATCCAGCAGCGGTTTGAAGTGCTCATAGGATTGAACCGGCAGCATCCGGCGAAAATCGGAATAGGATCCCACTTTTTCGCAGCCCTGATTTCTGCCGTATTCGGTGTGGGCGTAGATGCGCAACAAATTTTCGAGCACTTTCTCTTGGGCTTTAGCAGGGTCAGCCAGCGATTGAAGCCAAGGTTCTATGATGCCTTGCATTTGTTGAATTCCCGCTTGCAGCGATTGTTGATCCATGCGATCCTCTTTTTTCATCAAGAATGGTTACAGTATATCCATTAAATAGCCAGCTTAACCAAAAAATCCTGCAGAGCAGGATATTTTGGATTGAAATGTGATTAAACATCAGGGAGCTAAACGGGCATGTTTGTCATAAGAGAGCAGGCGGTCCAGGAAAAGCTTCTGGTTGATCTGGTTCTTGGGCTGGTTGCGCATGACAACGCCGATGATGGTCGCGCCGGTTTTTTGGAATTTTTCGATGATCGCGCGGGATGTCTCGTTTTTGTTGTAGCCCGGATGGATAAGCAGCACCACCCCATCCACTTGGGCAGCCAGAGAGGCGGTTTCGGTATAGAAAAATGGCGGCCCATGGATGATGATCTTATCAAAACGGCCTTTCAGGTAGCGCAGCAGCTCTTTCATGCCACTTGAATTCATCAGATCTACATTGCCCTGCGGCAGTTTTCCGCTTGAGAGCACATGCAATTTTCCTTCCTGCATGGAATGCATCACAGCCAGCGGGTGGCGAGCATCCTGCAACAGGTCTGTCAACCCCACCCGGTTGGGAAGATTGAAAATGGAATGAATGATAGGCCGCCGCAGGTCGGCATCGATCAACACCACGCGCTTGCCATTTTGGGCGATCAGGGTGGCCAAATCCACAGCGATGGTACTGCCGTCGGTAAACGAGCGTGTATTGGTCACCAAGATTGTCTGGATCGACATAATTTTCTGCTCATTATCCATACGTTAAATGCCTCTACAATGTCCTCAACGGCGCACTATTGACAAGCGTCAATGATGCACCCTTCGATCAAACATGCTTCCATTCGCCAAAAGCACTGAATGGCTTAACAGCGCATTCCTTTCCGCATTCGCGGAGGTTTTGGCGAAAGAGATAATTATGTTGCTAAATAACGCCCTGCTTTGCGACTATTTGCCAATAGAAATGGTCGCACTGGGCGCTCCCGCGCTCAGAATGAACAAGGCAACGGTCAGGATCACGATCAGCGTGCGTCCTTTGCCGCCGGTCAACTGGCTGGCCATCAGGGTCATTTCACGATTCAGCTTTTTCATTGCGGGTCTCCTTGTATGGTCGGTTCTTATATTTTCGATAATTGGGCTGCAAATTCAGCCAATGAGGTGGCGCGGATGGCAGCCAATCGATCCTTCTCCTCAAGATCTAATGAGAATTGCTCGCCGCTGTAACCACAAGAAACCGCCTTAAGCGGGTCGGAAAGCAGCATTTCCCGGAAATTGGCATTGATCACCGCAGCAGAGAGGATGCGGCTGTATTCAGAGTTCGTCTTTCGTTCGCGCAACTGTGTGGTTGATGGAAACTGCTTCAACATGTTTTTCTCCTCTTTCTCAATTACTTTCCAATGGATATGGTCGCGCTGGGCGCTCCCGCGCTCAGGACGAACAGGGCAACGGTCAGGATCACGATCAGCGTGCGTCCTTTGCCGCCGGTCAATTGGCTGGCCATCAGGGTCATTTCACGATTCAGCTTTTTCATTGCGGGTCTCCTTTTTATTTTCTTAACAACTTTGATATCTATGCAATAGACGTGCCAACTCTCATTGCAGACAGCACAAGTACTGTCATCACCAATCCAAAAGGTTGGTTCAGACTCTCTCAATTCAGCAATAAATAGATTTCAGGATCTCTTTTTCAGTTTTTTCCTTCAGCACCTCCTTTCTTAAAAAGCACCAATTAAATAATCCAAATCAACACCGACCAAGATGAAAACCTTGATCGCAGGAACATGGCAAACCATTAACGAACTCCATCAAACCGCCAGCATTAATTAAATAAATTTCCGCAACCTGATTTCTAAGGTTGGTACTGCTGCCGATATTGAGGCAGATTTCGTACTCCTATATGAACCCAGTTAGGCACTGATCAAGTCAAATCGGCTCTCTCCTTATTTTCATTTTTCGGCTTGCCCATCTGCCAGAACAGATAGAAAGCGCCAACACTAAGACAAACATCTCCGATGCTGAACGCCAACGGATAATGCAGCCATTCAGGCAACAGGAAGATATCGCTTAAGAACCATAGTTTCGTATGCGCTTTTTCCAACAGGACATCCTTGCTTATTCCCACCCTTGCGCCGAGCTGCAGTGAAATTGAACTTCCCTCCGGAAGCAGATATTGAGCGTTCTCGGGGGTTAAGGGCATCATACCACCATTGAATAGAATCACGAGGAAATTCAATAGCAATCCCAAACCCATCAACCATCCGCCTGGGATTTTCCGGTTGATCCAAATAAACACCAGCAAAAGGATTTGAGAAATGACCAGCGCCCAAGCCACTCCATGATCGGAAATGGCCGTGCGAGTCGCCGGAAAAGAAAAAGCGAAAAATTGGGGCAAAAAGCCAGCCAGAACCAACCAAATGTGTTTAACCTCTGGCGATTTTAAAGAAGTTTGATTCATCCTTGCTCTGACGAATCCACAAAGCACGCCAAATACAACAGCCGTCAGTAAGATCATCTTATTTTTTCAAACGCAACCTTTTCATCAGATTTTTATGGCAATCAAATCTATCCATGTGACCATGGATAGATTTTTAACTTGCATCAATTAAACATTCAATCACTCCTGCCCCCTATATAAGGGAAGGGGGCAGGCACCTAGAGGTGAGGTAATGGTTCGGAGGGCTATTATCCAAAACCTCAATGCCTAAATTAAAACAAAAGACAGGCTTCAAAGGTGGCTTCAAAGACAATTTCTTTGATAAAATCTCCTGAATTAGATTGAGGTTTTTCATATGGAGAACAACCTATCACGCAGCACAAAGATCATCTATGGATCAGGAGATTTGGGGTTCAGCCTGACAAGCACCATCATCGGTGCTTATTTTTTATTCTTTCTCACAGATGTGGTTGGGATCCGGCCGGCCATGGCGGGCATCGCCATCCTGGTCGGCCGCACCTGGGATTACCTGAACGATCCACTAATCGGGCATCTATCCGACCGCACGCGTTCGCGCTGGGGACGCCGCAGACCTTTTTTACTCTTCGGGGCAATCCCCTTCGCTTTGGCGTTCATGCTGATGTGGTACCGTCCACCCTTCGAGAGCCAAATCGCTTTGGCAGCCTATTACGCCATTGCTTACGTGATCTACGATGCAGCAGCGACATTTGTGCAAATGCCCTATTTTGCACTCACGCCGGAGTTGAGCGATGATTATGATGAACGCACATCGCTGACGTCTTATCGCATGTTCTTTTCCCTGGTGGGCAGTCTGCTGGCAATGACCATTCCATTGATGATCGTGGGAACATTCACCCCGCAAAGTGCTGCGCGCGTCTTGCTGATGGCAATCATCTTCGGCAGTGCCAGCGCGCTGCCATTATGGCTGGTATTTTTTAAGATACATGAGAAGCAAGTTTACGCAACTCAGCAGAAACCTCAATTGATATCCTCATTGAAAGCCGCATTCAAAAATCGCCCCTTCGTATTTGGAACAGTGATTTACCTTTTGACATGGATTTGCGTGGATTTACTGCAGACCACGCTGCTCTTCTTCATCAAATATGTTCTCAATCTGGAGGCAATGAGCGAGTTCATCATGGCGTCCATTTTCGTGACAGCCATTTTGGCACTGCCTTTATGGGATTTTGCTTCACGGAAAATGAACAAGCGTTTGGCTTATGCGCTCGGCATTGGTTTTTGGGCAGTGGTTCAACTTTTATTAATCAGCGTAGGGGCCACAATCCCTCTGCCCGCGATCATTTTTCTATGCGTCATGGCAGGCATTGGCGTCAGCGCAGCACACGTACTGCCATGGTCGATCATTCCCGATGCGATTGAGTGGGATGAATACCAAACCGGTGAAAGGCATGAGGGCATGTTTTACAGCATAACAATGCTGATGCAGAAAATCGCCTCCTCGCTGGCCATCCCATTAGTAGGAATCATGCTCGAAATCACCAATTATCAAGCCAATGCCACCTCGCAGCCACCCAGCGCCTTGCTGGGTATCCGTCTTTTGGTAGGTCCAATCCCAGCCGTACTTTTAATCATCGGCATCATCTTCGCACTGAAGTACCCCTTGGATCGCATCCAGTTCGCGTCAATCGTCAGAGAATTGCAGGAAAGGCGGGAAAAAGCTTAAGCGTGGATACAATCGAAATTCACCGAGTTTCATCAAAAAAAGAAATGCGGGAATTCGCCCTTTTCCCATGGCGCATTTACCACGATGATCCCATTTGGGTACCACCTATCTTAAAGGAACGCTTGAAAAGCATCAATCCTGCGACGGGTGCATTCTTCAATCACGGCACAGCTGAATTTTTTATTGCCCAGCGCAACGGCAAACCTGCAGGTACCATTTGCACCGCAATAGACCACAAAGCCAACCAAACCGTCAACAAGAAAGAATGCGTGTTTGGTTTTTGGGAATGCATTCCGGAAAACGATGTGGCAAACAAGCTATTTGACCACGCGGTCGCATGGGCACGCGCTCAAGATTTAAGCAGCCTTTATGGACCATTCAATCTCGATTATGAGGATGGCTACGGCGTTCTTCTTGAAGGGCGTGAGTACCCGCCGGCAATATTATGCGGACACACACCGGATTATTACTGCGCTTTCATTGAAAGCTATGGATTCAAACCTGCGCGCGGGCAGAACTTGGCTTTCAGGCGCGATCTGACGAGCAACGGGGCTGGGCTGGATGAGGTCATCGCATTTGGTGAGAAAGTAAAAGCAAAGAGAAACTTCAGCATTCGATCTGCAGACATCGGTCACTGGAAAGAAGAGGTGAATCGAGTATACGAGTTAATCAACCCATGTTTGCAGCATTTGCCAGGTTTTGAACCATGGCAGCCTGAGAGCCTACAAGACCTCATGGCGCCCTTTGTTGAATTGGCAGATCCCAATTTGATCCTTTTCGCAGAGGACCAGGGTCGTCCGATTGGCTTCTTTCCGGCACTGCCGAATTTCAATGAAACGCTGATACACCTCAATGGACTGCGATATCCATGGGATTACCTGAAAGCGATTTGGTATGGAAGAGAAAAGCCCAGGAGCGCATCCATAAAAAGCGTGCTAGTGCTGCCGGAGTACTGGGGCAGCGGGGTTGCGATCCTTTTGTTTTCGGAAATGGTCCAGCGCCTGATCGCCGCGGGATATGAGTGGGTGGATCTATCCTTAACCTCCGATGACAATCCACGCACTCCAACCCTGGCAGAACGGGTGGGTGCCCAAATCTACAAGCGCTATCAAGTTTATCGCCTGCAGATATAAGGATATGCTAGGGAAGATGCAGGCACAGATGAGCTGTTTTTAGCTTAAGGCTTCACTGGTATCCTTAATAAATAGGTTGAAGAATATCGAGATCACACTGACAACCAACGCGCCCAGAAAGGCTGACCAAAACCCATCCACATAAAAACCGACACCCAGCGACTCGGCAATTCTGGCGGCAATCAAGAACGAAACACCATTAATAACCAAGACAAAGACGCCCAAAGTCAGGATGATAAGCGGGCAGGATAAGATCTTAAGGATAGGGCGGATCAGCGCGTTTACAAAACCCAGAATCAACGCCATGATAATGTAAACCGGCCAAGCCTGGGCGTTTTCTACGCGAATGCCGGGCACCACGTACACAGCCGCAAACAATGCGGCGATGGCGATAATCCAACGAAATAATAATTTCATTCTGCACCTCTTAGTATTAATACGAATATTATTACAAAAAGATGCAGCGAATAACCCAAAGCGCTGCCTGCAAGCAATGTCAAGATTCTGACGGTAATCGACAGTCATTATTCATTTCTGGCATGAATTATTGCATTAGCGCCTAATCAACATGCAGAAAAGTAAACTTATCCATCCAATTTCTTGACTGTCTTCCAATCTAATGATATAGTTGCCGCCATTATGAAGACAAACAACCTGTTCAACAACGGCGGCACAGGTACGGGTTCCACTTCAAGGCAACTCCGATTTGCGTGGGTTGAACAGGCCAACAAGGTTTTCTGCAGGTAAAGCACCACATCCAACCAAAGAAGAACAGAAAAAGCCTCGAATCCCACGAGGCTTTTTTTATTTTACACGGCAACAAATGATGAGAGGTGAGCATGGTCAAGCAGGAAAAACAACGCGAAAAAAAATGGCTTCTGATGAAATTTGGCGGCACCTCAGTCGGCAGCGTGCATGCGATTCAGCAAGCCTGCCAAATCATCAAAGCGCAGCACAAGCATTGGGGAGGGATACTGGTCGTCATTTCAGCAATGGGTGGAGTGACCAACAGGCTGATCGAATGCTCTCAAGCGGCAATCCAAAATGATATCGAGCGTTACACAACGCTCATCAACAGTATACAAGAACAACATCAAAGTGTCATTAGAAATCTGCTGAAAACCTCAACGCAAGATGAAACCGAATATTTCATCCAGCAAAAATTCAAAACACTCAAAGCATTCTGCGACAGCATTCAAGTGATAGGAGAGATAACACCGCGCGGCATGGATACAATCTGCAGTCTAGGTGAACAACTGAGTGCATACATCTTCAGCACTTATCTTCAAGCTGAAGGTTTGCCCAGCAGGGCGGTAGATGCATCGAACTTGATCATCACGGATGATAATCACCAGAACGCGCGACCGCTCATGGCAGAAACCTGTCAAAAATGCAATGATTTGCTCATTCCCTTACTCGACGATGGAACAATCCCGGTTATTACAGGTTTCATTGGTGCCACACGACAGGGAATCATCACCACACTTGGCAGGGGGGGCAGCGATTATTCGGCATCAATCATAGCAGATTGCCTAGAGGTGGATGAGGTCTGGAACTGCACTGACGTTAACGGGGTCATGACGGCCGACCCCAGCATTGTAGAGGACGCGCGCGTGATCCCTGAGCTGGCTTATGACGAAATGAGCGAGATGGCATATTTCGGAGCCAAGGTTCTGCATCCCAAGACCATTCAGCCAATCATTGAAAAAGATATTCCCCTGCGCGTCATCAACACTTTCAATCCGGAACAGGCAGGCACCCGCATCAGCAGCAGATCCCATGCACTGCGCGGCAAGCTCACCGCAGTCACGAGCATTCAGAACCTCAGCCAATTCACGGTGGAAGGACGAGGCATGTTAGGGGTACCAGGTATTGCCGCGCGCACCTTTGGGGCAGTAGCCAGGCAAAATGCCAGCGTATTGATGATCTCACAATCTTCATCGGAGCAATCCATTTGTTTTGTGGTACCTTCTGATACTGAAGAAAATGTACAAAGAGCGCTTTTAAATGAATTCGAACATGAGATTTCACAGGGAGATATTAACGGCATTCAGATCTTAAACGATGTGGTCATCATCACCGTGATTGGTTCGGGAATGCGCCAGACACCGGGAGTATCTGCCCGGATCTTCAATACATTAGGGCGACAACAAATCAATGTGATCGCCATCGCGCAAGGTTCTTCGGAATACAGCATCTCATTGGTCGTCGATAGAAAAGATGCCAAGCTAGCAGTGCAACAACTTCATCAAGAGGTGATTATCAATGGTTATTAAGAAAAAAATCAAAGCGGGTATCCTGGGCGCAACCGGCATGGTTGGCCAGCGCTTCATTCAATTGCTCAGCAACCACCCTTGGTTCGAAGTCAGCGCTTTAGCTGGATCAAACAAAAGCGCTGGCCAAATATTTAAACAAGCCTGCCAATGGCATCTGGAGGGTGAAATGCCTGCGGGGATCGCTGAGATGCAAGTGCAACCTGCGCAACCTGCCTTGGAAGCAGACATCATTTTTTCCGCCCTGCCCGCAGAAGCCGCCCGACAGATTGAGGCAGATTTTGCCCAAGCCGGCTTTACAGTCTGTTCCAATTCTTCCACCTTCCGGTACGAAGAAGACATCCCTTTGATCATTCCTGAAATAAACTCCGATCATCTAGCACTGCTGGAAACACAAAAAAAGAAGCGCGGCTGGTCTGGGCAGATCATCACCAGTCCAAATTGCACGACCAGCGGGGCTATCTTTCCGCTGAAGGTGCTGCACGAAACATTTGGGGTTGAAAAAGTATTTCTGACCAGCATGCAGGCAGTATCCGGGGCTGGATATCCAGGATTAGCGTATTTATCCATTCAAGATAATGTGATCCCTTTAATTGAAGGAGAGGAGAAGAAGCTTGAAACTGAAAGCTGTCTTTTGCTCGGGAAAATGACCGGCGGATCGCGCATCCCCGCACCTATCCAGATCAGCGCACAAGCAAACCGCGTACCTGTGAGCGATGGACATACTATCTGTCTATCCATTCAATTAGCTGAAAAAGCAGGAATTGATCAAATTGAAAAATCACTACATGAGTATGCTTGGCCTGCAATCGCACAGAAACTACCCAGTGCGCCCACAAAACCCTTAATCCTGCGCAATGAAACTGACCGCCCCCAACCACGTTTGGATCGGCAAACGGGAGCAGGCATGTGCGTGAGCGTAGGGCGCCTGCGACCCTGTCCAATTCTGGATATTCGAATGGTAGCGGTCGTGCACAACACATTACGCGGGGCAGCCAGCGGCTCTATACTGAATGCGGAATTATTAGCAGTTGAGGGCTATCTGGGGCAATAGGAGATTGTAATATACAGTTATAATCACCATAAGAAATATGCGCGCATCTTCCGTTACGAATGAAATTCTGGCAATTTTAGATAAAAAGCACACGCACCTGACCGAAGTGGAGATCTACGAGGCAGTGCGCAAAAAATTCACCGCGGTGAATCATTCGACAGTGTATCGAGCGCTAAAAAGATTGGTGGATAATGGACTGGTCTCTATTACTGATATCGGGCGCGGCTCTCAGGTTTTTGAAATCTACAATCCAAACGAGGAACATCATCATTTAATTTGCCAGAACTGCGGGAGAATCATCAATCTCAGCGACGGCAAGATTGAGAGTCTATTCCATCAAATTGAGAACAACCATCAATTCCAGGTGATCACCAAGCACCTGGCTCTATTTGGTTATTGTGAAGCATGCCAAAGAACAAAGAAAAATGACCCCAATTAAACGGTCGGGGTCATTACGAATTTCAATACCGGATGATTTGGAATCAATCATCCAATAAACGCTTCTCACCTTCCAATTGACGCAGTGCGGTTATTTCCTGCGACACTTCGAGCGTTCCACGATAATTCCCAGCCGCATCGCGCATGGCGAAATAGCGAATGTGAATAAATTTACTATTCATCTGAATCCAGAATTCTGCCACATCCCGTTTGCCTGACTTAAAATCTTCAACAATACTAACAACTTTATCCACACTGGCTGGCGGGTGGCAGTTTTGGACTTTGCGTCCGATTATGGCCGGCGTACGTTTGAAAATTCGATCAGGTGTTTCTGAAAAATAACGAACGGTATCATTCTCATCTACAAATGTAATATCCACCGGCAAATGGGTTAACATCAAATTGATCTGCGAAAATGTCAAATCGCCGGTACTTAGGGGAAAATCGCTCATGGGGCTCGTCCTTTCTGATTTTTGTTCTTCTAGTTGGGTTAATTGTACATCAGCGTTTGCACGTGAATCAACATCGCCTGGCCAATCATTGCCACGGGTTATATAGCTGAATCCAAATTCAGGTTCCTGCGCATGAATCGCCAACCAATCGGATTCGCTCAGGCGCTGCAAAGCGTTTGGAAAGAGGATCCTTTCCTCTTTATAGAACATCTCGCGCATGGTATTTTCCATTGGGATAAAGAGCTTTTCAAGATTTTTTAAGGCACCTTTATCAATTTGTTTTTGACCTTCTAATATTACAATCATTGCCTTCCAAGCTTTGCGGATTTCGTCATGAAGCCCCCACATAACAGCAGAAGGTCCGCTAAACCCATATTTTTCCAAGAATGGAAAGAGGAGGTTTTCTTTTCGCAAATAGTGCTTGTCCATCTCACTTAGTTTTTGAATACTTTGCCGCAAATCGGCTGTATCCACCGGCGGGTCTTGCTGCAGTGTCTTGTGCAGCATCTGACGACATTCATTCAGCTGGAAATTTGCCAATTCATTTTCGGTATTAAAAGTATAAACCGGATGACCGGGCGTCATTTCAACAGGTTTCTCCTGATCGAGCGATTCGCGGAACATGGCCACATGCACATCGCATAAGTATTGAATATCTTCTACCGGAAGCCCTTCTGAAATCAAGGTCTGCTCAATCTCTGCGATCTCGGTTGCACTCGCATTCTTTAGAATATCCGCAAATACGTCCTTTACCTGCTGATAAGGTTTACCGCCATGAATCTGTTTTAATGCCTCTTTAATCATTTCCTTGCGTTGGGAATAGTTATTAATAAATTCACTCATGCATTCCTCCAAAGATTTTTCTATACCCAACTGATTTCATAGGAACAAGCCAGAGCACCCTGCGGACAGCTTTCTTCGCAAACGGCACAATATTGACAATCTTGAGGGTGAGAAAAGATAATTGCATCCAAATCCATCTGCAAGACATGCTGCGGACAAGCGTCCACGCACAAGCCGCATGCAATGCATTTTTCTTTATCTAACTCAGGCAAGATCCATTCAGTCAAGTTGATTGCGTTCATATTTGAAAATATAAAGCCCTTTATTGACCATTTCTACGACTTTTGTCTCATTCTTCGCCCTTTAAAACAGCCTGTAGAGCTTGACGATCCAGCAGTTGAATTTGTTGCCGCTGAAAGCTAATAAGGCCATCATCTTCAAATTTCCGCAAAATCCTCCCCACCACATCGCGCACCGTACCCAAGTGACACGCCATCTGCGCTTGCGTCCAGCGCGGCTGAGAAGCAAGCTTCGGCTGATCTGCTTGCTGCATGAGAAATGCTGCCATTCTTTGTCGCACAGATAATAAAGCTAAATTTTCCACCAGGGCAAGCATGTGCTTCATGCGGTTGGCAAAATATACTGCTACAGCTTTGACCAATTCGGGGAATTTTTCCATTAATTGATGGAAATCGGTTTTGTGCATGAGCATGAGATCTACTTCGGTCAAGGCACACACGTTGGCTTGGTTCTGCAAATCATTCAGGAAAAGAGGGACAAGATTGAAACCTTCCCCAGCGCCAAGACGTTCTATCATTTGTTCGCGTCCAACATTGGATAAACGAAAGATTTCCACCCAACCCCTCAGAATGAAATAGACTGCCAGGCAATCATCCTCAGCCCAGATGATGGCGGCACCTTTTTCTACAGTTCTGACTTGCGCACATGCTTTGACAGCCAGCAAGAGCTGCGGGGGAAGATTCGAAAACAGCTGAATGATTTTTAAATCCGGGGTCATTTCTTATATATTTTATATTTACTTTGCATTGAAAGCGTCGTATTATTATTGAAAATAATTTTCAATAATGGTTATAGATAATAATACCTACCAATCACCAGGCCGTGAATGGGCTAAGCTGCTCAGCAAAGCAGGGTACCGGGTCACGCAACCGCGCCGAGCAATCCTGAAAGCCATTGCAGATAGTTCGCGCCCTTTGGCCCCTTCAGAGATCCACGAATTAGCCAGCCAACAATACGCCCAGCTGGGGTTGGTAACGGTCTATCGAACCATCGAAAAGATGGAAGAATTAGGGCTGATCGAACGCGTGCATCATTTCGGCCATTGCCAGAAAATTTTCCGCACCACCCATCTTCATCAGCATCTGCTGATCTGCGACCGGTGTGGACGCAGCATTTTTTTTGATGGTTTAAAAACTGAGGAAAGATTTAAACAAATCGGTGAAAAATTCGGATACGATGTAACCGGGCATTGGTTGCAATTAACGGGCGTATGCCCAGAATGCCAAAAGCAAAGGAACCACTAAAGGATACCAATAATGATTAGAAAGTATTTAGGATATTTTAGTCTGCTGATGATCTTGACGCTCTTGACAGCCTGCATGAGTTCCACCCGAACAATGGAAGATAAGATCATGGTGACTGTGAGCATCTTGCCGGAAAAATATTTTGTGGAACGAATTGGAGGGGAGCATGTTGCAGTAAACGTAATGGTCGGACCGGGAGAATCCCCTCATTCCTACGAACCCAAAGCGGAGCAAATGACAGCCCTGAGCCATTCTGCACTGTATTTCAGCATCGGGGTAGAATTCGAAAAAGCCTGGTTGGGAAAAATTGCTGCAGCAAATCCTGAGATGCTGATTGTTGATCTCTCGAAGGATATTCAAAAAATCCCCATCAGCGCTCATAGTCACCAAGATGAACCCGAAGAAGAACATGAAGGCGGCACTCTGGATCCGCATATTTGGCTTTCGACCAAGAATGCTAAACTTTTCGCCGAGAGCATTACTCTGTCGCTGGTAGAGGTTGACAAAGACCATCAAACCGAATACCAAAGAAATCTCACCAGCTTCCTTGAGGATATCAAATCCCTGGAGGATCAAATCCAGGCAACCTTCAGCGGCATCCAAACCAAACGATTTTTCGTCTTCCATCCTGCTTGGGGGTATTTTGCCAAGGATTTCGGTTTGGAGCAGGTCGCAATCGAAATCAATGGAAGCGAACCCAGCGCGCAGGAACTTGCAAGGATTATTGATGAAGCCAAAGAAGAAGGTGTGCAGGTCATCTTCGCCCAACCAGAATTCAGCAGCCGGACAGCGGATTATATCGCCCAGGAAATCAACGGGGAGGTGATCTTGATCAGTCCATTAGAGGAAAATTGGCTAGAAAACATGAAAAAAGTCGCGGATACCTTCAGCAAGGCATTGAAAAAGGATCATGAATAATAAGCAGAGAGAACATGCTCAGACGGTCATTGAAATGGAAGGGGTTTGGGTAGCTCTTGATTCCCAAACGATCCTGGAAGATGTCCACCTGGTCGTACACGAAACTGACTTCATCGGCTTAATCGGACCCAACGGCGGCGGAAAAACCACACTGCTGAAGACTTTAATTGGATTGCTGCAACCAACAGCCGGAAAAATCCGAATCATGGGAAAAAGCGTTGCAGAGGGTCGCTGCCACATTGGGTACGTTCCGCAGACTGTGGAATTCGATCGCCAATTTCCCATTCGGGCATGGGAAGTGGTACAGATGGGCTTACTGGGCTGCCGAAAACCCTTCAGGCCGATAAGTCCTGAGGAGCGCGAGGTGATTGAGCATGCGCTGGAGCAGGTTGAAATGGAAGACCTTGGCCAGCGCGCAATCGGCGAACTATCAGTAGGCCAGCGGCAGCGCGTGTATATCGCACGCGCACTCACTTCTCAACCGCAAATTCTCCTACTGGACGAACCGACTGCCAGTGTTGACCCGCAAGCCGCCGGAAAAATTTACGATCTGCTGCGGCGCATCAATCAGACAGTCACCATCGTGATGGTGAGCCATGATATGAATGCAGTCTCTTCATACGTTAAAAGCATTGGCTGTTTGAATCGCAGGCTGCACTACCATGGTAAAAAAGAAGTAACTCAAGATATGATGGATGCGATCTATAAATGTCCAATTGATCTGATCGCACACGGTTTGCCGCATCGTGTTTTATCCGCCCACGACGAAAAAGGGGGCAACCATGCTTGAGATCTTTCAGTACGGATTCATGCGCAATGCGCTGGCCGCAGGGGTTCTGGTGAGCATTGCCTGCGGCATCATCGGCACGTATGTGGTGATCAACCGCATTGTATTCCTAAGCGGTGGAATCGCTCATGCCGCCTATGGCGGCATCGGTTTAGGGTACTTCTTAGGCATCAATCCTGTCATCGGTGCGATCGTATTCAGTCTCTTGGCAGCATTGGGCATGGGTTTCGTACACCGCAGGACGGGGCAGCGTTCCGACACAATCATCGGAGTCATGTGGGCAATCGGCATGGCGCTGGGGATCATTTTCTTAGACTTAAGCCCAGGTTACAAAGCTGATTTGATGAGTTATCTATTTGGAAGCATCTTAGCCGTCCCTAACAGCGATCTTTTGATCATGCTGGTCTTGAATGCGATTATTGTGATTCTGGTATGGCTGTTCTACCGTGAACTGCAGGCTATCTCTTTTGATGAAACCTTCGCTTTCGTAGTGAACGTTCCCGTTGATAAACTTTATCTCATGCTGGTATGCCTGATTGGACTGACAGTAGTGATGACCATGCGCATTGTGGGATTAATCATGGTGATCGCTTTACTAACAATGCCGCCCGCCATAGCAGGACTTTTTGTCAAAGACCTGAAGCGCATGATGCTGCTGGCAAGCCTATTAAGCATCGTATTTAGTTTCAGCGGTTTGCTGCTTTCTTTTTACCTGAACCTTACTTCCGGCGCAACGATCATCCTCATTGCTGGAGTTGCCTACACAATCAGTTTCATGGTCCAGAGAATGTTTTCACGAAATACATTAAAAGCAGGATCCCAAGCCAAGCAAGAATGATGGGAAAAGCGGGAGCGCGCCAAATAAAACTCCTAAAAAAATTCAGCGAAAGTTTAATCGATTTTTGAGCAGGGGGTTAAATAAAAAAAGTCTCTTGGCAATGACCTACTCTCCCAGGGGGTCGCCCCCCAAGTACCATCGGCGCTGACAGCCTTAACTGCCGGGTTCGAGATGTTACCGGGTGTACCACCGTCGCTCCAATCACCAAGAGACTTTATTTTTTTAGTGAATAAGTATGTAAGTTGATGACAAAGACTATCGAGTTCTCCGCACCACGTCGATGAAGCGCTCGATCATTAGTACGGCTTAGCTTAACATATTGCTATGCTTACACATGCCGCCTATCAAGCAGGTAGTCTTCCTGCGATCTTACTCTCTTTCGAGAAACAGGGATCTAATCTTGAGGCAAGTTTCCCACTTAGATGCTTTCAGCGGTTATCTCTGCCAGACGTTAGCTACCCAGCAATGCCGTTGGCACGACAACTGGCACACCAGAGGTCTGTCCACCCCGGTCCTCTCGTACTAGGGGCAGCTCCTCTCAAATCCCTTACGCCCACAGCGGATAGAGACCGACCTGTCTCACGACGGTCTGAACCCAGCTCGCGTACCGCTTTAACGGGCGAACAGCCCGACCCTTGGGACCTTATCCAGCCCCAGGATGCGATGAGCCGACATCGAGGTGCCGAGCGAGGTCGTCGATGTGAACTCTTGGACCTCACCAGCCTGTTATCCCCGGGGT
>ENA-ORXD01001416-ORXD01001416.1-sediment-metagenome-genome-assembly--contig:-NODE-1416-length-20121-cov-4.278886_pt1 | contig 20121 bp, 20 predicted proteins | sample MGYA00237862_ERZ511471 | MGnify/ENA metagenome assembly ERZ511471
TTGCCTACCAGGCTGAATACCAGTATAGCCAGCACCATCACGGAAAGCAGAAAAGCGGTACCGCAGCGGGCATGGGCGGTGGAGTATTTCTGGATGAACTCGGGTTCCAGCGGTTCGCCGTGTTCGTAAGCATTAATGGTTTTATGCTCGGCGCCATGATAAGAGAACACGCGGCGGATATCTGCCATCAGGGAAATAAGCTTCAGGTACAATAGAAATATCACCAGGCGGATTACGCCCTCTATAAGATGAAAAAGCACCGAGGATTCCACCAGAGGATCCAGCAGTTTTGTCAGCAGCAGAGGCAGGATGAAAAAAAGCCCCACGCCCAGGACGAAAGCAACCACCATGATAATCCAGGTATAGGCTGAGGACATCTCCTGTTTGGTTTCACCCTTTTCGTCCTCTTCCTCCAGAGCGATACTGGCTGACCAGTTCAAACTGGAAAGGCCAAGCGCCAGGGATTCGATAAGAACGATGATACCCCTGATAAACGGAGTCTGGCGGAGCTTGCCGGTATATATGCGGTTCAGTTTCCGGGAACGGGTTACAATTTTTCCCCTGGGGTTGCGCACGGCGGTTACGGCAGTATCCTTGCCGCGTATCATGACCCCTTCCATTACTGCCTGCCCGCCGTAGTTCACCTTGCAATCGGCCATTTGTTTCATCCTAAAACAAAAGGGCGGCACATACCTGGAGCCGCCCTTTTATGATTTATAACCGGTATGAATCTAGCTTTTGAGGTTATAGCGCTGTTTAAAGCGTTCGACCCGGCCGGCGGTGTCGACTATGCGCTGCTCACCGGTGAAGAAAGGGTGGCATTTGGAACATAGTTCCACCTTGGTAGTCTTTTTTACCGAGCCGGTGGTTATTATATTGCCGCAGGAACAGATTACCTGGGCGTCATCGTAATACTTGGGATGGATTTTTTCTTTCATGGTTAACTTGCCCTCACGCTTACCTGGCGGCGTGTCTTATCGTAGGGTTCGAAACTAACCTTGCCGTCAATAAGGGCATAAATGGTGTAATCTCTTCCCAGCCCTACATTTTCGCCGGGATGAATCCTGGTACCACGCTGACGAATGATTATAGTGCCGGCGGTTACGGCTTCACCGGCAAAACGTTTGACGCCCAGCATCTTGGGTTTTGAATCACGGCCGTTCCTGGTGGAACCGCCTCCTTTTTTATGCGCCATCCTGGTTCTCCTCTAATTTTGGTTCGGTGCTTTTGCTGGTTTTTTTGGGTTTAAGCTCCGGCACTTCGATGTTTTCTACCGTCAGATTGGTAAAATGCTGGCGGTGACCGAGCTTGTTGGAATAGCGGGTCTTCGATTTGTAGCGGTAAACAATGATTTTCTTGTCCCTGCCGTGGTTGTTTACCCTGACTACCACCTTCGCTCCCTCTATGGTCGGCTTGCCTACCAGTATTTTATCTCCATCACCGGCAAGAAGTACCCGGTCAAGCTCAACAGTGCTGCCCTCCTCGGCTTCCATAAGTTCAACATTGAAGCTTTCCCCCGGGACTACCCGGTGCTGTTTTCCACCTGTTTCAACTATAGCGTAAATTTTACCAGCCCTCCTTGATTACAAACAACCAATAATTCTATCAATTACGTTTGTTAAGTGTCAAATGGGCGGTATTTGGAACTGGGGTATCCAGCAGCCAAGGTTAAAGTATACCCTATGCGACAGCCAGCCCGTTTTAGAGCAAAGCTGTAAGTGCTATACTAGACGCAAATATCCAGGATTTTGTGGAGGGTACAATGCGGAGTAGGCTTGGCAAGTTCCGCCTCTTCAACCGCGAAGGAGATAAACTGAAGCTCCTCAAAATTATTACTATTGCGCTCCCTCCCGTATTTATTCTGCTTCTGGAGCTTCTGAGACGTTCAATCACTCAAGAGACAGGAGCTCTGGTGCTGGATGTCGTTTTTTTTATACTATTAATTCTGGCTGCTTTTGGGTTTTCCCGGCTTATTTTCAGCCTCATAAAAAAAGTACAAACAAACAATATGGAACTCAATCACGAACTCAGCATTTTAGACGAGATTTCCCAAACAATAAATGAATCCCCGGACATTGATGTACTCCTTCGGCGGACGATGGAAAAATTGATTAAACTGACCGCTGCCGAGTCGGGATGCCTGCTTCTTGCCAATGAAAAAAACTGTGACCTTGCCCGTAAATTACACGTGGGCGTGTCGGCAGAAATATTCAAGAATCAAGACGGCCTGCATATCAGCGACAGCTTTATCAATGAAGTAGCCCGCTCAAATGAACCCCTGATCGTTCAGGATGTAAATAATCTTGAAAGCGCCTACAAGGCTTATCTGGCAGAGGCTGGTTTTCGCTCTGTGGCGATAATACCACTGATGTCCAGAAACGGTACCGTAGGCGTTTTTGCGCTTTTCAGTTTTGAACCCGGCAAATTTCAGCTAAAACAGGCTGGTTTTTTTACCAGCATAGGTAGCAAAATAGCCGGCGCGGTGGAAAACGCCCGTCTATATGAAAAGGTACAGGCTTCGGCTATTGCAGAGGAGCGGGAAAGAATTTCCAAAGAACTGCATGACGGGCTGGCACAGGTACTGGGTTATGTAATTACCAAGAGCCAGGCAACGCGGCAAATTCTGCGTAAAATAGCGGCAGCGACCGACAACCTGATAGAGCTGGAAAATGTCGCTCAGGATGTATACACCGACACCAGGGAAGACATCCTTGGCCTCAGGACAGCGATCTCGGGGGATCATGACATGATAACCACAATTAGAGAATACCTGGCTCTTTTCAGCCAGATGCATGGCATTAAGGTGACGTTGGAAGTAAGCGATCGCATCGTTCCGCAGCTTTCACAGCGGGTGGAACTGCAGGCTATCCGTATCATGCAGGAAGCCCTGTCCAATATCAGGAAACACGCTGAAGCTACCCATGCCCAGGTCAAACTGACAGCCAACGACAATGAATTCGTATTATCCGTATCGGATGACGGCAAGGGTTTTGATGTTGAGAAAGCAGGTAAAAACCACGATGCCAAATTTGGAATCCGGACGATCAGAGAAAGGGCGGAGAGCATCAACAGCTCCCTCATTATAGAATCTAAACCCGAGCATGGAACCAGGGTGATGCTGACTATACCCCTGAACCCGCCTGAGGACCCCCCGGACCGGGAGGAAACAACATGAGAGTATTGATAGTCGACGACCACGCTCTTTTCAGGAGCGGCCTCGCCAGTTTGCTGGAAGCCAATGACATCGAAGTCGCCGGTGAGGCCAGCAACGGCCTTGAAGCTGTAGAAAAAGCGCGCAATCTGATGCCCGACATTATTTTGATGGATGTCAAGATGAACGATTTCAGTGGTATTCAGGCTACCCGTGTCATAAAGTCGGAAATTCCGGGGATAAAAATCGTCATGGTTACTGCTTTCGACGATGACGATGACCTGTTTGAAGCCATGAAGAGCGGCGCATCCGGCTATATTTTAAAAAATATCAAGGCTGAAGAATTTATCAAACTCCTCTCAAGCGTCAACGATGGAGATGTGGCGGTATCACCCTGGATTGCGGATAAAATCGTCAAAGAACTTTTTCGTAAACCCGGCAGACTTGAAAAATCCGGGCCTGAGGAAGATCTCACCCAAAAAGAAGTAAAAGTCCTGAAACTGGTGGCCGGGGGAGCGGCAAACAAGGAAATCGCTGCATCGCTTAAGATTTCAGAAAATACGGTCAAATATCACCTGCGCAACATCATGGAGAAACTCCACTTTAAAAACCGGGCACAGATGGCCGTATATGCTGCGATAAGGGGGATTGTGGCTGACGATAAAACCGGAAAAACATAGGCGCCGAAGCCCGGCGCGTTAATTCCAAAAGGGTGGCAGTAATGCCACCCTTTTTAATAGCGGAGAACCTGCCCGGACGCATATTGTCAACCTTGCCAGGCTGGCAGAAAATTTAACAAGATTATTTTCACCAAGGAGCAAACAGATGAAAATCGTGGCGATCGGAGTCGGGCAGTGCGGCTGCAACCTGGCAGATGAGTTCTATTCAATCAATAACTATTCAAAATCATTCTTCGGCAGGAATATTGAAATACTTACCGATGCTTTTGCGATTAATACCGATGAAACAGACCTTACATCCCTTCGCTATATTCCAAAGGACAGGCGTCACCGGATTGCAATTGGAATGGCGCGGACCTTTGGGCACGGGGTAGGAAAGATTAATATCGAAGGGGCCAGGTTGATGACGGATGTAATGCCGGTGGTTGTCGATGACGTCCTCGGCTCCGAAAAATTTTATGAATGTGATGCAATTGTGGTAATAGCCAGCGGTGCCGGAGGTACCGGTTCCGGGGGTATCGGCGCGCTGGTAAAAGGGCTTAGAGAACGGATAGACAGGCCTATTTATGCCATAGTAGTGCTTCCGTTTGCCTACGAAGAAAAAGCCGAGATTAGTTACGCAGTGTTAAATACCGCTACTTCGCTTAAAACCGTGAACAAGTATGCCAACGCCGTGTTTTTGCTTGACAATGAAAGGTTCGGCCGGGGAGGCATCAGCCTGGCGAATAACTTTCAATTGATAAATCAGCAGATGGTACGGAATTTCTTCGATCTATTCTGCGCCGGGGAAGAAAAAAGCCGGAAATATATCGGCAGTACGGTTGTGGATGCCGGAGATATCAGGCAATCGCTGGAAGGCATTTCAACCATTGGCAGGGGCGAAATCGCCCTTCCGGCTTTCTACCGGTTGAAAAGAGACCATTACCTGGAGGCAACCAGGGCCGGTGTCAGCCTGGCAGGCGCCCTGGGACAGGCTATCAACAACCTGTCTTTAAAGATAAATCTACAAGACGCCAGAAAGATTATGGCTCTGGTATGTGCTCCAAAAGAGGTTATTACCATGTCTGCCCTGGCAGAAATCACCAATTCCCTGGAAGCGCGTTCCCCCTTGTCGGTAGTAAGAATGGGAGATTACCCAAGAAGAGGTAAAGAAACCTCGGTCACGGTGGTTCTTTCCAACCTGACCGCTGTAGACCGGATGGAAAACCTGTTTATGAGGGCTGAAAACCTGCTCGAAAAGCGTCAAAAAATCGACAGGGAATCCGAAATCATGGTCGAACAGATGCTGGCCAGGGGCAGCAATGTTCCGGCTTTAGATCTATAGGTATATGTTCATCCGCCCGGGGGTTAAAAAAGAGAGGTAATATGGAAAAAGAGGCTGACAGGAAACACGGCATCATGGACACGCCTCTTCCGGTGCTCCTGGACCAGATAGAATCAGCGGCCGCAGATGCCAGAAATGCTGCCGAGGAAGCCAGAGTTGCCGGAGAAAAGGCGGCCGAAGATGTTATGAAGAGATTGCGCAAACTTTTCTTAAGAATGTCCAAAGACATCACTGAAGAACTGGAAAAATAGAAGCGAAAACATCGATTTCCCGGCAGTATTTCCATTTTTCCGGGGATATAGCGCGCCGGGTCTGTTTATAAGCTCTGTTCGGATTCCTCCTGTTTGGTGAGGCAAGGGTTTCTACTCCCCTTGCCTCACCTGTTTTTCTATTTGACGCCGGTTTATTTTGACGATATAATTGCAACTCTTTGCAATAACAACTATTGGCAATAACTGTTTCCTCGATGTAACGATTATGGGCTACCTTAAAGCAAACATTGAACAACGGCTCTCAATAATCGAACCCGGTAAAGCGTGTGCCGGGAAATTTGACTGGGCAACGGCCTGGGATGAGGCGTTGCTCTCCAGCGGCCTGGAAGCCAATCTGGAACGCAATGCCATCGAAGAGGAAGCCTTTTGGGAGGTTTACCAGCGCTGGCAGGACGTGCTGAAGCGGAGCGGTTACCCCGGAGAAGCGCTGGAGCGGGCGCTTTCGCTGGTTGAAGCCGAAAACAGTGTTCTGGATATCGGTGCCGGAACCGGCATCTATACTCTGCCTCTTGCCCGGAAGGCAAAGATGGTTACCGCTCTCGAGCCCTCCGCCGTTCAAGTTGAACAGCTCCAAACACAGATCGCCGGAGGCGGGCTTGCCAATATCCGGGTGGTTGAGCAAAGATGGCAAGATGCCGAAACCTTAAAAATCGGCATGCATGATATTGTGCTGGCTGCCTACTGTTTCCAGATGCCCCGGATCCGGCCGGCGCTTGAGAAGATGATTGCGGTTGCAGCGCAAAAACTCATTTTGATCCATAGCGCCGGCAATGATTTTAAGCCTGTTCTTGAAGAAATGTTCGGCATTCAGTCTGCGCCGGACTATACCAGCCTGTACAACATTCTCTGCCAGATGGGCCGGCAGCCGTCAACTGAAGTTATCACCCGGCGTTATCCTGTTGAACTGGACGTTCAGATGGAAATGCTCGGCTACAATCCGGGCCTCACACAACAACAGCGCAAGGAGCTTGAAAAGTTTCTTGCGGATAACGGACGCCTTAAAGAGTATGATGGCAAGCTGTGGGTTGAGCGGGAGCACCGGGACGGGCTGATTATTCTGGACACGGCCGGAGAGAGATGCAGGCAATGAAGATTTTCATGTTAAGAGCGCTGTTTATTGTTGCAGCGATTATGTTGATTTCGCTGCCGCTTTTGTCCTGCAATCCTGTAACGTATGGTGGTGGTGATGACGTAGTACTGCGGGTAGGATCAACCAGGCCCTTCAAGACCACCAATAAATTTGCCGATTACTGGTACGGGGTGCTGGCCAGCATTACCACTCATGACAGCCTGATAAAGCTCGACTCGGAAATGAATTTTGTACCCTGGCTTGCCAGCGAGTGGGAAATTTCCGGGGACTCCCGCGTGTTCACCTTTACCATTGCAGAAGGGGCCGAGTGGCACGATGGTGAACCGCTTACCGCTGAGGACGTGAAATTTTCCATCGAATACTACCGGGACAGGGACCCGCAGGCTGGCTGGATGGCTGAAATTATCCAAAGCCTGAGCGTTGAAGGCAATGAGGTTACTTTGTATCTGGAGAGGCCTTATGGCAACCTGCTGACGGAGTTTATGACCTACCCCATAATTCCGCGCCATATCTGGCAGAACGTGGATGAACCTCTGAAATACGAAAGCACGGATAGAACCGTCGGATCGGGACCGTTTAAACTGGTGAGTTGGGACGCTTCAGCCGGCAGGTTCATATTCGAGGCCAACCGGGATTATTTCCGGGGGAAACCCAACGTAGACCGCCTGGAAATAAATGCCTACGCCAATATGGATGCGCTGGTAATGGCCCTGGCGCGGGGGGATATCGATACCTGGTGGGATTATTCCGGTGAATTTCCCATTACCCATATTCCGGCCCTCGAGGATTCCGGTGATATCGAATTTGCAGGCGCTACCTTCCTGGGAGTGCCGGCAGCCCTGGGTTTCAATTTGGAAAGAGACCCGGCCGGCGAACCGGCTTACCGCCTGGCGGTAAGCCTGGCAGTAAATTACCGGCAAATTGCAGAGATTGTTTATCAAGGCTATGGCAGTGTTCCGGGGTATGGCTTCGTTCCTCCCACTCACCCCAATTTTGATGATTCGATTGATGCGCTCAGGCAAGATGCCAGCGAAGCTGCCAGCCTGCTGAATAATATGGGTTTGGCAGACAACGACAGAGACGGCCTGCGCGAAGGGGCCGATGGCAATAACCTGGATCTGACCCTGCTGGTTCGAAGCGACATGTCAAGCCTCCTGAGAGTGGCTGAAATGGTAGCTGCCGACCTGGCAGCAGTTGGTATAGGCACTACCCTCAAAGCGGTGGATTCATCTACCTGGGTAGCTGCCAAGGATGCCGGGGAATACGACATGGTGATTTTCCGGGCGACCCCGTGGGGCACGCTGATGCATGCCGGCCATGCTTCCGGCTACTTCGATTCAAGGCGAACCGGGGCAGGGGTACTGCACAACCTGGACGCGCCGGATTACCTGGCACTGTGCGACCGGCGCCTGGAGACAGCACCAGGTGAGGAGCAGGCTGAACTGGACAGGGCAATTCAGCAGATGCATGCTGAATATCTGCCGGCCATTGCCCTGGTGTGGCTGGAAAGCGTCTATCCCTACCGGGAAGGCTGGGACAACTGGGTGGTGGACCACATCTACGGCGGGGTGGTAAACAGCTTTTCCTGGTTCGAGGTCGCCCGTGCTCCGTAGAGCCGGGCCGAAGCCGGATATTCAGGAGGCGAGGTGGAAAAACACCGGCATCCCCAGGCGGCTGTAGCCGTTAAAACCGGGCGCTACCTGCTGGTTCTGCTCGTGATAATAACCCTTAATTTCCTGATACCGCGCCTGATGCCCGGCGACCCTCTGCTTAATATCATCGGGGAGGAGGCCTATTACGGCGCCGGCGGCGCGCTGGAAAACCTGAGGGAGGACCTGGGCCTCAACCATCCCTTTGTTCTTCAATATTTCTCCTATCTCGGAGGGGTATTCACCGGTGACTGGGGTTTTTCTTATCTCTACATGCAACCGGTACTTGCCTCCGTGATGGGGCATCTGGGCTGGAGCCTGGTGCTGTTACTGCCAGCCACAATACTGGCAGCCGTAACCGGAGCCATCACCGGTTCGATTGCCGCCTGGCGGCGCAAGACCCGTACGGACATGCTCCTTACCGGAGGGCTGTTGCTGGCCTACAGCATGCCCCATTACTGGCTGGCGATGCTGGCGCTTTTTGTTTTTGCCTTTGTGCTGGGGTGGTTTCCGCTGGGCAGGGCGGTTTCCGGCGGACTGGAGGGCTTTGCCTGCCTTGCTGATGTTGCCTGGCACATGGCGCTGCCTCTGGGTGTACTCACCCTCTCCAAAGCGGCTTACGATCATTTAATTGTGCGCAGTTCGGTGGTTTCCATATACGGGGAGGATTACCTTCTCACCGCCCAGTCCAGGGGCCTTTCCGGAGCAGCTGTGCTTTTCAAACACGGCCTGCGCAACGCCCTGGCGCCGCTGGTAACGGTTACCGCCATACAGTTCGGTATGCTTTTTTCCGGCGCACTGATGGTGGAGGTGGTGTTTTCCTGGCCGGGGATGGGAACCCTTATCTACGAAGCCATAGGCGCCCGGGATTATCCCCTGCTGCAGTATGCCTTTTTTATAATAACCGTTTGCGTGCTGGCTGCCAATCTGCTGGCCGATCTGGCTTACCGGTGGCTCGACCCGAGGATGCGATGATGAAGCCTGCGGGATTGTTCAGGCGCAATCCGTTAATCTTTTCCGGCAGCGCGCTGGCAGCGCTTTTCATCCTGGCCGCCTTGTTTTCACCATGGCTGGCGCCCCACGACCCGTGGCAGTACCAGCAGGCTTTCCTTAGGCCTTCCTGGGAGCACTTGCTGGGCACCAATGATGTCGGCCAGGATATATTTTCCGAGCTTTTGACTGCCGGCCGGGTATCCCTGGTGGTCGGCTTTACGGCCGCCCTGGTTGCGGCGGCAGCCGGAGTTGCCATTGGCATACTGGCCGGTTTCCGGCGGGGGATACTGGATGAAGTTCTGATGGGGGCAACTGACGTGGTTCTGGTTATACCCACCCTGCCGCTGGTGGTGCTTGTTTCGGTTTACCTCGGCCCGAGCCTGCCGGGTATTTCCCTTTTAATCGGCCTTACCATGTGGCCTTCGATCGCCCGGGTTATCCGTTCCCGCGTTTTGAGCCTGCGCCAGGCGGGTTACGTGGAATCGGCACGTGCGCTGGGAGCCGGGGACTGGTGGATAATGAGCCGGCATGTTCTGCCCAACGTGCTGCCGCTGCTACTGGCAAAATTTGTGCTTACCATGGCCGGGGCCATGCTCATTGAGGCATCAATAAGCTTTCTGGGTTTGGGAGACCCCGCCGCCAAGAGCTGGGGGATGATGCTTCAATATGCCTTCACCCGGGGAGGATTTATCCGGGAAATGTGGTGGTGGTACCTTCCGCCGGGGCTGGCCATCGCCCTGGTGATATTTGCCCTTAATCTCATCAACCTGGGTTTTGAAGAACAAACTGATCCGCGTTTGAAGAGAGCGCTGGAGAGATGAAGCACCTGCTCGAAGTAAGGGCTTTGCATGTGCATTTCGATACACCCCAGGGGGTGGTCCGGGCCAACAACGGCATAAACCTGGCGCTTAGTGCAGGCAACAGCCTGGGCATTATGGGGGAAAGCGGCTGCGGCAAAACCGTGCTTATCCTTTCCCTTTTGCGCTTGCAGCAGCCCGGGGTTATACTCGATGGGTCCATATGGTTTGACGGCCGGGAAGTAACCCGGCTTACTCAGAAACAGATGCAAATGGTAAGGGGCAGGGGCATTGCCCTTATTCCGCAGAACCATTCCACCGCTCTCAATCCCGCCTACACAATCGGGGAACAACTGGGAGAAACCCTTGCGCGGCGGGGGGGGGAAACAGGTTTATGGCATATGCTGAGAGCCGGTACACCCGGTGCCGGCGCACCGGGTTATGAAAACCTGAGGTGCGTGCTGTCAGATCTCGGTTTCAATGATGAGGCTGTACTGCGACGCCTGCTTGCCAGCTACCCCCACGAGCTTTCCGGCGGCATGATGCAACGGGTGCTTATTGCCATGGCTCTGCTGCTTGAGCCGAAACTGGTCATTGCCGATGAACCCACCACGGCCCTTGACCGGGCCACCCGGGCAGAGACGCTCGACCTGCTGGGCAGGCTTTCCGGCAATACAACGCTGATGGTAGTTTCCCATGAAGTGGAGACGGTTGCCAGTATCTGCAACCGGGTGGCGGTTATGTACGGCGGGCGTATTGTTGAAAGCGGGATTACCGGGCAAGTTTTTAAAAACCCACATCACCCGTATACCCGCATTCTTCTGCAGAGCCAGCAGCTGATACGGGGCAAGCCGGTTTCCATAACTGCCGGGGCGCTCGATATGGTCAGTTTCCCGCCCGGGTGCCCGTTCCATCCGTTCTGCCCGCAAGCCATGCCGTTATGCTCGATAGAAGAGCCGCAGGAGACGGTATCCGACGGCGGCAGCGTTTGCTGCCACCTTTATGCCGGGGGCAAAACATGCTCGAAGTAAAGGAACTCAGGAAAGCTTTCCTGGTCCGGCACAACGTTTTTGCCCGCCTGGAGCATCCGGACCACGTTATCCGGGCGGTGGACGGGGTATCTTTTAAGGTAAGGAAGGGAGAGATCTTCGGTGTTGCCGGTAAAAGCGGTTCCGGTAAAACGACGCTGGGCAAAATTATTTTAAGATTGGTTGAACCTGACTCCGGCAGTGTAGTTTACAAAGGGAAGGATGTATTCCGGTTCAGTCCGGAGGAGCTCAAAGATTACCGCCGGGAGGTTCAGGTGGTGTTTCAGGATGCCGACTCAACTCTGGATCCGCGCCAGAGGCTTTATTCAATCCTCGAGGAACCTTTGCTCATTCACCGCCTGGGCTCCAAAATTGAAAGACAGGCGCTTATGCGCAGGTCGCTCGAACAGGTCAACCTGCCGTACTCACTCATGGAGCGCTATCCGTCCGAGCTTTCCGGCGGACAGCGCCGGCGTGTTGCCTTGGCCCGGGCTTTGGTGCTCGAGCCCGGGCTGATTATTGCCGACGAATCGACAACAGGGCTGGATCCGGTGGTAGGCGCCCAGATACTTTCCCTGTTTTTGCAGCTCAACCGGAAGAAAGGGCTTACCCTTGTTATTATTACTCACGACCTGGCAGCCATAAGCTACCTCAGTCACCGGGTAGCAGTTATGTACGGGGGTAAAATCGTGGAGCTGATCGACGGGGGAATGTTTGAAAGGGCTTCTCTGCATCCCTACACGCAGTTTTTGCATGGGCGTACCGGGTCCGGCGTGGAGGAAACCGGGTATATAGATGTTCACCGGATGGGCAAGGCTGCCGGACAGGGCTGTGCCTATGCTGCTGCCTGCCCCGTTGCCCGGCCGGAGTGTTTTAAGGCAGTTCCGCAATTACGGCAAGTAGACCCGGGGCACCGGGTGGCCTGTTTCGGTATGGAGGTATAATTTATTCACCCAGCAAAGACCGCAGCTTCTGCCGGTTTTCTGAATATTCGGGCTTGGCGAGAGCCGGACAGCACTCGACGGTTACTACGCCGTTGCGCATATCGGCAGCGCATGCCAGGCAGGTAGGGTAGCCGCATTCTTTGCAGTTGATGCCGGGCAACAGCCTGAACACTTCGAATACCGGCGGCAGGTCCCGCTCGGTGTAATCGGGGGTGATGCTTGCCCGCTCGCCCCAGATGCGGTTTACCAGTTCGACCGCAGCTTCAGCCAGGGTAGCGGCTTCGCTGGCCTCGTTGACAATCCCAACCTGGATTTCGCACGGGCGGAAGGCGTACCGCCGGCCGTGGTAGTTACCGATCAGGATGGAGTTTTGCCGGTCGAATAACTTTTCGGTGAGTTGAGCGTTAAGATATGGGAAAGCCCGGCTGATATCATCATTCAACGCCACCCGTACCCCGTACCGCCCGCTGGTAGGAGAGTGATGGTCTTCGGCCAGTATTATGCTATAACCCGTTATGAGCTTTCCGGAATCAGTCATAATGTAATAATGTGCAGGGTCAATACCCGGGAACCGGGATTTTACCTGAAACTGTTGCCCCAGTGCAACTGCTCTTTGGATAAAACAAAACTGAAAGGTTAAAATGGTCAAGTTATGAGGATAATCCGGCTCTTGAAACTCAGCCCGGTCCACTGGGGTTTAATCCTGTTTGTGGTGACCCAGGTCATTATTCTGCTGGTAGTCACTCGCATGGACCCATTCTTCGAGGAGCAGAATATCTATGTGCCGAGCCAGCCGACCGAGGATGTTACCTGGTGGCCGGGAGAGGTGACGCTGCCCTCCGGAGATGTTGTCGAAGTGCCGGCATATTCCTCAGCCGGGCCGGCGATTATTTATATATTTGCCGTAGTGGTTGTGCTGGGAGTGGTGCTGTGTGTAATTCCAATATCGGTTTTGAAACTGCTGCTGAGGTTTTTGTTTGCGGCGCTCTTCGGATGGGGAGGTTTTATCGCAACCGTGTTTTATCTGCCTTACCAGGCTGCGATTGCCGTCGGAGTCGTGCTTGGCGCGGTATGGTTTGTAATACCGTTGGTCTGGTTCCATAACCTGGTCCTGGTTACCGCCCTGGCCAGTGTGGCGGCGGTGTTCGGGCGATTTATTTCGCCGTGGACAGCCATGATCCTTATCCTGGCGCTGGCGGTTTATGATTTTTTGGCGGTGCGTTTCGGGTTTATGACCTGGATGGCGGATAAAATGGCCAAAACGGATGCCCTGCCTGCCATTGTAATTCCCAAAGACACTCATGGTTGGAGCCTTAACCTGAAACGTGACGGCGTCAACGATCTGCTGGAAGAAAAACCCGGCAGCCGGAAGTTCTCGATTCTCGGAGGTGGCGACATCGCCTTTCCGGGGCTGCTTACCGCGGCCGTATATTTTTCTCAGGGGCTAGCCCCGGCAGTGACTATAGCGGGATTCGGGCTTTTAGGGCTGGCCGGCGCCTACGCCATACAGTCAGTATTCTTAAAGGGAAAAGCCATGCCTGCTTTGCCGCCTGTTGCCGCATTCGTCTTCATCGGCCTGCTGGTTATTTAATTTACCCGGCGGCATGATCATTTGTTGCCGGCTATTGTGTGCTAGACTGTTACCTGGCACAAAACAGGCGCCGGTACCCGGTTGGGTAAATTGAACGACTGGAGGCAATTTGAACCGGCTGACAGAAACCTGCCAGAAACTGATGTCGGCTTCCAGCAAGTGGGCTTCGGGCAAACAGGAAGCACCTGGCGAGGCGCGAGACCTCCGCCGCCGGCTAATCGAGCTCAACCATACCCGGTATTTCGAAAACATTCCCCTGTATCGTAAAATTGCCCTGGAGCAGGGATTTGGCAGATCAGCCTCCGTCGATGCCATCAGGCAGCACCTGATGCTGGATGCGGGTATATTCAAAAGCTATGAGCAGGGCTGGCTGGATGCGGGCGATTACGAGAGCATGACGGGCTGGCTTTCCGAAATATTTTCACGCCGGATCAATACCGATCCCTCCGGCATAGATTCGATCGACGGCTGGATCGAACGGCTGGGGCAGGACGATATTCATGTGGTATACAGTTCGGGCACTTCCGGGACTTTTTCTTTTGTACCGCGTAACCGGCAAAACTGGCAGACGGCCAGGACGGCCAATATCGCCTGCCTGGCGCCCGGGATACTGGACCGGTTGCCGGACGGTTTTGCCGGCAGGCTTTTCCGGTCGGCGTTTGAGTCAAAGTCTCCCCGGGAAATGGTTGAGATGCTGGGAAAGAGAGGGCTGCCGGGTTATGACGCAGCCTTTTTGGGCTTCAGGCAGGGGCGTATGGGCAACCAGGCTTTGATGGAAGAACTATCGCCGCTATTCGGCCGGGCTTACTTTCTTTATGAAATACCCGTCTCAGGTTCCGGACTGCGGGCTCTACGCAGAGGGGCCGGTACTTCGGAAGAACGGCTGATGGCGGCCCGGTTGCGCCGGGAAGTGGTGGAGCGGAAGACGGAAAACTACATACGGCTGATAGATTCCATCGAAGCTTCGACCCGGCAGGGGCGCAAAATCCTGATCTTCGGTGCGCCGTTCCAGTTCAATGAACTCCTGGAAGTAATGCGTGAGCAGAACCGGTTCGTGCCTCTGAACCGGGGCAGCCTGGCTCTTGTCGGTGGCGGCTGGAAATCCTTTACGGGTGAGGCGGTGAGCCGCCAGTCACTGGTTGAGACACTTGCAGGCAAGCTGGGGCTTGAGAGTGAAAGGATCATGGAGGGTTACTCCATGACCGAAATAAACCTGTTGATGCTTCGCTGCCGGCATGGCCGGTTTCATATACCTCCCATGATCGAGCCGGTGCTCGTGGATGCCGGGTTAAACCCCATCAAAGGTGAAGAAGGCGAAGGCGCCTTCGGTTTTATGGACCCGCTGGCGCTGGATTACCCCGGGTTTATTGTCAGCGGGGACCGGGTAGAAATGGTGAATGGCGAATGTGAATGCGGGTTAACCGGCCCGGCCGTTACCCGGATCGGGCGTATACCGGGCAGCGAGGCAAAAGGATGCGGGGGTATCATGGGTTCGGTAGGGGTATAATCATGGAAAAAGTGTGCCGTGAGCATGGTTTGCTGGCTGAGCAGGACGCAGTAGTACGCGTACCTTTCCTGGTAAAAGGCAGGCTGGTAATGCCGCCGGCAATAAGCCTGAAAGAAGCCGAAAGTGCCTTCAGTGGTGCCGGCGGCGACACTTTGGTGGTAAAAACCGCCGGCGCCCAGATTTTGCGTGAACCGGTAATTGAGCGCCCGGCCATGCGTTGCAGCGGTGAATACCTCTACCAGGTAATGCCCGGCCTGGACCCCTGCGAACTGGTCGAGACGGATACCGGTGGCCTCAGCGGCGGCCTTTACCAGCTTAAAACAGATGAAATATTGAGCTATATCGACCGAATAACCGAAACCATGCAGATAAACGCCCGTTTCTTAACCGGGATTGTTGATCTCATGCGCCGGACATCACAGTACCCTGATTGTTTTCTGGATAACTGGCTGGCATCAGCTTTTTCCAGCCTGAATTCCTCGTCCGCCCGCCAGATGATAGACAGCGAACTTGCCTACCGGGGTTTGCCCGGCAGCCGGTACCTGGACGGATGGGTGGAAGTTTCGCAAATAGCTGACACCGGTTGGTTGGCCGCCCAGGCCTGGAGCATGTTTCCGGCCGGCAGGTTCGCTGCGCCGGCAAAACTGCGTGTGCGCGCCATGCCGGTACGCCAGCTGCATATAACCGCCGGCAACGCCCCGGACGTGGCGCCGGTTTCTCTTTTAAGGGCGGTGCTTACCAAGTCGGCTGCAGTTATCAAGCTGCCGTATGGAGCTGTCCTGCCAGGTATCATGTTCGCCCTGGCAGCCGTTGCCGCTGCTCCCGAACACCCCATAACCCGGAACCTTTCCCTGGTTTACTGGCGGGGCGGCGACCAGACCATAGAGGGCGAACTCTTCAAACCCGGCGCATTTGACCGTATTGTGGTATGGGGCAGCCCCCGGGCGGTGGCATCGGTGCAGTCGAGAGCGCCCTTTACGCGGACGGTTTGTCTAAATCCACGTTACGGCATCAGTTTAATCGGCCGGGAAGCTTTCTACGGCAAGCTGGAAGACGCGGCCGCCAGGGCATCGCTTGATGTAATGATATATAACCAGAAAGCCTGCACTTCTTCGCTGGTGCAATACTTTGAGGGTACCCGGGAACAGGCCTGCGATTATGCCCGGGTTCTGGGCGCGGTGCTTAAAAAGTGGGATGAAGCCGCGCCCGATTTTACGGACCCGGCTGCTTCGGGACGGGTAAAACGAATGCGGCGCGGCAGGTATGTGGCTGCCGACTGGCACACCAACACCCGGCAGGGTGAGTTTACCTCCGGCGTAGTGGTGATCACGGGCGGGTTCGATATAACGGAACATCCCATGTGCCGGCTGGTGGTCGTAAAACCGGTAGCGCGTCTTGAGGACGCTCTGGTAGATATTGACCAATTCGTATCGACAGCCGGCGTTTACCCTGAGGAGCGCCGCATCCAGCTCAGGGACCGTATTGCCTCCAGGGGGGTTTCGGCTGTGGTGCCACTGGGCCACTGCGAATTTGTTTACCCCGGCATACCCCATGACGGCATGCTGGTTTTAAACCAGCTGGTGGAATGGAAAACCGGCTGACCCGGCTACTGATAATATTTTGCCTCATGCGAGTTTCAGGTGAAAAAAGTCAGGAATTGACCATAGAAACAGCAAAAATTGAAATGCAAGGAGCGAAAATGAAATCCGCCGGGTTACGCTGGCAGTATGTTGCGGGGTTTGCAATGATTGCCCTGCTTCTAATCCTACCTGTATTTTACCCGTTTTATTACCTGCCCCTTTATTACGGGTTGCTCATACTTATGACACCGCTCACCGTTGCGCGCATCGTTTACCAGCGAAAGCTTGAAGAAAGATTCTATCGTTACTGGCGGGAAAAGCGTCGCAAGGGTTTCTGGCCCAACATGATGCGCGAAAGCCTGTTCAGCCTGGTTTTTATGACGGTGATAATCTGTCTGGGGCAGCTTTTCGGCAACGGGTTAACCCCGGTTGATATTGTTACACAACTGTCCGGCGTTGCTCTGGCGGTTGTGTTTTCGTCGCTGGTAGTCTTTGCAGCACTGCTGGGCACCATAAAGTGGCACGAGAATGAAAAAAGATACAACCGGTTGTGCTACCACAATAAGTATTCTGCCGGTGCTTGAACGTTTTCCCGCAGCCGGATTAAAGCAATTACGCTTGACTTGTACTGCCGCTGTGTAACTGGCCCGTTAGATAGGTTATAATCAACCGTTATGATTATCGATGCCCATACCCATATATTCCCGCCCGAATTTATCGATAAACGGGAAGCGTTGCTCGCAGACCCCTGCTTCCGGGAGCTCTATTCCAATCCGGGGGCCAAAATGGCGACCGCAGAGGAACTGGTAGATAGTATGGATCAGGCCGGAATAGATATTTCGGTTGCGGCGGCCATAGGCTGGGCAAGCCACCAGCATTGCCGCAGGCACAATGACTATCTCATAGAAGCTGTCAAACGGTATCCGAATCGTATTATCGGGCTGGGCATGGTTCAACCCCGCCAAACCGGACAAGCCGTCAAAGAGATAGAACGAATGGCTGAAAGCGGGCTTAAAGGGATCGGCGAATTCAGGCCGTTTGAGCAGGGCTTACATTTATTGGACCAGGCGCTTATGCAGCCGGTCATGCGGGCACTTGTTGAATATGATATGGTTCTGATGCTGCATTCTTCGGAACCAGCCGGCCACGCCTATCCGGGGAAAGGCTGCCTTACGCCGGAAGTGCTCTTGCCGTTTATTGAACGATACCCTCAGAACAGGTTTATTCTCGCCCACTGGGGCGGCGGTATGCCCTTCTATGAATTGCAGCCCGAGATCAAAAGAGCTTGCCGGAACGTTTATTATGACACAGCGGCCACCCCTTATCTTTATGAAAACCGCATCTATCATCTGGCAGTTCAGCTCACGGGTGAAGAAAAAATTCTTTTTGGCAGCGACTATCCACTGCTCAGCCAGGGGAGAGTACTGAAGCATTTTGGGGAAGCGGGGCTTAGCGGGGGCATCCGGGAGCAGGTTCTGGCTAACAATGCCTGCCGGCTATTCGGGATACATTCGGAGGGCATATAATGGAATCCGTCCGCCTGTTCTTAGCTGTGGAACTGCCGGCAGAGGCCAAACGGGAACTGGGCAAGCTACAGGACCGGCTCCGGCTAAACGGGCTGGAAAACCTGAAATGGGTAGCGCCGGAAAGTATACACATTACCTTGAAATTCTTAGGTCACGTAAAGCCCGGGATGGTCGAGCCCATTAAACTGGAGACAGATAAAATATCTTCGGCCTTCAATCCGTTCGATATCGGGTTGAAGGGCCTGGGGGCTTTCCCTGCATTGAGCCGTCCCCAGGTACTCTGGGTGGGTTTGAGTGGAGAAGTGGGACGGCTGCAGATATTAGCCGGGCAGATAGAAGAAAAGCTTGCGGCGCTCGGATTTCCGGCCGAAACGCGCCGGTTCGTTCCTCATCTTACACTTGCCAGAGTCCGGCCCGGGACGTTACCCGGCGAGCTGCAGGCACTGGTTGAAGCGGTCAGTAAAACCGGCTTTAACTTTGCCTGCCCGGTGAAAGTAAATTCCTTGAATCTCATGCAGAGCCGGTTAACCCCCGAAGGGGCTATATATACGCGGCTTCACCAGGCAAGACTTAAACTGAAACAGGTATAGGTTATTCATATAATTTATTGATAACTATGCATTCGCCCTATTGACAACCAGACATTTTTGGACTACTCTTTGAGCATAAACTTCAAACCAGTGCCGTTTTTCGCCGGCAGGAAGGAGCCTAGTATGTCGTCGTCGGGTTTCACTAAAGGCGTGCATCCGGGTATTGGAATATTTCTGGTTCTTACCGTGTTAACATTTTCTCTGGCTGGCTGCGGGGACGGTGGCGAAACCACTGCGCCGGCCACTACTGCACCGCCTGCCACCACCACTCAGCTGCCCACCACTTCGATTCAACCGCACGACGGATTGGCACTGGTAAGCTTTGACAGCGGTAGTTTTACAGGTTCGAATAACTGCGCCATGTGTCATACCAATCTGGCTGACGGCGACGGCAGCGATGTTTCCATTGATACTCACTGGCGCTCAACTATGATGGCCAACGCGGCCAGGGATCCTTATTTCAGGGCTAAAGTGAGCGCTGAAATACTAAACGCTCCGCATTTACAGGAAGTTATTGAAGACGTATGCGGTACCTGCCATACACCTATGGCAAGAGAGCAGGCAATCGCTGACGGCACCCAAACGCTGCTTTTCGGTCAGGGATTTTTTAATACTTCCAACCAGTTGCACAAGGCCGGTATCGACGGCGTTTCCTGTACCTTGTGCCATCAGATTCAACCTGACGGCCTGGGCACGGAGGCGACCTTTGCCGGTGGTTATATTATCGACACTTCGACCACCAGGCCGAACCGTATTCTTTTTTCCCAGTTTGCCGATCCCGAACAGCAGATTATGATGGGCTCTTCAGGGTTCAAGCCGGTTGAAGGCGTGCATCTGGGCGAATCCGGCTTGTGTGCTGTCTGTCATACCGTTATCACTCCCTTCATCGATTCCGAGGGCAACGTCCAGGGGACTTTCCCGGAGCAGGTACCGTTTCTGGAATGGTCTCATTCAAGTTATGCGGGAGAGACGCAGTGCCAATCCTGCCATATGCCGTATGCCAGCGGGAGCGTAAAAACCGCCAGCATGCCACCCAGCCTGGATGCAAAAAGCCCCTTTAGCCAGCATTATTTTGTCGGCGGCAACACTTCCATGCTTGAAATTCTGCGGGACAATCCGGATGAACTGAAGGTTACCTCTTCCACAAGTTATTTCAACAGCACCATAGCCCGCGCCCTGGAGCAGTTGCAGGAACGCACTGCTACCGTTGCCATTGCAGATTCCGGCCTGGATGGTAATACCCTTTCGGTAACGTTAAATATAACCAATGAAACCGGGCATAAACTGCCTACCGGCTTCCCTTCAAGAAGGGTCTGGCTGCGTGTGCAGGTACTGGACAAAGATGGAAAACTGGTGTTTGAATCCGGCAAACCCAATACTGATGGCACCATCACCGGCA
>ENA-ORXD01001417-ORXD01001417.1-sediment-metagenome-genome-assembly--contig:-NODE-1417-length-20121-cov-3.639693_pt1 | contig 20121 bp, 23 predicted proteins | sample MGYA00237862_ERZ511471 | MGnify/ENA metagenome assembly ERZ511471
CTCTGGTCTGGCCAGTAAAGTCCGACGGAGCCGGGAGAATGACCGGGAGCAAGAATGATTTTAAATATCTGGTCTCCCAAAGCCACATCGCCTTCTTCCAGCGGAAAGTTTACATTCATTCTGGGAACATTGATGCCAAAAAGACTGTAAATATCACCGCCGTCGCTTTTTAAAAATTCGATTTCCTTGGTATGCAGGCCCACCTTGATGTGTTCCTGATCAAAAACTTCCGATCCCTGAAAATGGTCGGGGTGCGAATGGGTGTTGATGACAAAACGGATATCTTCTTTTTTGATGCCGTCAGCGGACATCTGCTTGAGCAAGTTGGGCACATAACCGGTCAAGCCGGGATCGATTAAAGCATTGATACCGCCGCCTATAAAGAAGCTGTTGCAGTTGTTTTCGAACGGGCTGGTCCATTCATAGACATAAATATTATTTTTTAATTTCATTTTGACTCCTGTGCATTTGATTTGGATGGAATAAAAATCCAAAGTAATATGTATAATAATATACCGGTGCCGAAACATATAACAAGTGTCACGAACAAAAGACGCCATGCCCAGGATGGAATAGGAGAACTTTCGCCCAATCCACCGCAAACACCGCCAATCCATTTATCTAAATCGGATTTTGTCAAATTTTGCAGCCAGTTGTCCTGTTTCATGATTGTTCCTCAAAAAAATATTATTTTCAGAGCTTATTTTTTGTTAGAAAAAGATTTTCTACGGCCAAATGCGATATTCTATGGCTGACACTGACAATATTTCCTTCTTTGTCCAACAGAATGAATGTCGGTACGCCGATAATATTATAGTTCGTGGCAACGCTACCGTCGTCATCAACCAGGACCAGATAAGGGAACAAATTTTGTTTGGCAAAGCGTGCCACCCTTTCTGTGGATTCATTGATATCAATGTATAAAAACTTTAATCCGCGCAAAGCGTATTTATCGTAAAGATCTCTATATAACGGCATTTCAATGCGACAGGCGGGGCACCAGGTGGTTCCGAAAAACATCACCACGGGATTGCCGCGCTGGCTGTTAAGCCTGAATGTTTTCCCCTGGATATCTTTTAAAGAAAAATCAGGGGCTGGAACTTTATCATGCCTGGAAAAAAAACCAGGCCTGTATTGTCCAAAGCACATGGCGACTGTAGCTAAGATAAACAGGGAAATCAAAGCCAGCAAAACTTTTTTATTCATCATGCCCTCGTTTCATATTGATAATGTGCCCGCAATATACAGGAAATATTCCGCCGCGCCAATTAATATCAGTCCGGATATGAATTTGATTTTTGTCATCCACTTTCCCGATTTGGGTAAAGCGGCAATGATTCCCGCAAAAGTTCCAACGATAATCAGCAGCGTTCCCATTCCGAACGCAAAGACAAAAAGCAACCCCATGCCCAATAAAACGTTCGTTTTTACCGCTACATAACCCAGCAAAACCCCCAAAGCGGGAGCAGTACAGGGACCAATAACCACTCCGGATGCGATGCCAATCAGGAAGCTGTCTAAAAATCCCTTGTTGTCATTCTGAGAAGTTTTTTTCATCAGCTTTTGCGGGATGGGAACAGAGATGTTAAAAACATCCAGCATGGATAATGCCATCACCAGACATAAATTAGCCATAATAAAATAGGTCCAGGGAATGGTCTGCATTTGTCCGAAAATCCTGCCTGATAAAGCTGCCGCGGCGCCTAAAACTGCGTAGGTGATCGCCAGTCCAATGACATAAAACAAGGAAAGCATAAATCCGCGAAGCCTGGAAGATGATTCCTGTACACCAATAAATCCGATCGTTACCGGAATTAAAGGATAAGTGCAGGGAGTAAAGCTGATTACAATTCCACCCAGGTAAGCGGCAAGAAACGCTAAAAAGACAGATGTTTCCAGATAGAGGGATAAATTGTTAATTAGGTTTTCAATCATCCGTAAATATCCTTATTTTGTGTTTCATGACAGGATAAAAAATACTTTCAAAAGTCAACAGAGAAATTGTTTATGAATATGATAATCTGCAAATTCAAAATTAATACAAACGAAAAAATGGTGCCGAAGACTGGATTTGAACCAACACAGGCATACCTCCACAAGTCGCTGAATGCAGAAATCAGGACATTCAAGGATAAGAAGGGATAGCAAGAACTTATTATGATGTCAAATAAAATGATCATTTTATCACGGTAAGAACAGCAAGCTTTTCGTAATGAATTATACAAAATTTCGAGTCATTGAGAATTTTCCCGCGGATCGCATCATTCCCGAATGACCTGTTGAGGAGATTTTTCAAGAACCAAGGGATTTTCCACGCATTCTTTAAAAAATAAAAGTATATCGCAGGCCTTTTTACCGTCGAAGATTCGTTCATCTATGGTAAATCCGAATTTTATGACATCTGAAACTTTTAACGTGCCTTCAGGTGTCACAACCGGAGCTTTATGCCTTGCGCCAATGGTAACAAAAACCGATGCGTTACCCCAGTCATAGAGATGATGATAAAGAGACTTCAAACCAAAAGATCCTATGTCTGAAACTACACACGAAGAAAACAAAGGGTTATCTTTATATGATGCATAGGGCAAAAGTCCTTTGTCAATCAGCCATGGATATAGTATCGCGCAAAATGACGAAATAAAATTGGGAAGTTTCATAAAAAAATCGATTATATTTTCATTGCTGTCGGCCGGTTTTTTAACCGTGTCATTAATAATTTCTTTAATTTCCTTTGAGACGTCAAAAATATCCCATTCGGGTTGTCCAAATATTTTACGAAGAACAATTTTCCCGTTGATGTTTATAGCGAATGCTGCGGAATATTCATGTCTGGCGTAGAATTTATGATTATAAATAAATCTGTTTATCTCAGGAAACTGACTTGTTGTTCTAAGAAGAGCAGAAATGACCAGCTCAAAAATTGTGATATCATGACCTTCTTTTTTTTTGTTGTTTATAAAATTAACGGTGTGAGCAACGTCAACTTCCAGTTCATGCCAAACAATGGCTTCACTTCGTTTGGGCATGAAAAATGTGTAGCATTTCTGAAAACTGCTGATTGTTTTAAGATGGCGTCCATCTTTTCTTCCCATGTCGACCTCCGGCAAAACAGAATATTCATTTGAGAGTTTTACTTGAAACTGATCGTGGTTTGGTATACATGAACAATGCAAAAAGTCAATAAGATGTTGGTCTTTAAATGTGCGAATTAAATGCGAAAAATAAAAATCTCCTTTTTAATAATTAAGATTCAGGTTATGTCTAACATCCGGTGTGTTCTAAAAAGAGGGACATTATTGCCGGAGCGGTAAATTAATGATGAAATGGATCAAGTTGTCATTACGCAATATATTAAGAAATAAACGCCGCTCTTTATTTACTATTGTCACCATAAGCATCGGTTTTGCTTCCATTGGATTGTGCTACGGATATCTTCATCATACCTATTGGGCTTTAAGCTATCTTGCTATTCACGGTGAAGGACTCGGACATCTGAGAATCAACAAAGCCGGATGGAAACAATATTCAAAGATGGACAAATTAAAATACATGTTTACATATGAAGAAACCCAAAAAATAATGAAGATTGTCGGTGAAGAAAAAGATGTGATATTGTCCACACCTCAGATTCAGCTCGCCGGTCTGGTGAGCAATGGCGAGATTTCCACTCTTTTTGTTGGTCAGGGTGTTGTCCCCAAAGACGATAAAATTCTTCAGACACAACGGTGGATCAAATATTCAAAGATCAAAGGGAAAAGATTGACGGAAGATGATCTCTCCGGTGTGGAGATGTCAAAAGGTTTGAGTAAATATCTCAATTTAATACCGGGGACAAAAGGCGTGGTTATGTCAAACACAGTTGATGGCCAGATGAAAGCTCTCGATATAAAAATAAATGGGGTCTACGATGCAGGAAATGAGATTTCCAATAACAAATTTTTACGATTCAATTTAAAATTTGTCCAGTCTCTCCTTGACACTCCATCGACAGAAAGAATCGTTGTTTTGCTCAAAGACGTCACAGAAACAGAGGTAATGCGTAAACGCTTACTAAAGAAACTCGACGCTGCCGGTATAAATTGTGAAATGCTGACATGGAATGAATTGTCAATGGTTTATTCCAAGGTAAAATCTTTTCTCGACGCGATCTTTATTTTTCTCTTTGTTATCGTTTTGTTTATCGCAGTATTATCAATCATTAATACCATGAGCATGGTGGTTCTGGAAAGAACAAGAGAGATTGGGACATTGCGTACACTGGGTTTAAAACGCAAAGGCGTAGCCATAATTTTTGCTTTGGAGGGAGCTTGCCTTGGATTTTTCGGCAGCATAGCCGGTTTTGTGTTGCATGGTGTCGTTGTGGGTATTACCAGATATCATCCCATGCGCTACACGCCGCCGGGTGCATCGAGTTCCGTATTGCTTTATATAGATATGGTGCCCGATGCGCTGTTTGTATTATTTATAAACTTTATTTTGCTGTCCATGGCGTCAGCTGTTGTTTCCGCCAGGCGCGCAGCCGGTAAAAATATTGTCGATGCGCTGGGGCATACTTGAAATCTTAAACGAGTAGGCAAAAAGGTTTTTACGGATATTTTATATCAAACAGCGAAACATTATATGCCGGAAATTCAAAAATTTCTGAATTATGATTTAACATAAGCTGGAAAATTGAAATAAATATTGCAGAGGTTATTGCTGAATTTTGAAAAATGTACTGGTTGCCGGAGCCTCATCCGGTATAGGACTTGCTACATCGCGCCAACTTAATACTGACGGTTTCTGCGTCTACGCGGGCGCGCAATCATTCGGCAAAGAACAAATCGCGTCCGAAGGGTTTATCATGTTGCCCCTGGATGTCACCGATGATTTGTCCGTACAGGAAGCAATCCGGAATATTATACAAAGAGATGGCCGCATTGACGCGCTGGTAAACTGTGCCGCGTTTTTGACACTGGGAGCCTGCGAAGACGTCTCCGCTGAAGAATTACGCCTGGTCATGGAAACAAACTTTTTAGGAATGGCACGCATGACCCGGGCAGTGCTGCCAGCCATGCGCGAACAGCAATATGGCCGTATTGTTAATATTTCATCTCTGAACGGTCTGTTCGGCATTCCTTTTCAGGGCGCCTATACAGCATCCAAGCACGCGATTGAAGGTTGGAGTGAAAGCCTTGCCCAAGAAACAAGACGATTCGGCATTTATGTGACCCTTGTGGAGCCGGGTGATTGTCGGGGCGGTGCTTTGAAGTACCGGACACGCGCGAAAGCTGCTGAGAAAAAAACTTCCCCTTATGCAGCATGGTATAAAAAAGCTGTCGACAAAATCATTCACGATGAACAAAACGGTCTCCATCCGGAGCGTGTGGCTCTTGCCATATCAAGCATTCTGCAAAGCCGGTGTCCGCCGTCTCGCCGAATTGTTGCAGATCCAATTCAGCGCTTGGCTGTTTTATTGCACAAGTTGCTGCCTCGTAGTGTATTTAACCGCATGATTGAAGTTTATTACACACCTGGGCAAGACGATATGCGATCTGAAATAAAAAAAATGGAGGGTAATTGATGCCGGGGGAAAAAGATCAGCTGGCTTCGGCATTGCAGCAGATTTTAAATAAAAAACAATCCAATAGAGATCCAAGAGTATTTACTGAAGACGTCTCTGTGCAATTGGCGATACTGATGAAAGAAATGGGATTGTATCCTTACTTCATGCCGATATCAGGGCAAATCGGACCGCGAATAATCATTGACGGCAGAGATACCATTAACCTTGGCTCCAACAATTACATGGGGCTGGCAAACCATCCGGATATGATTAAAGCCGGATGCGATGCCATGAGGAAATACGGTACGGGGTGCACGGGATCGCGCTTTCTCAATGGAACGCTTGAAATTCATAATGAACTGGAAGCAAAACTTGCAAAATTCTTTCAAAAAGAAGCCGCTCTTTGCTTTACGACGGGGATGCAGACGAACCTTGGCGTTATCTCTGGAATTACTCATAAGGGTGACCACATCATTTCCGACGAGAATAATCATGCCAGCATTATTGATGGCTGTCGGCTTTCACGTGCCAACACTCATGTTTACAAGTATAATAATATGGATGATCTGAAAAGAGTTCTGACCGGTCTTCCGGAACAAGGTAACCGTTGGATTATCAGTGATAGTATTTTTTCCATGGAAGGGAATGTTGCTCAGATACCGCGTATTGTCGAACTGGCTGAAAGATACAGCGCGCGTGTAATTATTGACGATGCCCATGGTATTGGCCACTTCGGGGAGCACGGGGAAGGTATTTGCGGACAGTTGGGGTTAATGGATAAGATCGACATCCTCGTCGGTACATTTTCCAAATCATTTGCCAGCATCGGAGGTTTTTGCGCGGCTGGCAGAGAGATTATTCAACACCTTCAGCATCATGCGCGCAGTTTGATTTTCAGCGCTTCGATGCCCCCGGCTATGGTTGCTACGGCCAGCAAAGCCCTGGATATCTTTTATGATGACTATAAAAGAAGAAAACAGGTTTTGCAAAATGCTTCCATTCTAAGAAAAGGCATAGAGTCTCTGGGGTTTAGAACTGTCCCACAAAAGATACCCACACCCATCATTCCCATTATTGTAGGAGATGTCATGAAATTAGCTTATTTCAGCAAGAGACTTCTGGAAAACGGTGTCTATATAAATCCGGTCATCCCTCCTGCGTCATCTGAAGCCATGATCAGAATGTCCGTTATGGCTACTCATTGTCAGAAGGATCTCAAAGATGCCCTGATCGTGTTGGGAAAAGAAGGCAGGAAACTGGGTTTGATAAAATAACCAACTTATCGAGAATAACACACGATTATATCGTATTAACCATTTCAAGATTATAAATTGTTACCAAAGGAAGCATCATGAAACTCAAGCAGAAAAAAAATAGTAAAAAAGTACTAAAAACAATTTCCAATGACCGAACAAGAACCAATTTAATAAGAAAACCGGAACATATTGCACTGGTTTTTTTAGTTCAACGTATCCCTTCCTGGCTGAGTTCAGACATGCTTACATTTATCGGATTGTTAGGAAGCATCATGACGCTAATGGGTTTTATTTTAGCCGCTCATATGCACGCTTACTATTTTTTACTGTGTGTTGTGGGCTTGGCCATAAACTGGTTTGGTGACTCTCTGGATGGACGACTTGCCTTCTATCGCAACAAATCCCGTCAATGGTATGGATTTACACTTGATATTATCATCGATTGGATAAGTATAATTTTAATAGGCTTGGGATATTTGCTTTATGTTGAAGGTAACTGGAAACTGGCAGGTTTCGGACTCATTGTTTTGTATGGATGGAGCATGCTGATCACGTTGTTACGGTATAAAGTTACGGGGAAATATATCATTGATTCCGGTATTTTCGGACCGACGGAAGTCAGAATTCTCATAGCGCTCTTTTTAATTCTTGAAATATTTTTCAAAGACATCATTTTGTATTCTGCAGCGCTTGCTTGCCTTGTTTTATTCTTCATCAATATTACCGACTCTCTTAAATTGCTAAGCCTTGCTCATGGCAGGGATCTTGAAGAAAAGCAAAATAATTTATACGGGAAAAAATGATTAAAAAAATTTATTTTCATGGTAACTTTAAATATTTAGCATTTTTCTGGTCTTATCGGAAAATAAACTGGCCTCAACGCTCCGGGTGATTCCCATATTGTCACAGTATCTTTTGATGAATCTTGTGATGCCTATGTGCCAGGGAGGATTACTTTGGATGCTATTGAAATGTTCTAACCTATTTTTCTGAGGGCATGAGATTTTTTCGTTCCTTGTATGCCCAAACGCCCAGAGCGATCATTAATGTAAGGTAAATCGGAATTCTCCAGAAAAGAGGGAACAGTGCGAACCTGGATTGAACAAAAAAGACTGCTCCGATGAATCCGAACAGACAAAGCATATGTGGCGCTAGTTCCCGTTTGTAAAGCCAGCGTCCCGTCAGGCGGGTCTGTAAGACAATGACTTGAAGAAATTGCACGCCAATCATTAGAAGCGAGGTAAACGCCGCGCCTAATAGTCCATGCTGGGGTATGAGCATCACTCCGAATGTCGCCGCAAACAGCAATGTAATCACATTCCGCTTCAGCATCAGTGTGCTTTCCCCCAATCCATAAATCACTTGAGAAGAAAGCTCACCGATTCCATTAACGAGCCGCCCGGAAAGGAGAATGAGAAACGCAAACAAATCGACGGAATACTGCGCTCCCGCTATGGACAGCAGTTCCTTGGGAAAACACGCCAGGGTTACTGCAACAAAGATCTGGATCATGGAGACCATGCGAACGGTATAGGAAAGGACATCCCTTAATTTTTCCCGTTGGTCATTTGATTGCAGGTGACTGACGATCGGGACGATCAGAGGATCATAACTCAACCGGACTTTCGCGATGCCGTCCGCGAGCATGCGCATGATTCCATAGACAGCTGCAGAAGCGGGTCCGAGAAAGAAGAGCACCATCCAAAGATCAATTTGTGTAATGATATTTGCTATTAACCGTGCAAACGCTACGGGCAATGAATAGCGAATCAGGCTTTGATCCACGGCTGTAATTCCTCTTTCAAGAGTTGGGGGAAAATTATTCGCGAGGTATGCCAGAATGACGATGGCGCAAATCCATTTCGCTCCGAACAGGCTCCATGCTAGGGCATTTGAAATTCCCGTCGGCCAGAGGGCAATGGCCAGAATCGGGATAAAGGAAAGGGAAAGAAATTGTTCCCATATGGCGCGATATTGCGGTTTCCGGATTCCCATCAGGCATGCGGAACCATAACTGAGAACGACTGAGCCGGGAACGCTGAAAAGACAAATGGTGTAGAACCCTAGCGTAACATGTTCAAAGCCGGTTGGGATCCATGCCTTACCGGTTGATAAGACGAGCACGGCAAAAAAAATGAAGCCCCCACTTAGAAAAAGCACAATAAGCAACCACTTCCAGACTGTCCCGGCCGTCTGACCCTCTGTCGTTGATTGTTTCGGTATCCACCATGTCATCCCGGAGCTCATGCTCAAGCCGAGAATCGTGGCAAGTGTTGTACAAAATGACTGCATCGAGATGAAGATTCCAAACATCTCCTGATTAAAAAGCCTCGGGACAATCAACATTAACGGTGAAATAATGATTCTCAAAACCATTGCCGACATGTTGATAAACGAACCGCGAAAAATGAATCGGGTTTCAGACATGGTCGAGTCCTTCTTCCCGGGATGGTTCCGGAACGACTTCCTGTGTCCGGTCTCCTAATCCTTTTTCCATCATGATGTCCACGAAGCGCTTTCGTTCGCCCGGAGGTATGTTGTTCAGACACGCCAATCCGGCGTTTGATCCGGCAACCTGTTTCCAGAACAGCTCTATGTTTTCAGAAACGGAGGACGAGGGAAAATCAAACATCGCATGCGGTGCGGAAAGGTACCGGAAGAGGTGTCGATAAATGCGGTCATGAGGGTCCCATGCAGACAGATTTCCGAAAAGATGCAAATGAAGACGGTCATGAGGGTTCCATTTCTTTTCCATGCTGTAAAGAATGGTATAATAGGAAATATCTTTGGCATCGCGAAAACGACGCCGGCGAGTTTCCTCCAGGATAGGCCCGAATTCCTCTTCGACGCGCCATGCCGTTGATTTGCGAATGACAAGGGTCGAATGTATCGGAAAAATAATTTCATAACAGGCAAGACGGTGCCTGCATCTTCTTAGGTGGTCGTAAGCGTTCGCAATACCAGAGGAGTAGATATTTGTTCGATACTGCGATAAGCGAGAATATTGTCGTTTTATCCACCTGAAATAGGCCGGATGAGTATGCAACTTAAGTGAAATTGATCTGTTCCCGTTTATCGTAAAAAAAAAGCTCGGGTTGATTAGTGAAAAATGCATAACATCGTCGTTATTGTGGAGAAAGATTTCGGACAACCCGTCAATACGATAGAGAAACGAACCAATGGCTCTGCTGTTAAATGTCGGGAGGCATTGTGCAGGAATGATTTCCCGGTGATCGATGATTTGGACTTGCCCCGAGTTGAGCAGATGAGATGCAAGATGCGGAACCTGGGCATCGGTTACGATGAAGATTTTACGAATCCACGGCAGATATTTCAGAACACTGTTGACGCTGAAAGTGATTTCTCCTACATCGAAGAAGCGGATATCGATATCTCCTGTATCGGAAACGTTTTTTGATAACGTTGCGTCTGAAGACTCCGAACGATACCGGTGACGTTTTTCCAGATGTACAGGATCGCTGCCATCGACATAGGTGAATACCATGTCTATCGGAATTTTCGATGTGACTGAATTCATGGGTTGCCCCTGTGCTCCTTTATAATATCTACTCTCCTTTTGAAAGCATCGATACAGAGTCCGTTGCTGTTTCAGCCAATCCTTTTTGCCTCATAACTTCTTCGAACCGCCGGCGTTCACTAATGGGCATGTTGTTCAGACACGCCAGTGGAGCATGAGATCCGGTTATGCGTTTCCAGAGCAGATTACTGTTTCCAAACACGGAAAACGCAGTGAAGTCGAACATCGTGTTGGGGGCAAAAAGACTTCCCCAAAAGTGCAGATGAACGCGGTTCTGCGGATTCCATTTGTTTTCCATGCTGTAAAGAATTGTGTAATAAGAAAGATCTCTGGCATTTCGAAAACGTCTGCGGCGGGTTTCTTCCAGAATAGACCCAAACTCCTCCTCCACCCGCAGAGCTGTCGATTTGCGCCAGATTTTCGTTGCATGTACCGGTACGAGAATCTTACGACAGGCGAGATGATGCCTGCATTTTCTCAGGAGAGAATATGCGTTAGAAATTCCGATCGTGTGAAGGTTGGTGCGATATCCCCAAAATATATAAGATAACTCGGTCATTATCCATCGATACACGGCCGGATAGGTGTGCAACTCAAGGGAAATGGCTCCTTCCTCATTTGTTGTGCAAAAGAAGTCGGGGTGGATCGGAGAAAAATGCATGTAGTCGTCATTATTGTAGAGAAAGATTTCGGATAAACCATCGATGCGGTGGAGAAACGATTCAATGACGTTGCTGCTGAATGTGGGCAGGTATTGTGAAGGAATGAATTCCTGAGGATCAACAATTCGGATGCGGCCTGAATTTAGAAGATGCAAAGAAACGGGAAGCCGCGGGGTTTCGGTTACAATGAAGATCGTGCGGATCCACGGCAGATATTTCAGCACGCTGTTGACGCTGAACGTGATTTCCCCGACGTTGCGGAAACGGATATCGACATCGCCCGAATCGGAGACGTGATTTGATCGTCCGGTGTCCGGGAGTTCCGAACGATAACGGCTGCGTGTTTCCAGATATTCGGGATCATCGCCATCGACATAGGTGAATACCATGTCTATCGGAATTTTCGATGTGACTGAATTCATGGGTTGCCGCGGCGCTCCTTTTGCTGGACAAATAATGCAATGGTTATTAATAATTACAAATTGAATTTAATGCCCAGCATTGCTTGATAATTAAGAACACCGCCATATTCCGTATCTTCATTTCCCACGTTAATCGCTGTAGTACCAAAAATATCCCAATAATCACCCAGTGAATATGAAAAGAGTCCAAATAATTGGCCGGAGCCATCATCGAAATTTTGCGTCCAGCGTAAGGTAATGGCTAATCTGTTGAATATGTTGATCTGATGATATTGAAGCATGCCGTAGTTTCTGCGTAAAAATCTTAGCCCGGGATCTGTGGGTTGAGAAGAAAGATAGTCTAAGATATCTTCCTTGGTTTTCAGCGCCCAACGGCTATTCTTTTTGTGTACCGTACGATCGTAATCGTCAGAAGCTTCTTGTAGAGTAGAGAAAGCCAGGTTGGCTTCATCTTGATCATAACCGAGCCCATTATATAAATACTCCAGGGTTAAGGTACCTCCATTAAAAAACGTGTAAGCACCTCCGGCCAGAATGGATGGCCTAATATCATTGTCATCACTATGGATCTGTTGCAGGGAGGCTCCGAAACGTGATGAATCCTTTACAGGATACCACGCGTTGCTTCCTTGTCGTACATTTCCTTCTGTGTAAAGCAGCAGAGCATCAGATGCTGTCCATACACCGAAAAAGCCGAATTTATCCGTTTGATTGGCTTCCTTTCTTGAATAAATTAAAGATCCGTAACCGTTAACAGCTGTATAATCAATCTTAAGGGCATAGGTTTTATCAAAAGGTTCCAAATTGGGGAGGGTATTACGTCCTTCATCCGTATTAGCAATCAGAGATATTGACCAGTCGGAATGGGGAACCAACAAAAGACGAACGAAATCCATTCCCTGAATTTCTGCGTAGGTATTGCCCCGGCCGTTATCGCTAAAAAAAGGATTAGACGGAGAAACAAGGAAAGAAGGACCCCATTGCAGATTTTCTCTTCCGTAGGACACAAAAAGTCTGTTCCACCCATTTAGTCTGACTAACCATTCGTTGACGTACCAGTCATCTTTTCCTTCTGTATCTCCTTCACGCATCCCTTCTTCCCAAAGCCGACAGTCGAGTTTCGCTCTGGGTTTGGCGGAAAGCTCCAGGTAATTTGAATTAAAATAGAAATCGGGCCTTATTTCCAGATCAGCACGATAATGCGGAATTTCAAGAAAATCATTGTTGGGATTGCGGCTCGATTCAACGGGATCCTGAGCAATTCCATAAGCGAGGACTTTCAAATCTGACGAAAAAAAATTCCTGATTTTTTGCAATGTCGTTTGGTTTTCGGCATCCATCAGTATCACATCGATATTTTCATCGGATAAACGTAATGCCTCCGGATTTCCTTCAACGGAAGGAGCGCTTGTAATACCTGACGTTTCCTCCGGAAGAGCTTTTGGAGATTGAGAGGAATATTGATCTTCGACAAACTCTTCATGAGGATTTTCTGTAGCCCGGGCTGGACTCGGCATCCATAAAAAAGGAACAATGACTAGAGCGGTTATTATAAAAAAATCTTTTTTTGAAAAATATTTTTTCATATTTTCTATTTTGTTAATAAATTGACATTAAACACAGCGTCAGGGATTTTTTTAAGGATTGGTTTGCCGTATTTGATAATCGTGTAGTCATCTTTTATTATCGCGCTTGTAATAATCGTTTTGGATACAAATTCCCGCGGTTTCCCATTGATGGTGACACTGTTATTATATTCGAATGTCGCAGACTTAAACAATTTCCCGGAAACCGTGTAGAATTCAGCTTTCACTCCAACCAGGCGATCTTTTGATATCCAGTACTTTATGCGATCATAAGTGGTCCGGTCGTCAATGGCTTCCAGATGCATTAATATACAATCTTCGTTCTGTGCTTTGCTGTCTTCAGTGCTTACGATCTTGTAATCGCCAGTATAGTTGGTTGAAACAATATCACCATTCACTGCGCTCCCCATAAGTTTTTGTCTTGGCGAAACGGGGACGGGCTTGGATAATCCCGGATTGGAATACCATAAATTTCGTTCTCTCATCAAAATCCTTTGGCCTTTCACATTAGGGGGGGCCAGAGTAACCAATAGACAATTATAACCTTTCTCTCTAATCTTCATTGCCCGGTGTTGTTTCCGTCCTAATTCAAAGGACTCCATTAATACATTCACTTCAATGCCTTCGTAGCTGCCGCGAGCTTCGTCGGCCTTTTGCAGCATCTCCTGGGGACTCATCTGCGCTTGTCCCGTAAAAGCGGCAGTGAAGACAAAGACAATAAATCCCCATATGAACAGCAATTGTTTGTAGAATTTGTGACCCATCATTTTCTCCTAAAAGGCATCATGTGAATACGTTGTTAATTCTACTCTTTTTTACAGTAATTATTCAGAAACATAGACAGAAACATAAATATTAATCAACAAGAAAATAGCGATGAGAAATGTTTATAAGATTCGGTGCCGTTCATGTGTCGGATACCCTTAAAGCAGTTGATTAAATGGAAACCTTACTGAAAAAGGGGTAGCCAAAACCTTGAACGGGTGCCCTCAAATGAAAAAGGGTTAACCCATGAATCAGTTAACCCTCTATTTTTTAAATGGTGCCGAAGACTGGATTTGAACCAGCACAGGCGCACGCCTACTAGACCCTGAACAAAGTGAAAAGAATCTAGTAACATCAACGCAAATTTATATATGCATATCATTTAAGGGGTTTTTGGCAAAGTATTTTTTATGCCATCAACCCATATAAACTCATTTTGAATGTATTACGTTAGAAATTCGTTAGAAAGAAAGCAACGGGAAAGGGGAATGAAAATTGAACCACAGTATCAGAAAAAATTTAAAAGTTGCAGACACGTCTTGCCCCCCATATTCGCACATTTATCAAAGATGGGATAGGTGAGCATGTTTTTATTATCATTAAGAAATTACACGAAAAAGACATGGAGAATATGATTTTGCAATCTTTTGGAAGATGCACAGTTCGGATTCAATGCAGTATAAATAAAATATCTGGTTTTAAGTTTTTTTTGTGGCAGGAAATGTCAAGAAAATATCAATAAATAACCACTTTACAGGAGGTTTAACATGGAAGAGAAAGATGATGATTATAAAGATATCAAACGCCGTGTGACGACGTTTCTTAAAGAAGATGAAAAAGAAGATTTGGAAAAATTAGCGTGGCGGAACGGTAGGAGTGTGTCCGGTTTCATACGCTACATGATTGTTAAGACGATAGAATCAAATAAGAGATAGTCAGTGCCGGTATTTACTCGAACGATAATAGGATAATAAGCAGAAAAGGAGTTCAATGAGCGGGTTATTGCAGTGCAGAAGCCGACGAGGGGGAGGTTTTAAAAGTAAAAATACAATAGGAAATGCCCAAACTCTATCACCTGCGGCTGTCGACGTTTGTTGGTCATTGATCATTTGTTGTCTTTGGTGAGTATTGTTTAAAGAGATTTATATAAGCAGTTACTGTTTCATCATCACTTAGGCCTGTTGCCTTTATTATGATTTTACAGCCAATGTTATTAATCGGACTCGTAATAAGACAGTCCGCTGTATCTACTAATGGAAATAAAAATGATAAGGTGCCTACTAAAGAAATGAATTGACAATAGATAACATATTTTGACGGTGGCTTTAATCCAATGAACCGTTTTTTTTGGATTTCCCATATTTCAGCGTCCATTTTTTTACACCAAACAAATTCACCGGCACTGAATAAATCGTGTGTTCTTGTATAATCGTAGCTGTCTAATTTGTTATTTATTTTATCTTTAATGCTTCTTGCTGAAGCTAAGACTCCCCCCACAAGTGCCAACGCGGGACCTCCAGCACATGACGTCATGATATCGGCCATTTTACTTCTATCTTCTACTCCACGCACTAATGCTAAATGATTGTCAAAGACAAGCAAAGTATTTTTTTGATTTAACCAATCATACGGTTTAGGGTATGCTTTCTTCTCAGGTAATTCACCCCACCATTTTGCATTTACACTGCCGAAGTTTGGCATCTGCATAGTGGTATCAGTTCTTTTTTGTGGTAATATTGGATCTGCGGCTTTTGAAATTTTGCCATTAGAAACATCTTTATCTAAAGTAGGTTCATTCTTTTTCTCAAGCCATTCACCACAATGCTTGCATTTAATTGCATCGTCTTGAATCTCTTCAGCACAATAAGGACATTTTTTCATAGCTGTTCCTTAAAAACACAAAACCCAGCGTACTTTTCAGCAACGGGGTTTCAGTAATCAGTCCATAGCATCCTCATTCAAGGTTGAATGGTTCAGAATTACTTCGCAGTTTCTACCTTTTCAAGCAAGTTCCGTCTATCCCGCCTTTTTTGTAGCATTTATACCCAGGCCCACAGTCTGTGTCAAACGAGCATGTGTTACCATACGTTCTATTCATGTCTGTAGCTGGTTCGCTGTCATTTTTGTTTCCTGGGGAAATTCCACCGACACAAACTCCATAGAGTGAACCGGATGCTTTGAGGCATTTGCTACCTACACTGCAATCGGTATCAAACTCACAAGCAGACGCATGCGAATAGCAAAAGACAACTGCTATAAAGGTCAACACGCTTATAACTATATGCTTCTTCATTTCGCCCTCCCTTGCTGCTGTATGCAGCCTAATAATGTTTATATGTATCCGAACTTTTCTTTTCCCGCTGGGTTAAATACCAGCATAGCACTATTCATTTTTTTTAAAAGAGAAAAACCAAACTTACAGGAAGAAGTGCTTGTTGAGTTTACTACTTAACCTCAGCGACAGTATCCCTCTTTCTTCGCCCATTCCAACACGTCACAATATTTCAATGCGCATGCTCTTTCTGCATCGAGGCAGCCTATTTTTTTATCACCATGTCGCAAATGTACTCCCGCTCTATTGTTATAAAAAGTGGCATCATTGGAATCAAAGAGTATCGCCTTATCAAAATCCTCAATCGCCTTCTCATACTGACTAATTTTATTATAAACAGCTCCACGGCTATTAAAGTATTCCGCGCTGGTCGGATTGAACTGAATTGCTTTGCTGAAACTGTCTATCGCTTGCTTATATTTTTCAAGACTGAAGTAAATATAACCCCTGATACCATATGCTGAGGCATTATCTGGCTGGAGTTCAATGGCCTTGTTGAGATATTCCAGCGCCCGTTGTGGTTCATTAATTCCTTTCTTATTTATTAAGGCGTCTGCTTTACTAATCAAATCTGCCGCCTTCTCGCTGTTATCGGAGCAGGAACATAGAAAGACCAGAAGAAGCAATGTGGGGATAATAAATTTATGCATGATACATCCTCATACACTCAGTTCGTAATAATATTCTAATGCAGCATCCATAAGCTTCAGGAAACTTGCCGAATCATCCAAACAAGATTGTCTCTGCTCCGGTTTTACAAAAGCCTTATTCTCCCGAAAGAACCTGGTAACCAATTTTTCATATCTCTCATATGCTCTATAAGAAACACTTTTATCTTTTGATTGAAGATATTGCAGAAGATCCGCGACGGCTGATTTAATTTCGTATATGGATTCTATTGGCGTCATTATGGATTTATTATTTTGACGATTTAGGTAACTGCGCCTGCACTCGTTTGATTTCTTCCAACAATTCCTGTTTACTGATTATCCCTTTTCTGTCCAGAAGGTTGATAAGTGCTTCTGATTGAATGACCTCAGACATGAGCAATTCTTTAAAATCCACAGTCTGTTTAGTGTCAAGTTTCTCTGCCATTTATTCCCCTCCACGAACCTTTAATCTCTTGCGGAAATCTCTCGGCCGTTCATATACAGGCAGCGACCATATTCCTTTCCTTGCTGCTTTCGCCACGCGCTCTGCTTCAAGAAACTGTATCCGGTACGGCGGCTTTAAATATTCAATAAAAGCCTCGGCATATCCTTCCCTTATCATCTCCAGATTTATGTTTCTTTCAGCAAGGTAAATCATTCCCACCATCCGCCGGTATTTATCAATATCAAGAATATCCAACTTTACATGCTTCCCCATAATTTTACTTTCAAGCGCTTTACTTGATTCTTCTCCATAGGGCTGTCCATCTTTGCTTATTTGTCTTGTGTGGTTATTGATTTTAACCGTTTCAGGTGCATCAATGCCATACAGTCTAACTTTGAGTTTTGTTTGCTCTGGAGTTGTTAAATGAATTGTATCGCCGTCGGAAACTTTGGTCACTGTGCCGATGATTGTGCGGATAGTTGCAGTGGTATTGGGTATGTTTGTGCATATTGTCAATGCTGGAATTAAAAATAATAAGTAGAAAGTTTTAAAGATAAATATTTTTGAGCGCATAGTTATAACGACTCTTTTTTTTGGTTTTATTGATAAGGATAAAGAAAGGATGCAGAAATGTCAAATCAACAGGGAATTCAACTACGAAAATAGATAGAATTTTTATTTTGCATGCTTATCAAACTTTTTCTTGTATGGTCAATCCTGCCCGTATCAAAGGTTTTGCTCACAGCGTCCAACCCTCAGGTGCCATCGGGAAGGTGCCTGCAATAGTGCCTAAATGGAAATTTATTACATCGGCTCGACAATCTGAAACTCTGTTGGGTAGAGGCGTCTTCTGCTGTTTGTTGAAAAGGGCCCCTTTCAGAACGATTTTTTTACCATTTGTGTGGTAGTTCTCGATGCAGTATAGGATTTGCACCAGAGCCAAAGAAACCTTCGTCTCCGGACATAACGTTTCCATTATCTGCACCACGTTGTAGGCAGCAGTGACGATGTCTTTCTCAAACCCATCATCAATGAATCTTCGTCGGTATCTTTCTGAGATTATCTTCACAACATCTTCAATTTTTACGCTATTATGATCAATATAACACGCTGCTGTAACGGCGCACATGTTAAATATGTCCTGAGGCATGTAACTTGCCATTGTCTACCTCATTTTTCTACGTCCAACATTCAGGGTCGTTCGTCGTCTGATTGACACGGTTGTTATTCATTTCGGCGGTATGTAACCGTCCGCTTATCGTTCTCACTTTTGTTTGTCAAACTCGTCCAGTGTCCGGTCTTGAGATGGATGTGGGGAATATGCGAATCGTATACGTCGCTTCTTCGGCCATTTGGGACCTCACATTCCTTTATTATTTGTTGGGAACGGCCCTTTATGCCGCTTGCTCCACCCGAATGCCACGAGACCGACGACAAGCACAACCAAGCCCACCCAAATCCCGCCGTATATAAATGCAGTAGGCAGGCCAACAAAGAGAAAAAGAATCACAGGCCAGTCAGATTTTTGCTTCTTATCTTTGTTCATAGTTTCCCCTCCATCAAGTAGAATACTCCGATCTCTTCTAAAAAACGGTGCCTTTGATAATGGATTGCCCCTGCTCTTTTCATTCGCTGCTGCGCTCTATCGCTTAATGCAAGGAAACGTGACATAGTCAGCTTTGATACGCCTGTATCCCTTTGATGTTTTTTCAAGAAGTATGGGCTCCTTTCTCGACGAAATTATGCGAGAGACCATCCCAAGGCCGTTTTTAGTGTAGAGTGTGCACATGCCAGTAGCTTCGTTGTATGTGTCAACCTTATCCCAGACTTCCTTGAATTCATATAATTGACCATCTTTTTCAACTGCTGCAATGGAGCGGCGGCGGCTGCAGCGGTTTATTGGGCGTAACATTTCCTAGGTGTCATTGTGAAGTGCCTCATTATCTCGGCTGGAACCCCTGGTTGCGCGGGACGCGCGAACATCAACATTTAGGTACACCTACGCGCTGTCATCCACGAGAGTAAGCGTTTCCTCAAGGAGTATAGTCAATATGCGGGATGTGAAAATCACCAAAAGGTAGTTTGCCTGAGGGCTATCAAAGCGGACGTTTGCGATGCGCGAGAGAAAGCTCCTGGACAAAAATTGCATGGCCTGCGCTTGAGTATCAGCCACAAACACGTTCTGTAAGTGGCGAGCGTAATCCGAGTACGCGGCTCGATACTCATTCGCCGCTACCGCAAAATCAATTGGCTGACTCGAATCACGCACGAGTGTTTGGAGAGCAGAGCGAGCGATACCATCAAGAAGTGCCGTATGATCGCCGCTGCCTATGTGCGTTCGGTGGAAGGCTGTCGTCAGCATGGCCAGCGCAAAATATGTCAACTGGTTATCGCTAAAGGCGGTGACTCGAAGCGAAAGGTCTTTTGGCAAAGAGTTAAAGCTCGTGCGAATTACTTCCTTGATAGCAGGTATGTGGCGTGAAAGATGATCCATTGACATGTATGTTTTCCCCTTGGGTCAGGCCGCCCCGTGACGCCCAACATTGTTTATATGGATCGGTGCTAATACTGCAAACGCCGACACCGCTGTCGGCATAAAACACCTCAACAAAAAATGTGATTTTAAACTTAATAACTTACTATTAAATAATAATCAACCTGTTTCTTATTTATTCACTAGGGATATTATATGGATCGTCATAATATCCCGGCTTACTTACCGGAAAGTCTCCATTGCACTCATATCAAGGATTACTGTTTGAAGTCTTGCATATTTACGAAGGTTGATGATTTGCGGAATACCGGTAGCAAGTCACACCACCTTGCCAGCCGCACACACCCATTCCCAAATTTTTTCTAAAATTTTTCCGGCATCGGTTTTCTATTAGCCAAAAATAATCAGACTGAAGGCGGATCTGGC
>ENA-ORXD01001418-ORXD01001418.1-sediment-metagenome-genome-assembly--contig:-NODE-1418-length-20116-cov-15.402465_pt1 | contig 20116 bp, 14 predicted proteins | sample MGYA00237862_ERZ511471 | MGnify/ENA metagenome assembly ERZ511471
GCCAGTCACCTGGTTTACCAGGGTGATCAACTCATCGAATTTGGTGAGTTGATTGAATTTGTCGAAAAAGCCCAAAAAGACCAGAACAATTGGTTTGATACACATAGTTAACCCACGAGACAAAACGTATGCCCCCGATTTTATATTTGATTGATGGACACGCGCTGGCTTATCGCGCCTATTTTGCCTTAAGCGCCGCGGGCGGAGACCGCTTTCGCACCACCAGCGGCGAACCCACTGCCGGCACCTTTGGCTTTTGCAGTGTTTTAATCAGCCTGTTGGAGAAAGAAAGACCAGATTATCTGGCAGTTGCTTTTGATATTGGAAAAACATTCCGAGATGAAATCTTTGAGGACTATAAAGGAACTCGCGAGAAAATGCCCGATGATTTGCGCCCGCAAATCGAACGCATACGTGCAATAGTCGACTCATTTGACATTCCCCGTCTGGAAAAAGAAGGCTTTGAAGCCGACGATGTGTTGGGCAGCATTGCCCAGCAGGCGGTCAAACAAGGCTTTGGGGTTAAAATCATCACCGGTGACCGCGACCTGCTGCAGCTGGTCACAGACCGGGTCATCGTCAATTTACCCGGTAAATCGCTCTCCGAAGCGCGGGATTATACCGCCAAAGACGTGGTTGAATACCTGGGGGTCAAACCCGATCAGGTGGTGGATTATAAAGCCCTGGCGGGGGACACTTCTGACAATATCCCCGGCGTGCCCGGCATCGGCGTAAAAACCGCGGTTTCTCTGCTGGAACAATATCCCCATCTCGATGATATTTATGCTCATCTGGATGAAATTCCAAACCGCTATCGCGCCAAATTAGAAGCCGGTCGTGATTCCGCCTATCTCAGTTACCAGCTGGCCAAAATCCGCACCGATGTAGACATTGTCCTCAACCTGGAAGACGCGCGCGTGCACACCATGGATATCGCCCGCGTAGAAGCAGTTTTTCGGGAATTAGAATTTAAGACCCTTACCAATCGCCTGCGCGATATGGCTAAAAATCTCAACATCCCGGCCAAGGGACAGCAACTCTCATTATTTGCCACACCTGTCACCCAGGTGGGCACTCCCCCCGCCTACCAGCCTACCATACGGCTGGTCAACGACGAGCAAAGTTTCGAGCAGTTATGCGCGGATTTGAACAATGCTGCCCGAATGGCCTTCGACACCGAAACCACCTCCACCGATCCGATGGCCGCCGATCTGGTGGGGATTTCCATTGCCGTGCGCCCCGGAGAGGGGTACTACATTCCCGTTGGCCATCGCGGAAGCGAACCGCAGCTGCCTTTAGCCCGGGTAGTAGAGGGCTTAAAGCCTTTCTTTAGTGATCCGCAAAAAGAAAAAATTGGCCATAACCTTAAATATGATGCGATTGTATTGGAAAACGTGGGTATCCATGTGGAGCCCTGTTCTTTCGACACCATGATCGCCGAATGGCTGATCACTCCCGATTCCCGCTCACTGGGGCTCAAAGATATGGCTGAAACCTATCTGGGCATCCAGATGACTCACATCGACGAGTTGATTGGCAAAGGCAAGAACCAGATTACCATGGACCAGGTGCCTGTAGAACAGGCTGCCCCCTACGCGGTCGCTGACGCGGAAGTCACCTTGCAGCTTTACGACCTGCAATCCAAACGTTTGCAAAAAGCCGGCGCCGAGCGCCTGATGTTCGAGATGGAAATGCCATTGATCCCGGTGTTGATCAGTATGGAACGCGCCGGAATCTTACTGGACGGAAAAGCCTACCAGCACATGTCGGTTGAATTGGAGCTGCAAATGCGCTCTATTGAAGATCGCATCTTTCAGAGTGTAGGGTATCAATTCAACCTCAATTCCACCCAGCAGCTTTCCAAAGCCTTATTTGAAACGCTCAAGTTGCAGCCACCTGACCGGCGCAAGAAAACCTCCAGCGGGCATTTTTCCACAGCCGCGGGTGTGCTGGAAGAAATGAGCCATTTACATCCGGTCATCGATTGGGTGTTGGAATACCGCGAACTGGCCAAACTGAAATCCACTTATGTGGATGCCTTGCCCTTGCAAATCAACCTCCGCACCGGGCGCGTACATACTTCTTATAACCAGACTGGTTCGGTCACCGGCCGTCTGGCCTCTTCCGAACCCAACTTGCAAAACATCCCCACCCGCACCGAACTCGGGCGCCAGGTACGCAGCGGATTCATCGCCGCGCCCGGCTGCCTTTTATTGGCGGTGGATTATTCACAAATCGAGTTGCGCATCGTGGCGCATATGTCCAACGACGAAGCCATGCTTTCCGCCTTCCGCGCCGGGCAAGACATCCACGCCGCCACAGCCGCCGCGATTTACCACATCAACCTGGATGAGGTCACCAAAGAAATGCGCCGCCATGCCAAAGCGATTAACTTTGGCCTCATCTATGGCATGAGCGCATTCGGCCTGACCCGCACCAGTGGTCTGACCCTGGCTGAAGCAGAAGATTTTGTCGCCGCCTATTTCGACCACTTCTCAAACGTAAAAGCTTACCTGGATGGAATCCGCCGCTCAGCCGCCACGGATGGCTATGTGGAGACTTTGTTAGGCAGGCGGCGGTACTTCCCCAACCTCAGCAGCCACACCAATGCAAACCTGCGCAATCGCGAAGAACGTGAAGCCATCAACGCACCCATTCAAGGGACCGCGGCCGACATCATTAAATTAGCAATGATCCATCTGGCCAAAGCCTTATCCACCAGCGGCTTGAAGGCGCGCTTATTGTTGCAGGTGCATGATGAATTGATCCTCGAAGTGCCAGAAAATGAGTTAGCTCAAACTGCCAGACTGGTACAGCAGGTCATGGAAAACGCCTACCCGTTATCTATCCCACTCGCGACCGAAGCCAAAGTTGGCAGCGATTGGGGAAATCTCACTTCTTATTCAGTTTCTTAGCCGGGAAAAAAAGCCATGTCCGAAAATCAGCAAATTTTTCAACAAGCCATGAATCAGGGACATTCCGCCGCGTGGGATCAGCAATGGGAACAGGCTGCCGAACATTACCAGCGCGCATTGCAAGAGTTTCCCAACCACCCAATGGCATTAACCAGTATGGGACTGGCTTTATTCGAACTGCAACAATACGAACGGGCTTTGGAATATTATCAACGCGCGGCAAAAGGTAGTCCAAATGACCCGGTGCCATTTGAAAAAATTGCCCGCATCCATGAGCGCACAGGTCGTCTCGCTGAAGCAGTGCAAAGTTCATTACAGGCAGCGGAATTACACCTTAAGTCTCACGGAGTGGAAAAAGCCATTGAAAACTGGCAGCAAGTGCTTAAATTAAATCCGGGCAACCAGACCGCCCGCACCCGCCTGGCGATGGTATTTGAAAAAATGGGGCGCAAAGCTGAAGCGATCGGAGAATACCTGGCCCTGGCCAGCCTATTACAACACAATAATATGCGGGATAAAGCCATGCAAGTGGTGGAACACGCAATGGGGTTGGATCCTGAGAGCATTGACGCCCGTCAGGCCAAAAGTTTATTACTAAACGGCCAACCCCTGCCCAAACCGGTTCGCCAACGTGGTGGCACCGGTCCGGTTAGCATGGCCAATGTAAAACAATTAAGTTCCACCCCACCCAATCAAGAGGGCAAAAAACAAACCCTCGACCCGGTAGCCGAAGCTCGCTCCAACGCCCTGGTGAGCCTGGCATCGCTTTTATTTGAAAAAGCCGAAGAAGAGACGCCTGCAGCCACCCCTACCCAACAAACTACCGGTCGATTGCGGCATGAAAGTAATTCTGGACAGTCGATTTCATCAGCAGATCATACCCGCATGCTTCTACATCTCAGCCAGGCGATTGAATCTCAAACGCGCGGCGATCAGAATCAAGCCATCGAGGAACTGGAACGCGCGGTGGACATTGGGCTTAAAGATCCGGCAGCGACATTTGACCTGGGACTGCTTCATATGGAGGGCGATCTGCGCAAAGCCCTGAGATATTTGCAATCATCCGCAAAACGAACTGAATACGCGCTTGCCTCCAACCTGCTCATCGGGCAAATTCATAAACAAACCGGCAACCTGCAGCAAGCGTCCATCGCCTTCTTACAGGCATTAAGCCATGCCGATGCCAGCACCGTACCGGTGGCGGTCGCGGACGAATTGCGCGAATTATATGAACCAATGATTGAATTTCAGACTCGCGAAGAAAACCAGGAAAAATTACTCGCGGTTTGTAACAATATTGCTAGTCAATTATTGCGGCCAGATTGGCAAACTTATCTGCTCAATGTGCGCAAAGAAATGCCCGAAGCAGATTCAAAAGGTGTGGTTCCTTTGGCTGAAGTTATCCTGGAAACCAGCGGCGGTCATGTGGTTGATGCGCTGGCGCAGGTGCGTCAGTTGACCAATGATGGAAAATTCCGTTCCGCGATGGACGAAGCCTTTCGCGCGTTGATCGAAGCACCCACCTACCTGCCTCTGCATATTCAAATGGGCAAGATTATGATGCGCGAAGGCCATACCCGTCAGGCTGTCGAGAAGTTCTTATTGGTGTCTCGACTTTACAGCCTGCGAGGAGAAATCGGCCAATCCATCCAATTGATGAATAACGTTGTGCGCACGCTGCCAATGGATATTAATTTGCGCAACCATCTGATTGATTTGTTGATTGAGCACGGTCAGGAAGAGGACGCCATTATTCAATACATGGAATTGGCCAATATTTATTATCAGCAGGCTGAGTTGGATATGGCTCGCAACCAATACGCTGCGGCCTTACGTCTCTCTCAGCAAACGCAGACCTCGCGCAACCTCACAGTTCAAATCCTGTTTAAATTAGCAGACATTGACCAGCAGCGCCTCGACTGGCGCCAGGCCATGCGCATATTTGAACAGATATGCACCATTGAGCCAACCGACATCGAAGCCCGCACCAAACTGGTCAACTTAAAATTGATGCTTTCCAATCAATCCGGCGCGCTTACGGAAGTGGATCAGTTTGTCGAATTACTGGAAAATGCCGGAAAACGCCAGGATGTGCTGGTATTCTTGGAAGCCATTTGTAACGAGAATCCGCATATTACAGAATTGCGCATGCGTCGAGCGGATGCTCTGGTAAAGCTCGGACAGCCTGAGCAGGCAATCGCGCTGCTGGATGAATTGGCCGACCAGATGCTGACCAGCGGAAACAACACCGGGGCGATCAATATTTTGCAAAAGATTATCCGGTTAAATCCACCCAATGTGGCTGCTTATCGAAAGGCGCTGCAGCAACTTGAATCGGAGCGTTGATCAAAGCGACATCACTTGCGTGTAACTGGGATTATAATCAGTATATCTTTACCAATGAGTTGTTGAACTTACGATTAAAATGGATGAACTAGCACTTGCCCAAGCGGCCAAAGACGGCGACCTGAACGCCTTTAATCGTCTGGTTCTGGAATACCAGGACCTGGCCTTTAATGTCGCCTTCCGCTTGTTATGCGATGAGGATGCTGCCGCGGATGCCCTGCAAGAAGCAGTCATTTCAGCCTATCGCAGTCTGGACAGCTATCGGGGAGGATCATTTAAATCCTGGTTGCTACGCATGGTGACCAATAAATGCTACGATGAACTCCGCCGGCGCAAACGCCGCCCGACCATCGCCTTGGAACCCACCGACCCCGAAAGTGATGAAGAAATTGAATCTCCTACCTGGCTGGCAGATGATTCCCCCTCTCCCGAAGATCAGGTAGCCGAATTAGATCTTGAAAAAGCGGTTCAAGATTGCATCAATCATCTCCCTGAAGATTTTCGCGCGGTAGTGATTATGGTTGATATGCAATCAATGGATTATCAGGAAGCTTCCGATATTATTGGCAAACCTTTAGGCACTGTCAAGAGCCGCCTCGCCCGCGCTCGATTAAAACTCCGCGACTGCCTGCAGCAATTCAGGGAACTTCTCCCCCCTATGTTTCGTCTAGAAACAGAGGAAACATTATGAAGGCGCGAATCACCATTCAAGATTGGCAGCTTTTATCTGCCTATATGGACGACCAGCTTGCTCCGCGGGAAAAGCAAGCGTTGGAAGCGCGCCTTGAAAAAGACCCTGAATTACATGCAGAGTACCTTAGTATGCGCCAGACCCGCGCAATGCTTCGCGCAGCGCCCCGCCACAAAGCCCCGCGAAGTTTTGCCCTTACTCCTGAACAGGCCCGCCAATATACCCGTCGAAAATCATTCCTGTTTCCTGCGCTTAGCTTTTCTTCCGCGATCTCTGCGTTATTACTCATTATTACTCTGCTGACGCGTCTCACCCCTGCTGCAGGGTTGCGCATGATGACAGCGGATGAAGCCCCTCAAGCGGAAATGCTGGCAGCCGAACCCGCCGCGATGGAAGCGACCACACCCGCCATTATCATTTGGGGGGAATCAAACCTGAACACACCGATGATGGCCAACGGGCGGGGTGGTAGTGGCGGCGGCGGCGATGGGTTCAGTTTTAACACCATGCCCATGCCTGAAGAACCGGCTGCTTCGGCACCTTCGGAAAAGGGAGCTGAAGAGAGTTTGCTCTCGCCAGTACCCACCCAGGTTGTGGAAATGCCCGCTCCCATGCCAGCTGAGGGTGCTCCGCAAGCGGAATCCTTCAGTGTAGAGGCTCAACCGAGCAGCCCGATATTAGGGATCGCGCCGGAACAAGAACAAGGCCTCATTACCGGCATGTCGGCTACGGCGGTTAGCAGTGAACCACAACCTTTACGGCAAAGTGACACTGGCATGCAGTTTACCGAGGCTATTCCCTACATTCTGGCCGTAATTGCTGCTGGCAGCGCCCTGGCTGCCTTCTGGCTGCGCCGGAAAGGCCTTATTTGACCCCCCAGGAAATCCGATATTGTCCTTTGTGCGCCACGCCCATCGTGCTGCGTGAAATTCATCATGCTGTGCGTCCCACCTGCCCGGCTTGTGGCTGGGTTTATTTTTCCGATCCCAAAGTGGCGGTGGCAGCATTAGTAGAAAAAGAGGGGAAAGTGTTGCTGGTGCGGCGCGCCTCACAGCCTCAGCGCGGAAAATGGACGCTGCCCGCCGGGTTTGTCGACGCGGGTGAAGACCCCGCCCGCGCCGCGGAACGCGAGTGCAAAGAAGAAACCGGCCTGGAAGTGCGGGTGACCTCTTTGTTGGATGTCATCGCCGGCCGCGAGCATGAACGCGGCGCCGATATTTTCATCATCTACCGCGCCGAATTGGTGGGCGGTACCCTTGCCGCCGGGGATGACGCCGACCGCGCCGAATTCTTCCCCTACGACCAGCTGCCTGAATTGGCGTTTAAAACCACCCGAGTATTATTGCAACGCTAAAGCCGCCAATCGCGCTTACACATCGAAATCTTGCCGCATGTCCGCCTCTTCCATCGCCGGGTATGATAGAATAAAAGAAGTGGTACTTTTGTTCTGATATTCAACCAGAGGGAACTGACCTTGGCGAAAACTCGTACATCCAGATCAACTTCATCGAAAAAACCATCCCCGCGCGGGCGCAAACCTTCCGCGCGCGCCAACGCCAAACCCAGTGCGCGACCGGTCTCTACTGCCGGGAAAGCCCTGATCGGCTCCATCCGGAAAATTCCCCGCGAGCGCCGCTTAGACATTCTGGGGATCGCGACCGCTCTGATCGGTTTGCTCACCTTTCTCGCGCTGATCTCCGCTGAGCGCAGTCCGGTTACCAGCGGATGGATCAACGCCCTGGCCTGGGCGTTCGGATGGGGAATCTACTTGCTGCCGTTAATCCTTGTTCTATATGGCTTGTGGCTGGTATTCCGCAATCTCGAACAATGGCCCAGCCTCACCGCCGGTAAAGGCATCGGCAGTTTACTTTTGATCATTAACTTACTCACCTGGTTGCACCTCATCGCTGGCGGCGGATGGAATGCCGCCCGCGCCGGAATCGGCGGCGGTCACCTGGGGGGTATTTTTGAACGCCTGCTGGTGGTCGGTTTGGGAAAGCCCGGCGCGGTTGTGGCTTTGCTGGCCTGGCTGGTAATCTCGCTGGCCATCACTTTTAATCTTTCCATCCCGGAAATGTTGCGTTACCTTAAGCCTCTACTGGCCAGCTTCACAGAAACCATCGCGCGCTTCTTTACCCCGCCGGAAGAAACCACAAAGGTGAATTCCCGGCAGCCGCAATCAGCGGAACAAAGCGGATCTGAACGCTATAAACCTTTGCGCGCCAAACCCGTCCCCGCAGCCAGCCAACCGCTACCGGTAGAAGCGATCGCTTCCATCGAGCAGCCAGCAGCGCCCAATCCCGCGGCTGCGCCAGCAGCCGGTGAAGTTTCTCCCGAAGCTGCGCAAGCCGCCCAACCGGCCGAAGCGGTGGAAGAGGTGATCCACGCGATGGTGCCGCAGAATTGGGTCTTGCCCAAAGCGGAAGACATTCTCGACCCACCCTCTCCTGAAGCCATGCAAGAAACTGCCGAGAGCGAGCGCGGGAAATTGATTGAAGAAACGCTGTCCTCTTTTGGCGCGCCCGCACACGTGGTGGAAATCAAACGTGGACCAGCGATCACGCTGTTTGGCGTAGAGCCCGATTACATCGAATCGCGCAATGGCCGCACCCGCGTGCGGGTGAGCAAAATTGTTAACCTGGCAGATGACCTGGCTCTGGCATTGGCTGCCTCCCGCATTCGGATTCAGGCGCCCGTGCCCGGACACAGTTATGTGGGCATTGAGGTTCCTAACGAAGAAACCGCGCGGGTTTCACTGCTCTCCATCCTGAACAGCAAGGCTTTCCAGAAAATCAAAACTTCTCTGGGATTTTCGCTGGGCAAAGATGTCTCCGGCAGCCCGGTGGCCGCCGATCTGGCTTCCATGCCGCATTTGCTGATCGCCGGCACCACCGGTTCCGGTAAATCGGTATGTGTTAACTCCATATTGTGCGCGCTGTTGCTCAATAACACCCCGTTGAATTTGCGTCTGGTATTGGTAGATCCCAAACGGGTCGAGCTGACCGGGTATAACGGCATTCCGCACCTGTTGGCGCCGGTAATCACCGATGCCGATCGGGTGGTGGGCGCGCTGCAATGGATGCTGCGCGAGATGGACAGCCGCTATCATAAATTCTCCAAACTGGGTGTGCGAAACATTATCGAATACAACACCCGCCAATCCGCCGAGCACCTGCCCTACATTGTGGTTATCATTGATGAATTGGCCGACTTGATGATGCTGGCCCCCGATGAAACCGAGCGCTGCATCACCCGCCTGGCACAACTGGCGCGCGCCACAGGGATTCACCTGATTCTGGCCACCCAACGCCCCTCGGTAAATGTGGTCACCGGCCTGATCAAAGCCAATTTCCCGGCCCGAATCGCCTTCGCGGTCGCCTCGGGAGTAGACAGCCGGGTCATCCTGGATCAACCCGGTGCGGAACGCCTGTTGGGTCGCGGGGATATGCTCTTCCAGGCACCCGATGCCTCTGCCCCCGCGCGGCTGCAGGGTGTTTACGTGTCTGACAGCGAAATCCGCCGTCTGGTGGATTACTGGCGCGCGGCTGCGTACGAAATGCAAACCGCATACGTTTCTTCCCATCCAGACACGCCCATCGATAGTCTGCCGCCTGGGGTCCCCCTTAAACAAAGCGCGTTATTTGACGAAATGAAACCCGAAGAAGAGGGTGACCCGCTCTTGACCGAAGCCATCGATCTGGTTCGCCGGCAGGGGCGCGCCTCCATCACCATGCTGCAAAGGCGAATGCGCATTGGCTACACGCGCGCCGCGCGGATGATCGATAAAATGGAAGAGATGGGTATCATCAGCGCCACCCTGCCCCACACACAGGTACGCGAAGTGCTGGATTATGGCGATACTGCTCCGCCTGAGGACGATGGATATTAATGAACAAAGCGGCTGCCTTGCAGCCGCTTGATATTTAATTCAAAGATCGCCTTTATCTTTCCATTTCGCCCATTTCGTACATGATCAGAGCCGCGCACGCCATCGCGGCGGTCTCCATGCGCAAAATTCGCCGGCCAAGGCTGACCGCTATGAATCCATACTGGCGCGCTAAGGCTACTTCATCCAACTCAAATCCACCCTCAGGGCCAACCAGCAAGCGCGCCTGAGAAACTTGCCTGCCAGCCGTTCTCATTAACCCGCGCAGCGATTGGCCATCCTCATCCTCCCAGGCGATCAGATCTAAACCAACTTGCATGGAATGATTCACCAGCGCGTCTTGATAACGCATGACCGCACTTACCCCGGGAACCCGCCCGCGCCGCGATTGCTCTGCTGCTTCTTTCACAATCTTCTGCCAGCGGTCCAATTTTTTTTGTGCTTCCCGCTCAGCGTGAGACAGGCTGCGCGCGCAGATCACCGGCACAAATTGGGTCACACCCAGTTCAGTGCATTTTTGCAGCATCCACTCAAACTTATCTCGCTGCGTGAGCGCCAGCAGCATGGTCAGTTCAAAATGAGGCTCGCCAGGCGCATGCCGTTGTAATAAGACCAGCCCTTCCGCTTCCCGGCTTTCCACTCTCTCCAATCTTACTTCTGCTTCCTGCCCTTCTCCATCCAGCGCGATAACCATCTGACCGGGCTTCAGCCGCAGCACGCGGTGGATCTGAAAGGCAGTTTCCTCAGGGAAGCGCACCCAATCACCTTCAAAACACAATCGCGGGATAAAGAACCGATGCATTTTTCCTAATCCTCTGCGTCAGAATTCCGGCCTGCTTTTGGAGAAAGACCTTCAATGACGATGGTATATTCGCCCTTGGCCTCTTCCCTCTCGTAGATCTCCAGTAACTCACTCAACGATCCCCGATCGACTCGTTCGAACATCTTGGTCAAATCATTGGCGACCGCGGCTCGCCTATCTCCGTAGACTTCCAACGCGTCTTGCAGAAACGCTTTCAGCCGGTACGGGCTTTCATAAAAAATCAGGGTATGCGGGGCTTGCGCGTCTACGGCAAAAAAGCGTTTGCGCGGACCAGGCTTACGCGGTGGAAATCCACGAAACGTAAAGCTGTGCACCGGTAAACCCGAAAGACTCAATGCCGCCACCAATGCGGTGGGGCCAGGAACTGCGGTGATGGCCACCCCGGCTTCTAACGCGCTGCGCACCAGGGTAAACCCCGGATCAGACACCGACGGGCTGCCGGCTTCGGTTACCAGCGCCACTTCTTTGCCTTCAGTGAGTGCCGACATAATGCGTGGTAAATTACGCTGCTCGTTCCCCTCAAAAAAGGAAATCTGCGGTTTTTTGATTTCAAAATGTTTTAATAAGATTCCGGTTTTGCGGGTATCTTCGCTCACCACCAGATCTACGGTCTTAAGTACATCCAGTGCGCGCAGTGAGATATCTCCTAAATTTCCGATCGGCGTGGCAACCAGGTACAGCATAGTTTAAGTTTCCCTGCATTTATGATAAATTATGAGTATTATTAAAGCAGTATATCATGTCTTTTTCTTCAGATGAGACCAGCTCAATTTTCTATATAACTCATCTTAAGGTATCATCTGAGGATATTCAGCACTACCAAGATTTGCCGAAAATCAATACAAGGGAAATCACACCACAATGCTAAATAGTTCAAATTTTCTGGCATACACAGATCCGGCGCAGCAAGCAGGGGTGCTGTTGAGCCATTATTACCAGGCGCAAGCGGAACACCAGTTGGTGACCACTGATTTACTGCAAACCGCGCTGCGCGTTAAAGCCCGTGTGGTGATCTTTTGCGCTGATAATTCCCCCGCAGTTTACGAGAACTATCTTTCCGATCTTTACCCTGCCCCACGCTTTCAGCAGGTCAAGTTAATCTCATTGCGTAATTGGCTGCCAGGGCTCTCCTCGTTTACCGGAGAGAATTGGTTAGAAACGATCGAGGCTGAATATGAATTTGGCAAAGAAGCCGGTTTTCATAAACTGTATGTACTCTTTGAAATGGGCTGGCTGGAGAAAGCCAATATTGAACCGCTCGATTTCATCAATTTTCAAGTAAAACTGGCCAGAGTTGCTCACCAGTTGCGTGCATTAATCCTGCTTCAATTCCAAAGGGATCGCTTGGACCCGGTGTTCATTCTGCCTTCACTGTATCACCAGTTTGCTTTTATTTATGGAACCCGAACAATTCACAATCCTTTCTATTACCGGCAAGCCGTTGCCCCCATTTCACCGCAGGGCAATACGGCCCTTGAGCATCTGCTTTTTCAGTTTGATAAAATCTACAAAGACCAAAATCTGGTCAGAAAATCCTTTGAAAATTATCAAAGCCTGGTCGATTCAATCCCCATTTTATTGGCGAATTTTGACACCCATCTTCACCACATCTTTGTGAATCAGGCCTATGCGAATTTCTTTGGCGTACGTCAGGAAGATCTAATAGGCCAGCCCATATCCAGAGTATTTAACCAACTCGTCCTCGACCGGCTGCGCGGGTTGATTGAACGCGGATTATCCGGTGAAACGGTAGACGCAGAATTGGAAATGGGCCATCAAAAGACTATTAAAATTCACCTGGTTCCGCAATTGGAAAATGATAAGACCAGATCGGTTATTGCCATCATCGAAGACATAAGCCAGCTGAAGGAAACCGAACGGCGCATTCATTTACTCAATTCGGGATTGGAAGCAGCGACGACTGGAATTGTGATCACCAATCGAGAAGGGCTGATCGAATGGGCCAACCCGGCCTTATTTGCGATGACGCGTTACCAACCAGAAGAATTGATTGGAAAACACACCCGCATCTTTAATTCTCAAAAACATGATCGCGAATTTTTTGAAGATTTATGGACTACAGTCCTTTCCGGTAACACCTGGCAAGGAGAAGTGATTAATCGGCGTAAAGATGGCAGCTTATATTACGAAGATTTAACCATCACCCCAGTGCGCGCGGACGGGAACGGAGAAATTACTCATTTCATCGCCATTAAACAAGACATTAGCGACCGTAAACAAGCTGAAGAAGAGCTTCAGCGCAGCGAGGAACGCTATCGCATGTTGGTGGAGAATCAGGGAGAAGGATCCATCATCTTTGATGAGCATTTGCGGTTTGAATACGTAAACATCGCCGGAGAGAATATTTTCGGTGTTTCCATGAAAGGCTTTTCGAAAAAAACGCTTTATGATTTCCTGGACGAGGAAAGCAAAAAGATCGTTCATCAAGAAATACGACAAAGGCGGAAAGGGCGCTCATCTTCGTACGAAGTGACCCTCATTCGACCGGATGGGAAACAACGGCATGTCATCATCACCGCTACACCCCGATTTGACGCGCAGGGAAAGTTTATCGGCAGCTTTGCCCTATTCCGGGACATTACTGAGCGCAAGGAAATGGAAGACAACCTGCGCTATTACAGCGCCCACGACCGGCTCACCGATTTGTACAATCGCTTCTTCTTTGATGAAGAAATGAAACGGCTGGAGAAAGGCCGCGATTTTCCCGTAAGCATCATTGTCATGGATATGGACAATCTCAAAATTGTGAATGATACCTACGGCCACCTGGTAGGAGACGCGTTGCTCAAGCGTCTGGCCGGTGTGCTGCAAGACACATTTCGCGGAGACGATGTCATCTCGCGCATTGGCGGCGATGAGTTTGCTGTCATCCTACCACGCACAAAAATAATCGACTTAGAAAACTCAATCGCCCGCCTGAGAAGTAAAATCGAAGCAGCCAACGCAGCGGGAAAAGCAGACGAACAGATTCATATTTCGGTCGGTGGCGCTACCGCAGAGGTAAAAATGCCACTCGTTCATGCTCTGGAACAAGCCGACCTTTTGATGTATGATGAAAAACGCCGCAAAAAACGGCAAGCCAATAGCCAGTAACTTTTTTTTACCTTATTGGTAGAGAGCTGAGGATTAATGCCTGGATCACAACCAACCCGCGACCGGGTCAATCCGGAGACGATTGACACCCGCCCCGTCCGCCGTCCTGACTGGATTCGAGTGCCCACTCAATCTCCTGAAACCACTCAGTGGCTCAAAGGTCTAATGAAGCAAAAAACCCTTCACACAGTGTGTGAAGAGGCTGCCTGCCCCAATATGGGTGAATGCTGGGGCAGCGGCACCGCAACCTTTTTAATGATGGGCGCTGTCTGCACCCGCGCCTGCCGCTTTTGTGATGTCAAGCATGGCCGCCCGCAAGAATTGGACTGGGATGAGCCGGAACGAGTCGCCCAGGCGGTTCAAGCCATGCAATTAAAGCACGCTGTAATCACCAGCGTCAACCGCGACGAGCGTAAAGACGGCGGCGCGCCCATATTTGCCATGGTGATTCGCCGCATCCGCGAACTACAACCCGGCTGCTCGGTGGAAGTGCTTATCCCCGACTTTAAAGGTTCTCAGGAAGCGTTGCAAATTGTGATGGACGAACGGCCAGAGATCTTAAACCACAACGTTGAAACCGTACCTTCCCTCTATAAAACCATTCAACCACAAAACCACCTGGAGTGGAGTGAAGCTGTCTTACGCGGCGCAAAACGCATGGATCCTGAAGTGTTGACCAAAAGCGGCATCATGGTGGGCTTGGGGGAAAGCATGCCGGAAGTGCGCGAGACAATCCGCCAGTTACGGGATTGGGGCGTAGACATTCTCACCATCGGCCAGTACCTGCAGCCCAGCCGCCGCCATATTGGCATCGCGCGCTATTACACGCTGGAAGAATTTGGCGAGCTCAAGCAATACAGTCTGAATTTGGGTTTCCAATGGGTCGAAAGCGGACCATTGGTGCGCTCCTCCTACCACGCTGCCGAACAAGTCCGCGCTCTCAGCGCGGTACACCAGCGGTTGTATTCCGCGCCAGAGTAGGCTCGTTTAATCTAACAATTGTAGATACCCTCTTGAAAAAAAGGCAAGGTAAGCCCTTCGTCGATTCAGAGCCGCGGGGATGGGGTCTGTGAAAACAAATCACCGCTGAAATGAACTGTTCCTTCCGGACGGTATATCTTAAGCCCCGTCCCTGCTCCCCAAGGAAGAGGTAACGGCCCAGCCGCGGGGATGGGGTCTATAAAAAAATATTACCGATAAAAATGAAATGTTCCCTCCGGACTCAATATCTTAAGCCCCGTCCCTGCTCCGCGGGGAAGGGGCAGCGGTGCAGCCGCGGGGATGGGGTGTATCTCCCCCAAATATTAAATAGCAAAAGGGCGCGGATTTCGCGCCCTTTTTTCCATTCTTACCTGAACCAGTTAATTCAACTCGCGGCCAAATGGGAACAGCGCCAGCGGCACCAACTTGAGATGCTGCTTCGCGAAGGGCAGTCCCACGATGGTGATTGCCAGCACCAGCGCGTGCGCCAGGTGCGCCAGGGCAATTTCCCAGCCAAACAGGATCAGCCATAACGCGTCAAAAACAATCGACAGGAATCCATTGGCCTTTTCGGTTACCTCAATTTCGCGGCCAAAAGGCGCCAGGGTGGCCACGCCCAACTTGATCGATTGCACGCCGAAGGGAATACCGATAATTGTCAGGCACATTAACAATCCGCCTAAAATATATCCCATGCCGGTCATGAAACCGCCAAAAATCAACCAGATCACGTTTCCGATGAAGCTCATTTTATATTCTCCTTAAAGAATTGGTAATTCATTCAAATTGCATTACACTTAATATACGCAATCGTTTTTTACAAGTTGCAAATTGGCGTATCCAAATTTTTCTTTCCGTGTTTTTAATCGCTGGAATGCAATTCATCACCAGACAAATTTCCCCCTTGCGAAGCTATCTGCTTTACAGTATCATACACGCCGGTTGCTAAGAACCACCAAATCAGTGAGAGGTTAACAAATCATGCGCGACGCGCCCAAATTCCCCTACGGTTTCATTGACAAGATCATCATCTCTCAAGAAGAGATCGATGAACGTGTTTGCCAGCTAGGCGAACAGATCACCCGTGATTATGCGAATTCTGATAATCTACTATTACTTGGTCTGCTGCGCGGCAGCGTGATGTTTATCACCGACCTGATGCGCAAGATCCACCGCCCCATGACCATGGACTTCATGTCGGTTTCCTCATACGCCGGCAGCGAAAGCTCCGGATTTGTGCGCATTGACTCCGACCATAAAACCAACATCAACGGCTGGGATGTGATTCTCATCGACGATATTGTGGACAGCGGTTTCACCGTACACACCGTGCGCAAATTGCTGCTCGACCGCAAACCCAACAGCCTCAAAGTCTGCGCCTTGCTGGATAAACCCGACCGGCACAAAGTGAATATCGATATCGATTATCTCGGCTTCAGCATTCCCGACTACTTTGTGGTTGGCTATGGCCTGGATATTGACGAAAAAGGCCGCAACCTGCCCTACATCGCCTCCGTTGATTTGGAAAAATACAAACAGATTTACGGAAAATAGAAACCCATTCAAATCATCAAAGTAGAAAGCCTGGCTGATTGCAGTCAGGCTTTTTTTCATTATGCACGTTGCCCTCTATTAAATTTACCGCCCCAGTCGCCGGATGCGAACTGGGGAGGTAAACAAGGAGAGAGGAGAGGAATTCAAATTTTTCTACAACCGCTAATGCTACCGTTATTCATTTTCTACCAATAAACCAACCACTAACCAAAAAGAAGGAGGAGCTTTATACGCCACCGCGGACTGCCCCTGTTGCATCCCGGGTGCGTGTATGGCTGATTTCAATTTGACTGTTCAGCGATATAATCTCTTTTCAGGTACTGGGGTTCAGTTTTTTTGTGGAACTTTCTGAACCCGATTTACGACTATAGGATACAGCGATTACGGCCGCCTGCAATCGGTCAGGCAGCCAGTTGTGCCAGTTCCATTTGGATAGAATCAAACCTGGTCAGGCGGCCAGTCACAGCTCTGTCCATGGATCTTAAAATGAATTCACAAAACATTGATTGATTGAGGTAATCAAACTATAAGGAATGCATTATGAATGCTGAATCGATTCCCCCAACATTAAAAGAAAAACTCTCGCCGGTGCTGCTCACCGCCCGAAAATTTATTCTTTCCCCACAAAGCTTTTTTAATGATCAAGTCGAAAAACCTGTGAAACGCTGGTGGTTGCCTGCTTTGCTTTTGCTGGCGCTTTTCCTGATCTTACTCATCGTCTCTAATAACGCGCAAGCCCGCCAGGCGATGATGAACGTCCCTGCGGTTGATCCTGGCATGTATGATAAAGGGATGGTCGTCAGCGGTCCGGGCGGAGGCGGAGCCTACATGGGCGAAATGCCTTCCCAACCAGCCGGTCCGGGCGGGGCTGTAACCGCTTTATTGACGGTGGGTAAATTATTGCTCATCCCATTAGCCTGGGTTTCATGGTGCATCAGCCTGTATGTGGGCACATTGCTTCTGGGCGGGCGCGGCAACTTCAAACTGATGCTAAATATGGTCATATTGGCCTGGCTGCCTTTGGCCTTACGCGCGCTGGTGCAGATCATCTATATTTTGATTAGCGGTCAGCCCATCAGCAATCCGGGGCTGGCAGGCCTGATCGAAAACCCGCAATCGCTCGGTCTGACCGCCCTGCGGGGGCTGTTATCCCATATTGACCTGTACTTCTTGTGGACGTTGTTGCTGCTTTCTCTGGGCATCAGCGTCTATGGCCGCTTGCCGCGCAAAAAAGCCATTATCCTGGTGCTTTCTTGCGGATTGGTGCTGCTGCTGATCACCCTTATCCCGGCATTTCTGGGGAAGGTGGCCGGCGGCATCCAAAATGGTATGCTGGGAATGTAAGCGAGGTTGTTGATGATTCCAGATAACGGCAAATCCCCCGCCGTCATCCAACTGCGCGGCGTCCACCGCCACTTTCAGGTCGGTTTTGAAACGGTCAACGCCCTCGATGGAGTTGACCTGGACATTCACGAGACTGAATTTTTTGGCATCACCGGCCCTTCCGGTTCCGGAAAATCCACCATGCTTTACCTGGTGGGCGGCATGGACCGGCCTACTTCCGGCCGCATCGAGGTATTGGGCAAAGACATCAGCCAGATGGACGAAAACCAGTTGGCAACCTTTCGCCGGACAGCGGTTGGCTTTGTCTACCAAAGTTTTCACCTCATCCCCACCATGACTGCCCTGGAAAATGTGGAATTCCCCATGATTTTCAGCCAGATCCCGCGCAAACAGCGCCGCGAGCGCGCTTCAGAATTATTGGAGCGCATTGGCCTGGGCAACCGCATGCAGCATAAACCGACCGAAATGTCCGGCGGGCAGCGCCAACGAGTTGCCATTGCCCGCGCGTTAACCAACAACCCCAGGGTATTATTGGCCGACGAACCCACCGGCAACCTGGATAGCCGCAACGGCGCGGAAGTGGTCGAGTTGCTGTATGACCTCAGCCAATCCCAGGGGGTAACGGTATTAATTGTGTCACACGATCCAGCGGTAATTACCGCTACTACCCGCCACATCCAGCTTCAAGATGGGCAAATTCAACACATGGAGAGCTAAATGAAAAACTCCTTCATCACTAAATTTCTCAGGGTCAATATCCTGCTTTTGCTTTTATTAGCGGCGGTCACCACGAACGGGTTGGCGCAAGAGCCTTTGCCTACCTCCACCTCTGAACCTGCTGCCACCCCTGCCCCCCTGCCAGACCCAACGCTGCTTTCTGTGGAACCTTCCAGCTTACCAGCCGCCACTGGCGGGGAAATCACCATCAGTGGTGAGGAATTTGAAGATGGCTTCAAAGTCCGGCTGGATGGGATTGGCCTGATCAACACTACCTTCGTGAACAGCAATTATCTCAAAGCCACTATTCCGGCTGGGTATAATCCAGGCACCTATCCAGTCAAAATTGTACCCAACACCGGAGTCGAATTTGGAGAGGGAGTATCCATCACCCTCACCGGGTCCCAAACCACCAGCGAACCCTCTTTAAAGATTACCCGTTACGAGCCCGATCCCGACCAGCCGCGCGCCGGCGATACCTTCCGCATTATCTTTGACATCTTTAACGCTGGCAGCGCCCCCGCCAAAGATACCTTCATCTCTTTTGGCAGCGGCAGCTTTATCCCTGTCGGTCAGACCACCCAATCCCTCGGTGAGATTGCCCCGGGTGAAACCAAAAGCATTGAGATCAAATTCCGCGTGCCATCCGCTACGACGGGTGGGGTTTCCAGCCTGCCAGTCAACCTGGACGCGAAAGACGCCACCGGCAAGCTCTATAACTGGCAGCTATCTGTTTCTGTGGAGGTTTTCCAGCCAACCGCCACACCCCCCACAGACTCAACCAGCACTGGCGCCCGGTTGGTGATCGTATCCAGCCGCAGCGCGCCCGAAGTGGTGTTGCCCGGCATGAAATTTGAGCTGTTCCTTTCCATTCGCAACATGGGCACGCGCCCGGCTTACAACATCCTGTTACGTCCCGATAGCGCCTCAGGCGTCATGCTCTCCGGCGGGCGCAACAATTTGGTCATCAATAACATCCCCGCTGGCCAGCAGATCGAGATTTCCGTGCCAATGGTCGCCAATTCCACCGTCAAAGCCGGAACGATGGCAGTCCAGTTTACCCTGGAGCACGGTAACCCGCCCGAAAGCAACACCCAGGCAGTGGGCATTAATTTCGAGTCCAATCTCTCCACCCAGCCGAAATTAATTCTCTCTGGATACCAAACCGATCCCGAAGTAATTCGGCCAGGCACACCGTTTGAATTGACCCTGATGGTGACCAATGTGGGCGGTGGAGACGCGGATGGGGTAACGCTGACCCTGGGCGGCAAAGACGGCGCTGGTTTAAAGCCCTTTTCACCCATTGGTTCCAGTAATGTGAAGTTCACCCCTTTCATCCCCGCCGGACAAACCAGTGAAATCAGTTTCACCCTGTTACCCGATGGAACAGCCGAAGCCAAAATCTATAACCTGACCGTCGGGTTGGATTTTTCGGACCCGTTTGGCACCGCGTTGACCGATACGCAGGTGATCAGCCTGATGGTGCAAAAACCGCCTCTTTTGCAAATTGACTTTTACGAACCGATTTACCCCATGCCGATGGGTCAGCCCATTCGTCTACCCATCCAAATCATCAACCTGGCCTCCGACCGGGCGAATTTGCTCAGCATGGAAGTAACCAGCGCCGCCATGCAAATCGATAACAACTCCATGTTTGTGGGCCGGTTGGAAGGCGGTGGCTTCTTCTCCATGGATGCGATGGGCTTCGCCAATCAAAGCGGCATGATCGAGGTCAATGTCACCGT
>ENA-ORXD01001419-ORXD01001419.1-sediment-metagenome-genome-assembly--contig:-NODE-1419-length-20112-cov-3.474769_pt1 | contig 20112 bp, 15 predicted proteins | sample MGYA00237862_ERZ511471 | MGnify/ENA metagenome assembly ERZ511471
CGGCAGCCGGCCGACGTTCTACCGGCAGCCTGGGCATTCCATCATCGAGGCGCACCTGCTGGATTTCAACCGCGAAATTTACAACCAGCACCTGTGTTTGGACTTCATTCAGCGCATCCGCGCTGAAAAGAAATTTGACTCTGCACAGGATTTGATGGTACAAATCAACCAGGATATTCAACTCTCCCGTGAGGTGCTTGCCCATGAGCCCGACCCGACAAATCTACCTGCTTGATCCCAAACAGCTGAGCCCTGAAACCATCGCTGTCACCTTTGCCAAAACCTCCCGCTCCCCGCAGTCTTTCCGAGAAATCGCCGATGAACTCTCCGAAGAAAAATCAGCCGACTTCAATGAAAAATGGGTGGTCGGCTATGGGCATTCCTCCATCGCCGAACATGCCGTTCTGCACCTTGCCATTGAGAATATTTCCCGTCTGGCGGTGGAGTGTTTGGAATCCAACCGCCTAGCCTCCTATACCGAAAAATCCTCCCGCTACCAGATTTGGGGCTTAGATCATTTTCACGTCCCTGCCGAGTTTGCCGCCAGCCCGTTGGAAGCCCTTTTCCTCAACACTTGCCGCCTTTTATTCGAGCGCTATCAGGCGGCGCTGGCAGTCCTGCAGCAATATCTTCAGGAACACAATCCGCCCCTGGCTGAAGAATCCCCAGCAGCGTACAAGAACCGTCTGCGCACCTGTTGCGCGGATGTCTGCCGCTATTATTTGCCCGCTTGCTCGTTGGCGAACGTAGGCATGACCATCAACGCGCGCGCCTTGGAGCACGCCGTCTGCAAGCTGCTTTCCCATCCGCTGGAAGAGGTGCGGCTCATAGGCGCGGAAATAAAAAAGGTTGCCCAGCACAATGTGCCCACCCTGGTTAAATACGCCGCCCGCGACGAACAGCACATCCATGCGCTGGATTTCTTCGCTCAAATGAGCCGGCGTATATCTCACAGCAATCCCCCCGAACAAGGTCAGGATTGGCTGAGAGTCATCCATTTCGACCCGCATGCCGAACACCGCGTTCTGGCGGCTTTGATGCTGAGGTGCGGAGCAATGTCCTTTGAACAGGCGGATGCCTCCCTCAGCGCAATGTCCGCGCAGGAATTGCATGCCTGCGCCCAAGCTTTATTAGGCGGATTGGGTGAGCATGGCGTTCCTCTGCGCGAACTGGAATATGCTGCTTTGGATGTGGAAGTGGTTCTTGATCAGGGCGCGTATTTTGAACTCAAGCGCCACCGCATGATGACGCAGACCGCGCAGCCCTTCGGCGCCCATCTCGGCTTTGCCATACCCAAGCTGATCGCCCAGGCTGGTCTGCTGGATGATTTCATCGACGCAATGCGGTCAGTTCAGCGCGCCCATGCCCAGCTTTGCGAGAGCAATCCTCAGGCTGCTGCTTATATCCTGCCCAACGCTTTCAACCGCCGTGTGCTGCTGCGCATGAACCTGCGCAGCGCGCTGCACTTCATCAAATTGCGCAGCGCACCCAACGCGCATTTCGCCATCCGCCGGGTTGCCCTGCGCTTGGCCGCAGAGCTGCAGGCACGTTTCCCGTTGTTCGCGGAATATTTTCGCCCGCCCACCACAGAAACCTGGCAGGGCATCAACGCGGATTTCTTTGAGAGCCTTCAATAGCTATCCGCTAGCGGATTTTTGCCTTCATCCCCGCGCCAGACTATTGTTCTCGGCTACGCTTTGACCTTTCCTGCCGCAGGCTGAGTTCGTATTTCTGCCTTCCATAGACCTCTTTAAATTTTTTCACCCTCAAATTCCTCTTGCTATAATAAAGACAGTTCAGGAGCAAAGTCCATGAGCCGATTTGAATATGTGATTAAACGCAGCGGGGCGCAGGTCCCCTTCACTCCCCAGCGTGTTTCCAATGCTATCTATCGCGCCGCCGTGGCTGTCGGCGGGCGTGACCGCAGCCTGGCTGAGAATTTAAGTCAGGAGGTGATCGCCTACCTGGAGCAGACCCTCCCGCCCGAAAAGATTCCCACCGTCGAAGAGATTCAGGATGCGGTCGAGAAAATCCTGATCGAGAATGGTCATGCCAAGGTTGCCAAAGCCTATATCTTGTATCGCGACGAACGTGCCCGCATGCGCCAGCAGCGTGAAGACCAGACCATCCGCCCTTCCGGCAACATCCCCTGGGCTAAGATCTGGCAGGTGTTGGATTGGGCTTGCGCGCACGATCTGCATACCATTGAAAAATATAACCGGCGCTTGGCACGCGGTCAGTTGCAGCATATCACGTCCGAATCGGAAATGTTTTACGAAGAAGATCTCAAGCAGGCTGCCAACATGATCTGCCAGCGGCGGTCAGAGGTCAAGATCGTTCTGATCTCCGGCCCTTCGTCTTCCGGCAAGACCACTACCACCATCAAGATCGGGCAGATGCTCAAGCAGCAGGGGCTCAGTTTGACCGCCCTCAACGTGGATAACTATTTCTTTGATTTGTCGCAGCACCCTCAGGACGAATTTGGCGATTATGATTTCGAGACCCCTCAGGCGCTGGATCTGCAGTTGATCAACGAGCACTTGGCGCGTTTGATTCGGGGGGAAGAAATTCAAATTCCCATCTACGATTTCAAATTGGGGCGCCGCATCGAGCGCAGCACTCCTATGCGCATTGGGCAGAATGATATCATCCTGATTGACAGCCTGCATGGCCTCTACCCGCCCATGACCACCGCTATCCCAGCGCAGAACAAGTTCAAACTCTATCTGGAGCCTTTGCTGCAGATGAAAGAAGCGCGCGGCCAGTATATCCGCTGGACCGATATCCGTCTGATGCGCCGCATGCTGCGCGATCATGCCTACCGCGCCTATGACCCCCACAAAACGCTCACGCATTGGCATTACGTGCGCGCCAGCGAAAAACGCAACATCCTTCCCAACCACATTTATGCCGACTTCGTCATCAACAGCGCCATGCCCTATGAGCTCTCGCTCTACAAATCCAAACTGGCTGCCTACTTCCAGGAATGGGCGCAGACCTTCAAAGAGGATCCCCTGCGCCAGGATGCTTGGCAGCGCGCCGCCCGGGTGCATCATTTGCTGCAGCAGTTCACTGCTCTGCAGGATGACTCCTTCGTGCCCTCCGATTCCGTCATCCGCGAATTCATCGGCGGCAGCTCGCTGGATTATCATTAAAGAGCCCGCTGCAGCATGCCCACCGCCATCCTGCTCTACTTCGATTCGCCTTCCGAACAGCGCCTCCGCCGCATGTGGCAGCGGCTGGCGCGGGATGGCGTCAGCAATGACCTGCCGGCTTCCGGCATACGGCCGCATCTCACCCTGGCGGTCTTTGATAAGCTGGATTGCCTTCCTTGCGAAAAAGTATTGGCGCGTTTCGCCCAGCTCACCCGCCATCTCGACCTCCGCGCCGCTCACTTCGGGGTTTTCTTTCAGCCGGAAATCACTCTCTTCCTGGCGCCCACCCCCATTCGCTCCTTGTTGGATTTTCATGCCGCCTTGCACCAGCGCTTGGCATCCCAGGCGCAGGGCTCCTGGCAGGTGTACCAGCCGGGCACTTGGGTACCGCACTGCACCTTGGCCATGAACCTCAGCCGTGAGGACATCGCGCCCGCCATGGCAAGCTGCGTATCCATGCCCTTGCCCGTGGACCTGCACGCTACCCAGATCGCCGCGGCGGATTTCATTCCGCTTAACGACTTGTTCCGTTACAATCTCGCGGAAGAATGATTCCTTTCCTCAATTTTGCAGAGAACCAGCGCTTTTTTAAAAAGAAATCAAGAATGGCCAATTGCATTACCCAAGTTTGATAAAAAAAGCCAGCCATCCGGGCTACAAATCTCAAAATTTACATTCGAAAATTGACATTGCGAAAGATAATGTTATGATTGTAAAATATTTTACTAAAGGAAACCAATGAAAAATAGATCGCTTTACTTATTATCCACCATCCTGATCATCTGCGCAGTTCTTTTAGGATCTTGCGCGCCGGCTGCAGCCGAGGGCTCCGAAGTGGATCAGGTTGAGGAGGCAGTTGCAGTAGCGGAAAGTGAATCCGCTGAAGCCCCTGCCAATCCGCCGGCGGAAGAATCATCAGCCGTAACCATTCAGGATAGCGCCGGAAACGTGGTCGAGCTGGAAAGCCTGCCTCAGCGCGTGGTGGTGGTGGGCAAGGCCACCCCCTTTACGCTGAGCACAACTTATGTATTTAAGGAAGCCAGCCAGCGCATCGTTGCGTTGGAACTGCGCCGTGGTTTATTAACTGCTGAATTCCTGACTTTGATCGATCCCAAATATGAGCAGAAGATCAAACTTGAAATGGAATCCAGCGCTGAGCAGATCGCGCCGGTTGAGCCCGACATTGTGATTACCAAGAACTACGTGGTGAAAAGCCTGAAGGAGTCGCTGGATCCGCTCGGCATCCCGGTGGTAGGCTTGAACATGGAAACGCCCGACGTTTTTTACAAGGATATTGAAATGCTCGGGCAGCTCTTTGGAGCGCCCGAAAGAGCTCAAGCGGTCAATGCATTTTTGCAGGAGAAAGTGAACGTTGTAAAAACTGCCATGCAGGGCTTGACCGAAGCAGATAAACCCAGCGTGCTGGTCATCCAATACAGCGATCAGGATGGCGAAGTGGCATTCAAGGTGCCGCCAGCGTCATACATTCAAACCACCATGGTGATCGACGGCGGCGGCGTTCCAGTCTGGGCGGAGCAGGCTGCTGAAGGGGAAAGCAACTGGATCGTGGTTAATTTTGAGCAGATCGCAGCCTGGGACCCGGATGTCATCCTGGTCGTTGACTACAACGGCAATCCCCAGGAAACAGCCGCCATGCTGAAGCAGAACGATCTCTGGAAAGAATTGAAAGCCGTGCAGGCGGATCAGGTCTTCGGCTTTGGCAAGGATTACCAGGGTTGGGACCTGCCGGATCCGCGCTGGATCCTGGGTTACACTTGGGTGGCTGCCAAGCTTCAACCCGAGAGAATGGCTGGCGTGGATATAACCGAGATGGTGAAAGAGTTTTACCGTTTCATGTACCGGCTGTCGGATGAGCAGATCGAAGCCAGCATCCTGCCCATTGTCTACGCGGACTAATTTCGATATTTCCGGGTGAAGTCCGCTTGAAGAACAATCGGCTTTTAGTTTTACTCGTTTTTATGTTGCTGGTTGTCTTCAGTGCATCCATCTTCATTGGACGCTATCCAAAACCGTATTGGATGCCGCTCAATTTGTTGCTCCATGAGAGCCTGGCGCAGAAATTGGTTTTTTCCCTGCGCATCCCGCGCCTGCTCATGGCCATGCTGTTAGGCATGTCATTGGCTGCCTGCGGACAGGTGCTGCAGATGCTTTTCCGCAACCCGATTGTCGAACCGGGCTTTCTGGGCGTATCGCAGGGCGCCGCCTTTGGCGCTTCGTTCGCCATTCTTTTTCTGGGCGCTTCCTTGTTCCATGTGGAGATCTTTGCCGCGCTGTTCGCATTGCTGGGTTTGGCATTGTCTTTCGCCATCGCCCGCCTGGTTAAGTTTGGCGGCTGGATTCTGCGCCTGGTTCTTTCCGGAATTGTGGTATCTGCCATCATGTCATCGGGCTTGGGCATTTTGAAATATCTTGCCGATCCGCTGACGCAGCTGCAGGAGATCACCTTCTGGCTGCTGGGCGGTTTATGGTCCACCACTTGGACGGACGTCTTATTCATATTGCCCGTGGTCGCGGTCTGCCTGACAGCCGTTTTCTTGATGCGCTGGCGCCTGAATGTGCTTTCGCTGAGTGACGCGACCGCGTTCTCTCTGGGAACAGCCGCCAATCGCGAGCGCGTTTTCCTGCTGGCTTGCGCGGTTATCGCGGTGGCTGCGGTCACTTCGGTCAGCGGGATCGTGAACTGGGTGGGCTTGATCGTGCCGCATGTCTCACGGCGGATTTTCGGTTCCAACGCGCAATTCAGTCTGCCGGGCGCCATGCTTATCGGCGCAATTTTTTCCATCCTGTGTGACGTCATCGCCCGCACGCTGCTGGCAGGGGAGATCCCGCTGGGCATCATCACCTCCTTTCTCGGTGCGGCAATCTTCATCATCTTGATGAGCCGCCAGAATCTTAAAGCTGCTTCCCATGATTGACGCACCGAAATTGACCTTGAGCAATGTTGAATTCTGTTATGCGCAAGGCGCAGCGGTATTGAATTCCTTCTCCCTGGATATCGTGCCTGCCAGCATTACTGCGGTTCTGGGTCCCAACGGGGCGGGCAAGACCACTTTATTAAACACCGTGCTGGGGTTCCTCAAACCGCAATCCGGCGCAGTTCTGCTGGACGGCGTGAACATCAGCCAGTATTCCAGAAGCCAGCTCTCGCGGATGATTGGCTTGGTGCCCCAGGCAGAGCATATCCCCTTCAATTTCACCGTCCTGGAATATATTTTGCTCGGGCGCACGCCCTACATGGGCATCTTCAGCATGCCCGGTGAAAAGGATTATCAGGTCGCTGAAAGCGTGCTTAATCTGCTGCACATCGCGCACATCAAGCACCGCCCCATTACCGAGCTCAGCGGCGGCGAGCAGCAGCTGGTCTTGCTTGCCAGGGCTCTGGCGCAGCAGCCCAAGATCCTGCTGCTGGATGAACCCACCACCCATCTGGATCTCGGCAACACCGTCGTCATCCTGAACGCCCTCAAGGACCTCGCCCGGCGCAAAGTGACCGTCATCTTCACCACCCATGACCCACAGGCTGCCATCTACTGCGCTGATCAAGTGGTGCTGATGAAGCAGGGCCATGTGCTCTCAGCTGGCAGGCTGCAGAAGATTCTCACCAGCGCCCAGCTCTCCCGGCTTTACGGCGTGGAAATCAGCGTGCAGGAGGTCGCAGGTCACCCTGTGGTGCTCTTGCCCCGCTAGCTCAAGGTACTTATTTCCCTCTACAGACGATTGTTTGGTTCAGAGCCTTAACATCAGTATTTATTCAGTCTTCTTACAATACAAAGTACTACAGATTATTAATTTCGTGCCTATAAAATACTAATTTTCTGTCTTTAAGTAAATTCATTTTTTAATTGGCTGGTAAATACAACCTGACACTTAATTCGTAATTCATTAATTGATCTCCTCTTGTTTTTTTAAGAAAATCACTTCAAAAAAGCATTGTAAAGTTTTTCTCCAGGAGGAGGATAATCGAAACTTACGTAGATACTATCAATAATTCCATGAAACATTTTTCTTAAGCAATTCTCATCTGCGATTTTTGCTGTATCAGTAATAATATCCCATGTATATTCATCTAACAATCCAGTATGATGTGCAAAGAAATGATAATGCCATCCTTCAGGGGTTACAGGTCGAATTATTGCTCCCTTCATTTTCATGAGTTTTATATAACCTATTACATTCCCCTGATATCCGATATGACTGTAATACTTAGCACCAAATAACAATGTTGAATATATGAGTATAGCAGCCCAAGTTAATGAGATTGATCTGTTTCTATTTTCATCGATGCTTGATATGTCCTTTGAATTTGAAATCAAACCGTTTCCAAAAATCTGCTCAACCTGAACAGATCCTGTAGTTCTATTCCAAAAGAAGGATAGAACACCAGAAGGAATCGTTTCTAATCTCGAAAAATTAGGAAATTCATAAGAATAAAAATTCGATCTTAATGTCGATAAGGAATTCTTTAATTCAAAAGGATTAATCAGACTCTCTTTTGGATAAAATGGTTGGAATGTAATCTCACACATAGATACATTAGAACCCACTTCCTGCTGATTGATTTGAGATCGTTCCGCCTCATCCGCACTAGAAATTGCAATTAATCTCTTTTTTTCTTGACGTTCCAGCGCTGCAATAGCAATATCAGTTTTTCTATCAAATTGGATATTTCGGAGTTTCTCTGCTTTCTCCCTCTTTTTATATAATAGTTCTAATGCATCTGGCGATGCATGATCAATAGGGTTTGAAATATTCCCTGTTCTTACCCAAATGTTAGAATCATTTTGAACAAAATATGGGGTGTTATCTCCCTCAAAAATGCGAATTAATATAAAGACTCTACCATTCTTTTCATCCGTTATACATGCCTGGTATGAAGGTATTGGTTCAATTTGTGAAGCGAATTGATGAACCTGATCAAGTAATTTGCTATCATTAGCAACTCCATCACAAGAAATTGGTAATCCACTTTTTGGATCTTCCTCAATCCCAATTACAATTAACCCGCCCCTAGTATTTGAAAAAGAAGCAAATTGTTTTGCTAACCCCCTTTTTGGAAATTCTCTCTTATACTCCAAATTGATTCCCTCGACTAGTTTTTCTGTAAAAAATAATTCGATATCTGAAAATGTAAGGTTATCGATATCCATACAAAATATATTCATTTATCTCTCCATTTTTTTCCCTCTGTTTATTTTACTCTTTTGAAATTTAAAACTCAAAAATAATTTCAATCACAATTCAAGAAAGAGTTGTGGACAAAACGATTTTTATTAAAATTTGATGATCTACATAACATCGTTGACCTATTACACTTCTGGGTACACAAACACAGCTAAATCAAAGAACAGCCAAATTAATTTAAGACCAATATTCTTAATAAGAATTATGAGGTAGAGAAATATTTTATGAAGTGTTTCAAAAAGAACTTTTATAATTCTTTTCGCTGTTAATAATTTCTGTACATAGTATTTACACCACGCAAGTGCTAAATTTGCCAACTTCTGTCAACCTGGCGCGCGCGCATGCGCTCGGCAAACTCGCGCACGCGCGGGTGCATCACGTAGTACTGCCGCCCGTCTTTGGCTTCCTGCGCTTGCGGCTGCACGCTGCCGTCCCGCAGGGCGCACACACCTTCTACCATCAGGTTCACCATCAGCACCTCCAGGCGCGCGCGCACCTGCTGCAAGCTTTCCCCTTTCTGAGGCGTGAGGCTGCGCTTCAGCAGAATCGCTCCGCTGTCCACACCCGCGTCCATCAGGTGCAGGCTGGCGCCCATGCCGATGCTGCCGATCTGCCCTTCCGCGGCCGTCCATTCCACCACGTCCATGCCGCGGTAGCGCGGCAGCATGCCGGTGTGGCAGTTCAGCACCCCGATCTCGGGAATGCTCAGGATGGGCTTGCGCACCAGCCCGCCGCCTGTGAAAGCGATCACCTGCGGCGCGCAGCCGGCTAGGAATCGCTGGCTGGCGGCGTCGTTGATATCCTTGACCTGCAAGTAAGGGATGTCATGCGCGCGCGCCATCCTTCGCAGCGAATCCGTCTGCAATCCCCTCTGGCGCGCCAGGTTCATCAGGTTCTCGCCCGCCTGCTCCGCGAAGCGTTCATCCCCCAGCAGGAACTTCTGCCCGATCTTCGCCAGCAGGCGCGCCCCATCGCGGCCCAGCTCCCCGCGCAGGCGTTTCCAGCTCCATGGGCTGCGCACAAGCATGCCGCACAGTTGAACTCCCTCCTGTTGCTGCAGCTCGCTGGCTACCAGCCGCGCGTACAGGCTGTTGTCGATCGGCGCGATCAATGCCGCCCGCATCATGCCAGCAGCTCCCTTGCGCTCAGCTCCTGCTCGGCCAGCGCCCTCAGCCGGCATGCCTTCTCCAACATGGATGTCTTTCTCGGGTCCTGTTTTGCGAACCATTCGTTCATCTTCAGCGCGGTGTTCAGAAAGCGCAGGTCGCCTTTTTGCCTGGCGTAGCGGCTGAAGAGGATGCTGATTGCATAGCGCTCCAACCGCTGCTGTGGACGCGTCAAGGGTGGTTGGAACTTCTGCAGGCTCTTCTGGCGTTTGACTTCAACGTGCCGCAGCAGCGCTTCCATCGTCCGGTGGATAGCTTGTTGAACCAAAGGATCGCTTTCCTCCAGCAGGCATATCAGGTTATCCGCGCTGCCGGCTTGCCAGCTCTGCTTGTCGAATATACGCCCCTGCACCAGCAGCGCGCGCCAGTTTTCGTCAGGCTTTGGCAATGGAAGTGCTTCTGCCAGGACAGTCTGGTCTTCTTTCAGCCAGCCCAGCTGCTGCAGTAGTGTTTTGAGATTGTCCATCTCGTTCTGCAGCTTCGCGTCCGCGTTATCTGGAATTCTCAATTCGGATACGCCCTTCAAGATCATGGCTTTGATCTCCTCAGGTGGCGTGAACCCCTCCAGGCGTTTGGCGCAGCTTTCCAGCAGACGGGCCAGAACCTTTCTGATCATGCCCGTGTCTCCTGTTTGCGGATGCGCACCTTCAGGCTGCAGCCGTCCAGTCCCACCAAACCCTCCCCGCTCAGGTAAAGCTCCTCCAGGCTCAACTCGCCTGACGGGCAGGAAATCACGCCATATTTGAATACCTTCACGGGTCGCCAGAAATCCTTTTTGAATCCGTATATCTTCTGCCAGTGAAAAGCGTCCTGGCTTACCAGCACCGCACTCTCATTGCTTAAGATGCCCGCACCCTGCTCCACCGTGGTGAAGGCTACATGCAGACCTTCGCGCGTGCTGCCGCCGTACCAGGTGGAATTATCGATCGTTTGCCCGACTTCCAAGGCTTGACTCTTGCGTTGCATGCGGCAGGCATGGTTGCGTTCCAGGTTGCTGTCGGTCAGCCAGCACACATGCTCGGGCGTGAAGAACAGGGTCACCGCCCGCCAGGTTTGCGTGCCATCCCCGATCTTTTCAATGCTTTTGAACTTGTCGCGGCTGCGCAGCAGGTAGCATTCTCCCGCGAAGTCCCCCGCCATAGCCCACAGCGTGCCTTGCTCGAACGGGTCGGGGTAAATCCCATGCACATGCCGGATGCCGTTCAGCCGGCAGGCCGGCTGCCAGCGCGAAAGGTCGGCTTCTATGCGCCAGATGTTCACTGCGCGCCGTTCCGGATTCATGAAATACTCGCCTAAGTAGATACTGCCATCTTCATCCTCACAGATCGAACGGTGCAGCGCGCAATCGCCTTGGATGGAGAACAGGAAATCCGTTCTGCCCGAACTGAGCGCGTACACCGCGCCCGCGCGAACACCGATGGCTCTTCCATGCCGATTCACGTATACGTTGCATTTATCCGCCCGCATGGCGCGCGCGCTGGGTCTCGAAAATGCGAACAGGTCGCGCGGAAAACTGCGTGGAAACTCCGCTACCTGTTTCCAGCCGCCCTTCTGCCCGCGCAAAATGGCGCGCTTGGACGTCGCCCACAAGCGGCCATCCGGCTCGCGGTGGTGGATGATGGTGATATTAGGGTAACATTCAAGGATATCCAGATGGTATTGGTTTTGTATGGCTGTTCTCCTTATATAAGGGTTAATTCTATCAAGGCTGTAGAAAACCTGGCAGATTCAGAACTGCAGCTCATTGATTCCACTGCCTTCCTATCATAACGCAGAATCATCACGGCGCTCATTCTATTGAGAAGTCTTCTATCAGATGACATGATACTATTGACAGCCTTGCTATAATACATTTATAAGGAATGTAATTCTGGGAGGGTAATATGAATCAACCTGATCAGGCTGCCATGAAGGATTTTTGCGCCATGGTAGCGCAAGGATTTGTCATATCCGATGATGACAAGAACCCCATTTCGGATCTATCGCAAATCCAGCGATTCCCTGGGGAGACCCTTGAATGGATAGGAACCGCCTCAATTCCAAAACCTGTATTTGACCCCAAGACACTATCCTACAAGCATAATGAGTACAATGTGAATTTGGGTGTCTCGCCTTATCGGATTGTCTTTGCAGTTCCGGGCAAAAAGATGCAAGTGCGGTCATTTTGGTGGGAGGTTTCAACCGAAGGGCAGGTCTTTCAGGATGGCAGCATCCGATATAAGGGCTTTTATATTGAGCCACCCTTATTTCGCAGCGGAATGCTCCAACGCGATATTTTGATCCGCATTTTCACCAATCCAGCTGAAGGGAGCGCGAAAAAGGTGAAAGAATGCATGCTTTTTGATCTGAAATGGAAGAATCCCGCCAGTGGGAAAATGGAAAACAAGAAAGGGCAGGAGATATCCGATTTAATGATTGCGGCATATAACCAGCGCACTCCGCTGACTGTCAAGCAATTATGGGATTGGTTCTTCACTGGCAAAGTTCAACCTGCTGACATAAAGCCCGAACCTAAAGAGCCATTGCCTGTTAAGATTGAAAAAGAGACAGCCGCACCACCCAAAGCATTGAAACCACAACCCAGGGCAAAGCAGCAAAAGCCTATGATCAAACTAACGCCTGCACCGCCCAGCGAGATAACAGAGGATAAATGCCCGAAGTGCGGAAATCCGGTGGAGAAAGGGTGGAAAGTCTGCCCATTTTGCGCCAGTCCCCTGCCGCAGGTTTGCGCGCATTGTGGAAATCCGATCACAGACAGCCAATGGGTAGCCTGCCCGTATTGCGGCACCAAAATCTAGCATAAGGCTAAAAAATCAGCGCATTTTCGCATCCACAGTCATCCACGAATACATTGGCTTCCTGTATACTAAGAACATCCTATGGCAGAGGAGCCCCTCACTTACCTCCCTGCAAGCCAGGGTTTCTATGACCCGCCCTTAGGGCGCTATTTGCCTTTGCTCCCGCGCGGGGTTGTGAGCGCCTGGATCAAAAGCAGCATCCCGGCAGGCAACCTCATTCTGGACCCTCTGGGTGCAAATCCCTTTTTGCCTATCGAAGCTGCTCAAGCTGGAGCGCGCGTCTTGCTGGCGCGCAACAATCCCATCCTGTGGTTGTTGACAGAAGCGTTGGCAGGGGCTCCATCTGCCGAACAGCTCAATAGAATTCTAGCCAAATTGCTGATCATCCGCCGCGGGCAGGAGTCTATTGAAGACCATCTGCGTTCGATCTATGCCACACCCTGCAGCGGGTGTGGACAGATGGTTCAACCGCTTGGTTTCATCTGGGAAAAAGGCCACCACCTGCCTGTCCAGCGGGTATATTCCTGCCCGCAGTGCGGAGATGAAGGAGAACGCCCTATCAGCGAGTATGACATTCAAAATCTAATGGCGCTGGGAGATCTGGGGTTGCACCGCGCCCGCGCTCTGCAGCGCGTGCTGCCGGAGAATGAATACGAACAGGAGAGCATTGCCGCCGCGCTGGATTGCTACCTGCCGCGCGCCTTGTACGTCTGCATGACGCTCATCAACCACCTGGATCGTTTAGAGCTGGATAAATCGGAACGTTTGCTGCTGGGAGCCATGTTTTGCACCGTTTTTGACGAAGCCAACAGCATGTGGCATTGGCCTGCCCGCCAGCAGAACATTTTTCAGCTGAATGTTCCCGCACGCTTCATGGAAAAGAACCTGTGGCTGGCGCTGGAAAACAGCCCGCGCCGTTTGGCACAAACCGGCCTATCAATTCCGATCACGTACTGGCCAAGTCTGCCCGCACCGCAAGGGGGCATTTGTCTTTATCAGCGGCGCCTGGCAGATAAAGAAAACCTGCTGCAAGTTCAACAACCACAGGCCATCTTGACCATCTTCCCGCGCCCAAACCAGGCTTTTTGGACGCTTTCGGCACTATGGTCAGGTTGGTTGTGGGGCTTTCAGGCGGTAGCCCCCATGCGCAGCGCCTTGGCACGCCGTCGCTATGATTGGCGCTGGTTTGCTCTTGCACTGGAAGCAGCATTGAGGGGATTGTCTAAAGCGCTCGCAATGGATACGGTAATGTATGGACTCCTCTCGCAGGCTGCTCCCAATCATCTCATGGGTTTATTGACCGGCGCGCATGCATCCGGTTTTCAACTCAATGGGTATGCCACCAGTCATTCTGATGAGATCATCCAATGTCTTTGGCGCCCTGGCGTGGAGAATAAGAATCCGCAAAAGATATCAATAAGCAAGACCATTCAAACCTTTTTAGAAAGTCGCGGTGAACCCTGCGCCTTCCAGTCAATTCTCAATGATTGCCTGGCTCAACTGGCTTTGCATGCCAATCTTTCAGATGAATTGAAAGGCTTGGAAGAATCATATTTCAGCCAGATTCAACAGCAGGTCAGTGATGTGCTGCACGATGTCAACCTCGTACAATCCTTCCAAATCAGCCCTACCAGCAGCAGCCAGTGGTGGCTGGCTGATGACCGCCAGGCTTGCGCGCCGCTATCGGAACGCATGGAAAGCGCATTATATGATCAATTGCAGCAGCGCTCAAAGCTCGCCTTGCCAGAATTAGAAAGTGCGCTTTGCCAGGCTTTGCCTGGCAGGCTTACTCCCGAAAAAGAAGCTTTGCTGGTCTGCCTGCAGAGTTACGCGGATGAGGACGAAGGACAGCCACCCATCTACTCGCTTAGAAAAGGGGAAAGACCCTCTGCCCGTCAGAATGACAAGCAAGAACTACAGCATGCCATCCATCAATGGGCAGAATTGTTTGGCTTTAAAACGCAGGATCAAGAAGGCCTTATTCATTGGTTAGACAGCCAGCATCAGCCAAAATGGATCTTCAAAGTCACCGCCAACTGCCAAATCGCTGAATTTGTGTTCGCGCAAAACTCAGAGGATAGGGTTGAAAAAGTGCTGGTCTTCCCTGGCAGCCATTCGCGCTGGCTGCTTTATCGGCTGCGTCAAGACGCACGCTTGCAGGTGCTTATGTCAAAGAACTGGCATTTGTTAAAATTCCGCTACGCGCGCTGGCTTGCCACTCGCGAAGCGCTCACTTTAGAGCAATGGCAGAAATTGTTGGATGGCGATCCGCCAGTCTGGGAAAGCTCAGCCCAGATCCAGATGCTTTAAATAAAAGAAGCTGATCTACATGATCAGCTTCATCCTTCCTCAAATCAATTCCGCAATAAAGGGGACTTTCTCTCTAACGAACTGTTGAATTTCCTGCGGAGATTCCATTTCCAGAGCTTGCTGCGCCAGGGGCTGCATGTCTTCTGCGCTCAGGTTGCGTAGGATCTGTTTGATTACCGGTACCATAGGCGGGCTCATGCTGAATTCATCTAAACCTAATCCTAGCAGAATGGGAGCTGCCAGCGGTTCACCGGCCAGCTCGCCGCACATTCCAACCCATTTTCCCTCTTTATGCGCGGCTTCAATCACGCTGCGGATTAAGCGCAAAACAGCAGGATAAAACGCATCCGAAAGCTCAGCCACACGCGGATTGGTGCGATCAGCTGCCATGGTGTATTGACTCAAATCATTGGTGCCGATGGAAAAGAAATCCACTTCTTTTGCCAATTGATCGGCAACCAGAGCAGCCGAAGGGATTTCCACCATGATGCCAATTTCAATGCCCTCCGCAAAAGGCTTTCCTTCTGCCCGCAGCTCCTGTTTGCATTCTTCCATCACTTTGCGCGCTGCGCGGATCTCGCCTGCGGTCGCGACCATGGGAAACATGATCTTCAGGTTTCGCTCTACGCCTGCCCTCAGGGCTGCCCGCAGCTGTGGTTTGAAAATATCAGGCCGCACCAGGCACAGCCGTAATGCTCGCTGCCCCAGGAAGGAATTGGATTCCGCTTCTAAACCCATGTAGGGGATCTCTTTGTCTCCGCCAACATCCAGAGTGCGCAAGATGACCGGCAGATCGCCGAACACATCCAGAATAGCGCGATAGGCTTGGTATTGTTCTTCTTCGGTGGGCAGGCTGTTGCGTTCCAAATATAGGAACTCCGTGCGCAACAACCCGACCCCCTCCGCTCCGTTTTCAATCGCACTGCGCGCCCCCTCTACATTGCCGATGTTTGCCACAACCTCCAGCTGTCTGCCATCCTTGGTGAGAGCAGCTTCCTGCGCATGCTGTTTGGATTCCACCTGCAAGCTGCGTGCTGTCTCGATGCGTTGCTGGTATTCATGTACTGTGGCATCATCCGGAGCAAGCACCACCTCTCCCTGAGTGCCATCCAGAATGATCTGAGTATTATTCTTCTCTTCCAAAACTTGCTTGCCCACTCCCGCCACAGCCGGAATTCCCAGCCCGCGCGCCAAAATGGCTGTGTGCGAAGTGGCTGAACCGCGCGCCGTGCAAAATCCGCTGACAAGCGTTTTATCCAGCAGCACAGTATCAGAGGGTGTCAAATCATCCGCCACAATAACCGAGGGGGTTTTCAATTGCGCCGTGGGGGATTCTGCCACGCCTAATAAAATGCGCAGCACCCGGTTGCCGACATCCAGAATGTCGGTGGCGCGTGCTGCGAAGTACTCATCCGACATGGCTGCCATCATATCTGAAAATGTTTGCGCGGTTTCCTTCATGGCAAATTCCGCGCTGCACTTTCCGTTCTCGATCTTGCGTTTTACCTCATCCAGCAATTCCGGGTCTTCCAAGATCATCTTGTGCGCTTGAAAAATTTCCGCATCCGCCTGGCTGGATTCTTTCAATGCTTTTTGGTATATTACGTCAATCTGCTGTTTGGCGCGTTCCAATGCATCATTTAAACGCGAGAGCTCTGCATGAGCGTTTTCTACCTTGCAATCATCAATTACCAATTCCTGGCGTAGAAATTGGAAGATTGGGCCGATGCATACCCCCCGCGAAGCGGGGATCCCCGCCAGGCGTTTCATTATTCCTCTCCGAAGTTGTTTTCCACCAAATCCGCGAGGGTTTTTATGGCCTGTTCCTCATCCTCGCCCTCCGCTCGAATGGTAATATCCATCCCTTGAAAGACGCCCAAGGTTAGTACGCCCAGAATGGACTTGGCATTGGCTTCACGCAATTCTTTGGTATCAGGATCCTGACAGGAAACCTGAATGTTCGAATTGAATTTCGCGGCTGCCTGTACGAACAAAGATGCCGGTCTGGCATGCAAGCCTACCTTGTTATTGACCAAGACTGTTGTCTCTTTCATGCATTTACTCCCGAAAAAATTTATCGAATGGCAAATTCCATTCGTGTTTAACTTAATAACAAAATAAATCCGCATGCTCTCTGCGGTGCATAATTTTATCACGGTTGAAAATATGTAAAGGCAGCAGAAAATACCTAAGTGGTTGCATCAGGGGTGGCTTCCGGTGATGGAATAACGGTCTCTGGTGTAGTGGTTTCTGTGGGAGTTGGCTCTGGAGAGGGATGGGGAGTTTCGGTTGGCGGGATTTCCGTCGTCGGTGTCAAAGTTGGCACCAGAAGATTTACATGAATGCGTTTTTCGGCAAATGTATCTTGGCTGCTTTTCATATAGATGCGCAGTGTAACACGCGAAGCTCCCGCCTGGTAGACATCCCAGGAGATCAGTTTTTCAGGTTCTGTAAATTGCTCGTGACTGGTCAGCAGTGTGGTCCATTTGCTTGGATTATTCCCAACGCCATATTGAAGCTTGAACTGCTCAAAGTGTTTGGTTGCGCTGACGACAGCATAGACATCCAGTAGGGGTGTGGTCACATTCATATCATCCTGCATTCCCACAAAAACAATCGTCGGCCGTGGGTCATCTCCCCTGCATTCGCGTTCCGGTACAAAAATAACCGGATCAGGGAATCCTTTATCTTTCGCCCATTCCTGACCAGTTTTATTCTCTTTTATCCACTTCACAGCCCATTCCTCGCTGACATTTAGCACCAATTCCGATTCCGAAAATTCTGAACAAGCGGAGCTTGCCTTGAGGTTCGTCCAAGTATCCACTTCAATTTCTTTCCAAAGGTCATCTTCTTTTCCCAGCGGCGGTTGACCTTGTGCAAAAATTTCACGTGTCTGGTTTGAACACAACTCAGATGGTTCAGTGCCAGAAATTGAGCAGATTACGTATTCTTCAATTGTGGCAGGGCGGGAAAATGGGGTTGGATTGCTGTCGGTATAACGATTTATTGCCCATTGCATGACATCCGCCCATAATGGAGCCGCGCCCGTCACGCCGCTGATGTTTTTGATGGGTGTGTAGTCGGCGTTTCCGATCCACACGCCTATGGCAATATCTGGGGTGTATCCCAGTGTCCAATTATCCCGAAAATCATTGGTGGTGCCCGTCTTTACCGCAGCTGGAAATGGCAGCTTGAGTACAGAATTTGCCCCAAAAGCAGGTGTTCGGGCGGTATTATCAGAAAGGATATTGTTGATCAAATAGGCATGCTCACTGCGGATCACTCTTTCGCCCTCCAGCGTTTCCTGTTGAAAGATCACGTTTCCCGAATGATCGAGGATTTTTACAATCGAATAGGGTTGCATGCGCACGCCCGAATTGGCAAAAATGGAAAATGCGCCGGTTAATTCCAGCAAAGATACATCACCGCCGCCTAAGGTGAGGGACAAGCCGTAATCATCGCGTGTCAGCGTGGTAATACCCATCCGTTCGGCAAATGCAATGAAACCTTCTCTTTGCGGTGTTTCAGGATCATCGTAGATGCCCACATAGGCCAGGGTTTTCACCGCTGGAACGTTATAGGAACTGCCCAGGGCGGTGCGCGCTAGCACTGGACCGTGGAATTTCCCGTCATAATTAACCGGCTTATACGGTTCGCGGGGATCATTGGCGTTCCCAGATGGAGGGAATTCGCTGAAAACATCCCAGATGAGCGTGGCTGGCGTCCAACCTTTTTCGAAAGCCGCTGTGTAGGTAAGTGGTTTGATGGAAGAACCCGGTTGGCGTGGAGCTACAGCCATGTTGACCTGCCCTGAAATTGCCCCATTAGAAAAGTCAGCCGATCCGACCATGGCGAGAATTTCGCCGCTAACCGGACGAATGGCCACCAATGCTCCATTGGTAGCCTCGTTCTCAACCAATGAATCCACTTGTTCCTTCAACTTTATCTGGGCATAGTTCTGTAGATCCGGATCGAGGGTGGTATAGACACTGAATCCTGAACGGTAGATTGTTTGGGGATCAAACTGCGTCTCAAGTTGCGCACGGATAAAGTGAACCCAATGCGGGTAGGGCATATCAATTGCACGCTGGATAAAGGTGTACTGCTCAATCTCCTGCGCCGCAGCCACCGCTTCCTCTAGTGTAACGCAAATCGGCACATTGGATTGTCTAACCGGAATGCAATTGCGCTCCAAGCTTAGCTGGTACATCAGATTCAACACATCCACGTGACGCAGCAAGGCAGCCTCGCGATCGTTGAAGACATCATAAACTGCAGGGGCTTGCGGCAAACCAGCCAAAAAGGATGCTTGCGCCAGATCCAATTGACCGGCACTGATATTGAAATATGTTTCAGCTGCTGCTTCAATGCCATAGGCTAAATTGCCGTAATAAATTTCGTTTAGGTAAAGCTCCAGGATCTCGTCCTTGCTATATTTTCGCGTGATCTCGGCAGCCAATACAATTTCGCGCGCTTTGCGCTGGGTTGTTACCTGGCTGCGTTCCTCAGGCGAAAGCAGCAAGGTGCGGGCGAGCTGCTGTGTGATGGTAGAGGCGCCTGAAACCACTTCGCCACTGGTATAGTTTTGCCAGAAGGCACGGATTATCCCCCACGGATCAAAACCCGGGTTGGTATAGAAATCTTTATCTTCTGTGGCGATTGTTGCAGCAATTAGATAGGGGGAGATTTCTTCCAGCTTTGTGTACGTTCTGCGCCCTGCATTCGGGTCTAGTATTTCATATATCAAGTTTCCGTTGCGGTCATAGATGCGCGTAGTCTCAAATTGAGAAGCATATTGCCGCAAATCATTCACGCTCGGCAATCCAGTAGCAATGGTGAAATATTGAACGATGATGAAGGATAAACCCAGAATAGCAACAACGATTGATATGAATAACACTCCCAGGATGCCCGTTAAAAAGCAGCTCAACGGTTTACCTTTGAATCGAGAGAAAATTCCGCTTTTCCGTTGATTCATTGAAGAAGCTGGTAAGCGGGAAGCGCTTCGTCCCGAATTGGTAGATTTCATTTTTCTTGTGCGGAAGAATCCCAGAATGCCTTCAAATGCCAACGTGATCACATCCGAAACACTTTGGAACAATTCTGCAATGGTCCCTTTTATATTGAGGTTTTTTTCTCGTCCTGCAGTTGGGATGCGGGTAGTATCCCCAGTCCGCACCTCAGGGTGAACCAACTTTGCATTATTAGGTGGTTTTGCTTGCACTGCAAGGTCATCTGCTTGGTCCTCAGCTTGATCTGGTTGTTCGACCTGCTCCTCTTTGAAAGCGGATACTCCCTCCAGGTCAGATTCTTCCTGCTTTGAAGAAGAAAGAATGCGCCTTAGCCTTTCAGTGGGCGTTTCTCCTTCGCTTGGAATCTTTTTCTCTTCTTCAGGATGGTCCATTGGATTGTTCAATCTTCCTTGAATTATTCAACTTGATAGGTAAAAACCTCTAACTTCTTTTTTCTCCATTGATCTCC
>ENA-ORXD01001420-ORXD01001420.1-sediment-metagenome-genome-assembly--contig:-NODE-1420-length-20102-cov-12.812784_pt1 | contig 20102 bp, 18 predicted proteins | sample MGYA00237862_ERZ511471 | MGnify/ENA metagenome assembly ERZ511471
CGATCGTTTCAATAACCAGGTGAGGGAGCTAACGGTCATCAGGCCGAGCAGGCCCATGTGCAGCCCGGAGATGGCCATAATATGTACAAAATACCAAAATTGTGATATGATATTTTAATAATAATTAATTTTAGAGATTTTAATCATGAAATGCATTAGTTACATACGATTCAGTTCACCTGAACAGGCAAAGGGAAGATCGCGTGAGCGGCAATTAGAATCTGCTCAAGAGTTTGCCAGGAAACAAGGCTGGGAGCTTGATGAATCACTTTGCATGTTCGACCCAGCAATGAGTGGATTTCACCGTGAACATATCAGTAAAGGTGAACTCGGTGTATTTTTAGAAGGGGTTAAGGCAGGCAAGATACCCACACCATGTGCCTTGTTGGTTGAAAATCTTGACCGACTTTCAAGAGATAAAATTCCTATTGCCCTGAAACAATTCCTGGAAATTATTGAAGGCGGAATAACAGTTGTAACCCTGATGGACGAACAGATATACGATTCCGAAAGCATTGCAAATGGTATGCAACAACTGTTGATTTCAGTGAGCATCATGAGTCGTGCCCATGAAGAAAGTTTAACAAAACAAATCAGACGCACTGATAATTGGCAGAAAGGAAGAGAATCCGCTCGGACTAAAGGAAAGAAAATACCAGCTAGATGTGCCGCATGGTTAAAACTTTCTGAGGACAAATCAAGGTTTGAGCCAATTGAAGAAAAGGTCGAAATTGTACGACAAATTTATGAGAAATATCTTCAAGGCCATGGGCTTGTTGGAATTTGTCGAATACTTAATCGGGAAAAAATAAAGCCATTTCAAGGTAGAGGAAGCTGGGGCACAACAACAGTCAAGCGTTTGCTCACAACTCGTACTGTTTTGGGAGAGATGCAGTTTTTGAAAACTGCAAGGGTAATAAACGGAAAGAGAATTATGGTTCCTGATGGTGAGCCAATTTACAACTATTATCCGAGAATCATTGACGATAATATCTTTTACTCTGTCCAAAAACGAATGGAATTGCGGAAGTGTGCGTTTGGGAAAATTGGCGAAATGAACAATCTGTTCAGCGGTTTGGTCAAGTGTGGCTATTGCGGCGCAACTATGCAATACAGCACGAGGGGAAGAAAAAAACATAAGTATTTGAACTGCCGTGAATCAGTGAAAGGAAATTGCGAGTATATGTCCTTTCGCTATCAAGACTTTGAAGATGCATTTTTGATGCAATGCAAGAAATTGAAGCTGACTGATATTATTCGAGATGATATAAGTGAACATGAAAAGCGTGTAAAAATCCTCAAAGATGAATTGTTGGTTACCAGAAGCATGACTAAACTATCAGAGCAGAAAGTAGATAATTTCACCAATGCTCTTGGTTCAGGTGGATCACCTGCTACCATTCGACATCTAGTCGGGCTGATAGATAATGAAAAAATTGAACAAAGTAAATATCTTATTAAGGAAAATGATTTATTGAAAGAGATTCATCAATTAAATAACCTTTATCATAACACGAAGGTTTCGTTGAACGATATACAAGATGCATTTAAGCAAATTTCTACTTCTTCAAGGGAAGAACGGGAAAATATTCGAAGATTGTTACAAAAAGAAATACGGGCTCTTGTTGAAAGAATCGACATATATCCACATGGACGTTACTATTTTCAATGCAAAGAATTATTAAAAAGATCTGACATGCCCGATGATTTACGCCAACATTTTGAAAACATTACAGGTAAAGATGCAAAAAAATATCGCTCGTGCACCGTCAGATTTAGAGGAGGAGGTATTATTGCTTTCATCCATAATTGCGATACTAATGAACTGCAATGGTCTGTAGAAATCGATGAGAATGATAAATTCAACCAGGATACTCATGATAAGTTTGACCAGTTTTTTAGAAGAGTTGAATGGAGGGACAACATAGAAATTGAAAAAAAGTTGATAAAACTAATTTCAAGTGAGACAAAATGAAAATCCTCGACCTCTTATGGTGGTTCTTCTCCATCGGTAACGAGCCAACCTCACCCGATGCCCAACATGCGGCAACAAAGACCGCCGACAAAAGTCTGACTCCCGACACCGACAAGCTGGGGACTGATGAACCGATTGATGAGGACCAGGACCTGGACGAGGCTGATTTTGAGGAATTTAAACTGTAAGCGTGTGCCCAGCAGACCGAACAACACTTGTATCAGAGCCTACATTGCATTGTCAGCCCTTGTTGACTGTCAGTGTACCACCCAGCATAAAATTGAAAAAACGACCGTTTTTTGACTTTTTAGAAGAGAATGCAAATGTCACCTGCAAATGTAAATCGAATTGATCCAAAGCACAAAGCCATAACGAAGCTAAAGACCTTTATCAAACTTTGTCCTGAAGCGAAAATCAGCAAATCCAGGGCAAAAGAGATGGTGGATGAGTACTGGCCAAAAAAAGCCGGTCCATGGCCGGAAAATAACCAATGGTGGAGCAATGGGCCGATCTGGTTACAAGATTTGGTTAAGCAATACAAGTTCTTAAGGCCGATTTTAACTGAATTGAGGCGTTGTCGGCACTTACCTATGGAAAAGGGAATGGACATTGTTACGGATACTATCAATACAGATAAACGAGCTCGACCGTACGCTATCATAAACCTTGATGACGATTTGAAATCAAATATCGCTCACGAATTAGGTTGTTCTGTATCCACTTTGAAAAGATATTTAGCTGCCCTTGTCAAATGCGGCGTCCTGAAGGAATTTCACAAAGGGCGAAGGGGGCGATATTATAGCATTTCCTATTGGTCCGAATATCCAGACAGAGAGTCAAATGAATGGAAGTATAAAAAAAATCCTCTCCTGACCAAATCAACCGTAAGAAGACTAACAAATTTTAAGATCGACTGGTCGCAATAATAAGTGCAGTACTGCACTTATTAAATCAGGCTAGACTGCACGTATTGTTCTGATTTTTGACGTAAAATGTATACACCCAATGGTATTAAATGCAGTCGCTAATTCGGCGTAAGACAAATTTTTATTAATACAAACAGTACATTGCGAATAAATAAAAACATCACAATGTTACTTCACAATGTATAGCCCATACGGGTTTTGCCCATAATGTTCAAACATTTCAGGTCATTTATCACTTTGTATTAAATGCGCTTACGCTTACCTTTCAATATTAGAACATTATTAAACAAAACCTTACACGCGACAGAGTCGCGTGCCTTCAGAGATTTTTTGGATAATAACTTACGTTGGTAATTAATAAATTGTCGATCAGGAAGAGGAAGATAAAAAAATAAAATATATAATTTCTTGGTATCAAAGGAATCATGCATTGTGCTTGTTCATATATCCTTATCCTCTTAGAAAGGAGCATCTATCTCCTTGGTATAGAGAGAAATTTAAAAAAAAATTATTTGATGATTGTGTACCAATACACAGGTCACCCTCCTGCAAGAGCCATCAAGCCCCTTAAACGACCTGCCTCCATCATTTCATTGCCCTGGCTGTACCTTGGGTCACATTTTGACAAAGTTGCGAAAATTGGTCTATATTCATTAATGTAAGATTTTATCAAGGAGGCACGTTAAATATGGAAGAACAAAAGCAGTTGGGTCGTGTCAAGCGAATCTTACCCTCTGAACCCATGATTGACCCTGGAGAACTTGCCGAAAAAGCATATCAAGACATTGCCCAGATTTTTGCAAAAAACATCACGCAGGCTTATAAAGAAACGGGCGATTATCTATTTGAAAATTTTTTTGATAGCGATATAGAGCGGGTCCGAAAAAAAGACCCTGTAAGCAAAGAATCTTTTCATCAACTCACGCTGAAGTTCCAAGATAGAGGCAAGGGTGCCCCGTCGAAAACATTACTGTATGACTCACTGGCCTTGCTTGTGCAAAAGCACGACCTTGAAGGTTTCCAAACGTTCGGAAAACTAGGTACGAGCCAGCAACTAGCCTTGCTGCCAGTAAAAGATATCGAACAAAAAAAGAAAATCATTACCAAAGCTGTTCAAGAAAATTTATCAGTCCGGCAGTTGAAGGAGAGGATTGCAAAAGGGAAAAGAAAAAAACCTTCAAAAAGCTATCGGGCCGAATTGAAAGGACTCAAAAAAGAACTGGAAAAACGATTAGCTACCATTCAAAAATTACCCGAAAAGAAGGAAGGTAAGGTAAGTTTTAATGAGATTGAAGAAGCATTGACTGAATTGATTGCAAAAGTAGAGGGGCTTATAGAGGGGCTGGAAAAAACAAAATAACATTATGCCTTCACATGATAGACGTATTTGCGCTTTTTGTGGTTGCCCTAGCGCATCAACAGATGACCATTTACCGCCTAAAGGTATTTTTGCACAACCACGACCAAGTGACTTGATAACCGTAAGAGCATGCCAGGAATGCAATGCTGGTACGTCAGTCCAAGACGAAGACTTTATTGTCCACATTTACATGGCTTGTGCAACCCATCCCAATGGACAGCATTTATTTGAGAGTCATTTGGGAAGAATTTTAGACCACAATACAAGGCTGAGAGATAGAATAGCCAGTGAAGTTAGAGTGAATTATAGTGGCGAAGCAATTTATAATTTAGGGAATCACCCTGACCCAATTATCAAAAAAATTATTTGTGGTCTTCACTATAAACATACAGGCAACATTGTTGTTAATAATGCCAAGATAACCCCTCATTTTTATGGCATTGACACCAATCCACCTGGAAGTTTAGCGAGGCTACTACCCGTATGCGATCATGTTGTTATTGGAAATGGTGTTTTTCGATATTGGTACAAAATTAATCATAATGCTGAAACCCTATCTAGTTGGATATTTCAATTCTATGATATAGCATGGTTTGGCGGGAAAGTTGAACCTACTCTTAGTTAGATGTAAAACTTTAATCTTAATCGTTTTCAGCTCTAACACTACATACCAAATAAGAATGTAAGTTTCATGAACTGACTATCCTCAGGGGAAATATGCGAAATATGTCCCATCTTGAAGGAATTAAGTCCTGGGCCGATTTCCGGGTACGAGTCACCTCGCTGACAGCCAAGGAAAAAGGTGACGCATTTGAAAAGTTTGTTCTCGCCTACCTCAAACTTGAACCTCAATACACTACGCTCCTCCAAAGGGTCTGGCTTCTCAGGAATGTCCCAACCGATGTCCGTACTCACCTGAACCTTCCCTGTCAGGATGAGGGAATTGATCTCATTGCTCTAACCAACGAGGGAACCTATTGGGCTATTCAGTGCAAGTATCTCGATGACGAAAATCACTCCCTTTCTCGCAAGACACTAAGCACCTTCACCGACCTTACTTTCACTGTCTGCCGAAACCTTGACTATGCATTAGTCTGTACCACAGCAGAACGTTATAGTCACAAACTCACCCTGTATGGAGACCGCCTTGGTTTTCTAGCAGGAGATGTCTGGCGCAACCTCGAAAGTGATTATTTCACTCGTCTAAAACAATATTTACATGACAAGAAAGCTAAAATCGAACCTAGGAAACCCCGCCCCCATCAACAAAATGCTATCAACAACGCTGAAACTCACTTTCTCAAAGAGGGGAATAAGCGGGGTAAAATGACCTTACCCTGTGGAACAGGGAAAAGCCTGACCGGATATTGGATTGCAGAGAGGCTCAACGCGAAGACTATTCTGGTTGCAGTTCCAAGCCTTGCTCTTGTTCGCCAGACCCTCAAAGAATGGTTAAGAGAGTCAGTGGCAAAAGGCCATGAGGTACGTTGGATAGCTATTTGTAGCGACGAGTCGGTGGCAGAGCAAGACCGAGATGACGTCGCTGTTCTCACCCAGGACTTGGGCATCAAGATTCATACCAACCCCAAAGAGATCGCTAAGTGGCTCGGAGATCGCCATGATGGCCTAACAGTAGTTTTCACCACTTACCAAAGCGGCAGGGCTATTTCTGAGGCAGCTAGGCTTTGCGGAATCACTTTCGACCTCGCCGTTATGGATGAGGCGCACAAAACCGTTGGCAAGAGAGATAGCTTGTTCTGTCACCTGCTTTACGATGAAAACATATCTATCCAAAAGCGTGTATTCATGACAGCGACTGAACGGTATTATAGAGGGCAAAGTGACCAGATAGTGAGCATGGAGAATCATGAACTTTATGGTGACGTTTTCGAATTTCTTAGTTTCAAAAAAGCCCTAGAATCAAATCCCCCGATACTTAGTGATTATAAAATTGCAACCATTACAGTCACGAATAATGAGATAAAAAAACTGATAGACGAAAATCTCTATATAAAGCCAGATAAGGGGCAATGGGATGATGAGGTTGAAGCCGAGATGCTTGCATCGGCAATCGCATTAAGAAAAGCCATGCTGAATTATCCTATAAAGCACGCTGTTTCATTCCACAAAAGCATTGCAAGAGCCAAGGCATTCAAATCAACGCAGGATATTATTTCAGGCCATTTTCATGAGTTTGGACCGCTCCAGACCTACCATGTCACAGGCAAAACCCCGACTGCTGTCAGAAGTAGAATGCTTGAAGATTTTGCCAAGTCAGGACGGAGTCTGATAACAAATGCTCGCTGTTTGACTGAAGGGGTTGACGTTCCCGATATTGATTGCGTCCTATTCGCAGACCCCAAAAAAAGCAAGGTTGATATCGTCCAGGGAACTGGTAGGGCATTGCGTATCAGCAAGGGAAAGAAGTTTGGTTATGTCATAATCCCTATCCTGTTAGACAGCCAACAAGAAAAATTTGACCCAAAATCTATAACTGATAGTATTTTTGAGTCAGTGTTATCTGTTTTACGAGCACTGGCGGCAAATGACGAGAGAATAATCGAATATTTTCGTTCAATTTCTCATGGACACAAAACAAAAGGTGGGGATGGTCCTGTTGAAATTGACATACCTCTTGGTATTGAAATCGATACGGATGATTTTATCAACTCCCTTGGGCTTCGTTTGTGGCCAAGCCTTGCAAAACTATCATGGCGTCCTTTTGAAGAAGCAAGGGCATTTACAAGAAGTTTAAATTTAAAAGGCGTTGCCGAATGGAGATTATATTGTAAAAACAAAATAAGAGGAAAAGTAGCCATTCCTGTTGATATACCGCACAATCCAGATCGAATATATAAAGATAATGGATGGGTTGGTTATGGAGATTGGCTTGGAACAGGAAATATCGCCACTTTTTTAATAAAATATCGTTCTTTCCATGAAGCACGTAATTTTGTACACAAACTTAAGTTAAAAAATACTGTTGAATGGAAGCAGTATTGCTTAAATAAATTGCCAGATAAAGGTATTATTCCCAACGATATTCCACATAGTCCACGACATGTTTATGCTAATGATGGTTGGATTAATATGGGAGATTGGCTTGGGACAGGAAAAATTGCTAATTTTCTAAAGAAATACAGGCTATTTTATGAAGCACGTGAATTTAGCAGAAGACTTGGTTTAAAAAGTAGATCTGATTGGAATAAGTTTTGTAGAGGAGAACTGCCAAAAAAGGGAAGCCTACCAAATGATGTACCTGCAAATCCGAACCAAACATATAAAAATAAGGGATGGGTTAGCATGGGGGACTGGCTGGGAACAGGTACTGTCGCACCAAATCTTATTGTATATAGACCATTTGAAAAAGCACGAGAGTTTGCCAGGAATCTCAATCTAAAAAATGTGTCTGAATGGCGTAAGTACTGCAAAGGCGAATTACCAGAAAAAGGTAAACTGCCAAATGACATATCGGGGAGTCCCCACAAAACTTACAAAGATACTGGATGGTTAAGTTGGGGTGATTGGTTGGGAACAGAAACCATAGGAACAAATAAAAGAAAATTTGCTCCTTTCCATGAAGCAAGAAATTTTGTTCACAACCTTGGATTAAAGAGTCGTATTGAATGGCGTGAATATTTTAAAGGAAATTTACCTGAAAAGGGCAAGGTGCCAAATGATATACCTGCAAATCCTGAGAGAACATACAAAAATAAGGGATGGGTTAGCATGGGTGATTGGCTTGGAACAGGAACTTTGGCTCCATTTCTTATTGTATACCGCCCATTTAAGGAGGCACGTAATTTTGCAAGAAGTCTCGGTCTAAAAAATGTGTCTGAATGGCACAAGTACTGCAAAGGCGAATTACCAGAAAAAGGTGAAAAACCTCATGATATTCCTGCAACTCCTGAAAGGACTTATAAAAATAATGGTTGGGTTGGCATGGGAGATTGGCTGGGGACTGGTACTATTGCATTTTTCAGGATGGAATATCGTACCTTCAAGGAAGCAAGGGATTTTACAAGAAACCTTGGGCTTAAAAGTCAAACAGAATGGTATAAATATTGTCGGGGTGATTTACCTGGTAAGGACAAAAAACCTGATGATATTCCTTCCAATCCACAAAATACCTATAAGGATAAAGGCTGGAAGGGTTATGGAGATTGGTTAGGAACAGGAACAATTGCGACGTCCTCGAGAAAGTATCGATCTTTTGAACATGCTCGAGAATTTGCACGAAATTTGAAATTAGGTAGTTACAAAGAATGGAGAAAATATTGTCAAGGCAATTTCCGAGAGAAAGACCATTTGCCTAACGACATACCCAAGTCTCCTCAGCATAAATACAAAAACAAAGGCTGGAAAGGCTGGAAGGACTTTTTAGGAAATTAAATAGCGTTTATTTCATAATATACAAACTACTACATTAAAACCAGACCTATCCTCCTCCCCCCCCCCCCAAAAAAAAAACCGATCCTGGCTGGCTCTTTTGCAGGGTACGGGTATTGGTTGCCAGAATTTGCCTTTGAGCGAAGCTGAAAAGCTGTTGAGCAATAAAATTGAAACAGACCTATTTAGCCCGGTTTACTACCTTGCCTGTACTTTTGTTCTTGGTCAGCTTATTTCAAAAATTCAGGGAAAAGGTTTGGATATTGTGCTAGATAATTAGATAGAGGAGAGATAGTAATGAAATCACTAGAAAGCATAACATTGTCCATATGGGTCTGTAACCTTTAGCTCTGCGTTAAATGGCAAAACCAATGAGTAAACAGGACAAAAATAACCCAGCAACTGGAGTATTTATCACAAAGGGCATGCGTGTGAGCATCCCCCAGTTTTCTTTTCGAATTGGCATAAATGGTAATATTGAAGGGGAACCTTTGATACTTCATACGGGAATTGACTTATGTCCTTACTGGTTAGACATTGCATACGATCATTTACTATGTACTGAAAAAGCAAATGATAATTTAATGAGGGCTAAAGAGCTAGATGACAATGAACAAATTTCAAATGCGCTTCAAGCTGAATTCGCATCTGGTATGCAAGCAATAATGGCAAGCGCAATAGCAATGGATGCATTTTACGCTAACGTCAAAGAGAATATTGATCTACCGCAAAATTTAACTGAAACCTGGAGAAAAAAGGGAACTGCAAGATATAAGCAAACTGCAGAAGTATTGCGAAGAGCTTTCTCAATTAACCAAGAGACAGCAAGAATATTACGAGAAATTTTAAAACAGAATTATACTTTTAGGGACAAAGCAGTGCACCCACCACCAGGGACAACAGCTCCAGTTTTACATCCAGAGTTAAATAAAGTAACTGATTGGCGGTATGCGACATTTCGCTATTATAATGCAAAAGCAATAGTGGGGCTAACACTTAGCATTATAGCTCAAACTGCAACAAAAACGCATGAGAATAAATTTAAAAATCTTAAAATTTATTGCGAAAGTTTAATGATATCAATTGAACCCAAGGTAAAACGTTGGGAAAAAAGGTATGGTAAGTTGTTCGGCTAAGCAATACATCAAAATAATAGTTCAGCAATTTATCAAGTCACTCAACCTGCCCGTCCACCCGTAGTTGTATTTTGCCAGCCACTCTGCCACAGTTATCTGCTTAGGAACAACCAGTACGCCAGGGAGGGGTTATCAGGCCATCCGCCCGACTCAATCTTGCAGGATATAGCTTTGTCATCTTTCTCAAAATTATATGAAAAAATATTGTGCAAAGTCAAACACGATGTATCATCGAAAATTATTTAAATTTTTGCAGGATGGTATTATATTATATAGATTAAAATTAAATTTTCCACCGCATGACTCAATGAGGAGAAATTGCTATGCCGAAAGTATCAAAAAATATCCCCCTGGAGGTAGAAGTTTTTGACGCACTCCAGCAAAGTGCTATGATATCGGCAAGGGAAACGTACCGCTTTTTATCCCCCTACAAGCTGTCAGTAAGCCAGTTTCGGACTCTTGAAATTTTATACAACCAAGGTCCGTTGTGCCAGAAAGATATCAGCGAACACGTTGTCAAAACCACCGGCAACATGACCACGGTCATAGACAGCCTGGAAAAGAAATTTTTGGTACAAAGGGTCCGTGACCAGGACGACCGCCGTCGCTATAACGTAGAACTGACAACAGAGGGGAAAAAGCTGGTCAGGAAACTGTTACCTCGTCAGACTGATAGATCAAAAAAGGTTATGGAAAATATCTCAAAGCCTGACTTGGAACATCTCAAAAGGATCTGCATAGCCCTAACTGGGGAGACGAGGAAACATCTTTATTAATATTTAAAAAAATTAGCGTGTTCCTCGTAATAATCAACTGAAGAGTCTCGCCAACCGTCCACACACGTTACCGATCCATCCCGATCAGGACCTGCGTCCCAATCAACCCCTTTATGCTGACTACATGCGCCCCTTTGGTCGAAACTATCTTGAGAAGACTCTGATAAATTCTTTTGTTCCTCTTTTATGGCTTGTGGAGTGAGGTTTGGTTGACCGTGTATCGCTCGATAGGCTGCAGTTCGTTCACGCAAAACGTCCATTCTTGTTTTTCGATTCAGGTTAACAGTTCCGTCCATGACAATAGTGGGGGGATTTTCGAGTAACTCTATCTGTTTTAATTTATTCTCTGCCTTTTTAATTAATTCATTAGCTTCAGCAGTTAGACCAGGATTTAGGGTCTTGGCAGCAATGGCATCATCATAAGTTAACTTAAATTGTTTAATAGCGTAATAAACGTAAGCCCTATCCAAACGCAGGAAACCTTTGTCTTCAAGGGCTAATGCATTTGTTAAGTCTTCTATTGCCTTATCATGCTCATTGTTTTTGTGATAATATTTTGCACGAGCTTGATAATAGTTTATCTTGTCAGTGGTGTTCGTCGAGTTAGCCAGAAGTGTATTGATTTCATTGAGAAATGCCGGATTAGACCTTGCGAAACATATTTGGAAATTAAATACAAATATTCCCAAAAAACAGGTAATTAATATTTTTTTACACATTTTCTGTAACCTAAGGGGAAGACTATTTTTTGGATTTAAATTTTATTTAATCATATACTAAAATAATAAGATATATCAAACACCAAATAGAATTAATTGGCAATATTGTGAGGATAATATCATTTTTAATGCTTTTTATAAGCTTTGCACTGGTTGCTCAAGCGCAACCGTTTTCAGGCAAAGTTGTCTCTGTGGCAGACGGTGACACTATCACCATACTTACCCCAGCAAAGCAGCAAGTAATTATTCGCCTTTACGGCATTGATACACCCGAAGGGGGACAAGCTTTTGGCAGCAAGGCGAAGAAGTTTATATCATCCCTGGTTTACGGAAAGCAGGTTAAAGTTACCCCTTATGACATTGACAAATACGGAAGGACAGTCGGCGTGGTTTTTGTGGATGGCATCAATGTAAATGAGCAAATTATCACTGCCGGTTATGCCTGGCAGTACAGAAAGTATTGCAAAGAGTTATTTTGTTCAGATTGGCTTGGGTTTGAAAATTCTGCTAAACGGACTAGGATTGGTTTATGGTACGATAAGAACCCAATACCTCCCTGGGAATGGAGAAAGGGAAACAGAGGAACGGTAAGCGAGAAAAAAGATATTTCAAAGGGAAAGTATCACGGAAATGTGAAGTCCCATGTCTTTCATGCACCAGGTTGCCAACATTATAATTGCAAGAACTGTATCAAAGTGTTTGGTTCAATTGATGAGGCTATTAGGGCTGGATATCGTCCACATAGGCAATGCGTTGGAAATTGAATCTTTATAGCATAATAAATAATATTTGCACGTTGGAATATGTATTTATATAAAAAATATGACAGAAATAATTTAATAGATGAAAGGAGGAACACAAGATGGGCGACGATCAAAACAAAGACCTAATTAAAGCAAATAGCGGTGTTCCATCTCAGATAAATATTAGCCATTCTTCTGTTTTAGACTTATCAGGGTTATCTCAAGAGCAACAACACACTCTTTTAATGGAATACAACAAAGGAATGGTAGATATCGCATTAAAAGCTCATGAACTTAATATTGACACCGAAATTCTAAAGAAAACGCTAAATAATCTATCTGAGACAGCAGCCGATGTTTCGAAAAGTGGAAATGCTGTAACAATGACACATACTCAAGATACCAAAATTGGTAGAACTGAAATAATGATTGGCAATACAGAACAGGCACAAAAAGGGAAGTTTTCAAAATCTCAAACTGGAGAAAAAAACTGGACGCCTTATTATATTTTTGCTGCTATTGCAGCATTAATTTTAATTTTTGCTTTAATAAAATAATATGAAAAAAATTATAATAAGGATTTCAGAGAAAACTGATCCATCTAAAACTATTAGTAATTTACATGATTCGATTCCAAGTCGTCTGTCAACTAAACCAGAATTTGAATTGATTTTTAAGCAAATTAAATCATGTATTGATGATTTTACAGCAAAAGCAATAAAAGTATCAGGGGCAGGAACCACGATACACATTGAAAAAGAAATAAAGTTTTCAGATACAATGTTTAAAATTATTCTTGATTCACCTGCTCGATTTAATTTGCTTGAAAAAATCAAAGAATATTTGGGTTTGAGATAATCATGCCCTATTATCATCGCCGCAGGCGACCCGGGCTTGAAAAAGCTTTACAGCATATTCAAGAGGCTAATGAATTATCCAAAGAACTTGGCGGAACTGATGAGGATGTTAAGGAGTATTTTTTTTCACTATCGTCCATTGAATTAAAAATTATATTAGATAGGTATGAGCAGGAGTATGGTAGAGGTCCACGAGAATATGCCGAAAAAACATTGCCTTCGTGGAAAAGCGGTCGGACACATATGAGCGGAATGGTAGCTGCACGCCTTTTCAGCTTATTGCCGCAATATATGCCAATTAGTAAAAAATATATTCTAACAGAAAACTTATGGAAACATGTGGGGCCTTCTTCACATAAAATTTATTACGTTGGGCTAGATGTTGATTTAGAAGAGGTAGGAAAAATAATTAAAGAGCATCTTAAGCATGTAGTAATAAATTATACCATCCCAGAATCAATGGAAAATAGATTTAGGTGGCTTTCTCAAGGTGATGTGAATATAAAACAACAATTGCTTAATCATCTTCGCCAGCAAGAAAGGGAATTACTCTCACTTGCTCTTAATACCAAATTGCCAGTATTGATAAATCACATAAAAAGTAATAAAGATTCATTTACATCGCATGTTACTCAAGTTTTAATCGTAGGAAAACATGAAGTAAAAATTATTCTCGATGAAAATGTCAGCGGTATATCAGAAACTGCCCCCCGTAGGGTTACCGCGTTAACTAATGATAACGTATGGATTTGGTGGATTGTCGGAATTGGTATATTGTTATGGATGCTGTTAAGATAGCCATCTTACCCCACACAAAATTACTACCCCCAACCCTGATAAACCCTCCTCAGCGACCCCCTAACCGCTAGTTTTTGTTCATGCTACCCTGGGTAGCCATAACACCCCAAACGATCAAAATAAATGCCATTGCGCATGGTTTAGACGATATTCCTATTGATCACGGGGTGAAAATTTTCCCGATTAATTGTTTAAGAAGACGAGAAAAGCCCGATCAGATCAAAACAGGAATTTTCAGGAAGGGTTCCTATCTTGTGGTTTTTCCTTGCAATATTCGGGTTATGGTGGGACAAGAGTATATAAACAGACAGTATTTCATAGCTTTCGGAGTGATGTCCGGATTTGGATAATTTGTTGTGTACAAAAAGGTTATATCTTATGACAGCAGAGGAAAAATCATTACTTACAAAAATCAAAAATGCTGCTGTTACGGGTTCAGCCGAGCATATCATAAATATTTTAAAAGCAGGATTATCATCGACACCTTTTTGTGGGGGAATAGCATCTTTGATGACTGACTATATTCCAAATGCAAAATTTGAAAGACTTGAAATGTTTGCTCAGCAGATCGCAAACGATCTAGTAAAACTGCAAGATAAAGTTGATGAAAACTCAATTCATACTGACGAATTTGCTTTCGTTTTTGAAGAATGTTTTCGTGGAGTGGCAGAAAATTACCAAGATGAAAAAATTGAATCATTCAGAGGAATTTTAATCAACACAGCGGTTGGGAAAGATATATCCTCAGATGAGAGAGAATACTTTCTAAATCTAGTAAATACCCTGTCAGTGTTACATATACGAATATTAAAGTTTATGTACACCCCTATTGAATATTTGAGACATCATAATATACCCATGGAAAGTATACAGGGTGGTTTTTCTCAGTTCTTTCCACGAGCAATTCCTGGCGTAGGAGTAGATGTAATTAAATCAGCTTTCGGTGATTTATATCAATATGGCTTTATCAATACCGATAAATCGATATTCCACACCATGACAGCAGGATATGGTTTAGACTTATTAGGAAACAGGGTTACAGAATTAGGTCGTAGTTTTATAGAATTTTGCATAACCCCATCAAATTAACATGCATAATCAGATTACTACCTGACCGACCACCCGTAGTGGTATTTATGGATGGTTTTATCATAAGTGCTAGCTTTAAACGGCGATACTAGAACAGGTAGCTCTACGTTATGGTAATGAAGCTAAACAAATGAAACTTTACATTTATCTGAAAAATCCTTCACAATATATCGAAAAAATTCGTTCCGCTTTAGCTCAAATTGATTGCTCTGTGGAAATAGAAAATGAACAGATAGTTATAGCAACATCTGTTTTCACACAAAATTTAATTGATGTCTCAGATAATGATACAGTTTGGAAAATTGGAAAAATGGTTGTCGAATTTATAGATATAATAAATGGTGCAGCAATTATTGAGCATTTTTCTCTAGATAAAATTGAACTTGATCATATTAAATATGAAGACAATAATGGGAACAAATTGCACCTTCCAAGCATTGCAAAACTAAGCGGCTCATTGCCACCATTTTTAGGAAGCAAACCAGACATTTCAAATATTATTCCATTAGCATTGAAAAATGAAACCGTTGCAAAAGTATTAAGACTTTGTAGTAAAGAATTAGACTGGTCAAATTTGTACAGAATATGGGAAGTAATCTCAGAAGATGAACGTGGTTTGGTTAACGACCAAATTAAAACTTTTAAGGGCTCTGCAAATTGCAGTTTAGTTTCAGGTGACAGTTCACGTCATGGTAAAATTAACGTAAACATGCCTAATAAAACCATGTCACTATCACAGGCTCAAAATATGTTAAAAGGCATAGTAAGTGACTGGATATTCTATAAAAAGAATACATAACCAGTCTCTAGACCTGACCGGCCTCCCGTTGCGGTTCTTGCCTGTGTAGGTGTTTCCCTGCATATGCAACCGGCTATACTCGGACAGGTTAGCACTCCGGTTAGGTGTTCACACAAGGGGATCTGTATGTTCCAGAAAGGGTCGGGCAATTGGACGAAGTATAGACAATTACCTTCTTTAATCGAAATCGATTTCCACTACTCGGATTTCGGGCCGAGGACGATTTCGTATTGGGAAGCGATGGGTAACGTTTATGCCGATGCGATGGAAGCGATCAAGCAAGCGCACAAAGAAGGGATAAAGTACGTGATGTTCCGACACGGAGCATCAACATCCGGCCCTTTTAAGACAACTGCGCGCTCCATTGTTCGCGGGTTGATGAGAAGCAAGGACGCCACCCCCTACATTTGTCGCAGGGAGTGCATTCAGCATGAAACTGTTTTCGTTGCAGCTATTAAACCCAACCCAGACATCCAATCTCCCGAATGATCCACATGACGGTTTGGCAGATGGGGAGTGTCGCCTTTTGGAATATGGGAAATCAAGAAATTTAAAATGTTTTTTATTAAATATAAATTATTGCAAAAGAATATTTCAAGAGGAAGAGATGTTTTGCTCTAAATGCGGAAAAGAAATCAATAATTCAGATTTTTTTTGTAGTAATTGTGGCAACGAACTCCATAAAAATAATAAAGTACCAGAGGCACCGAATATTGATTTTAGCAAAAGAGTATTATGCTCAGACGGTAATTGTATTGGAATTATTGGTAATGATGGACTATGCAGTTTATGCAAAAAGCCTTATTCACAAAATAACGATCAAAATGATTTAGATAAAAATAATGAAAATATTCTAAAAAAAAGGGTCAAAAAAGAAGAGAAACGGGAAAAAATAATATTAACTTTAATCATTGTATTTATTGCCATCTATTTTGCCTTCTACTCCAAGAATAATTCCGGAAAAGATGAAAAAATTATTTGTGATAAGTTTGATATTGAAGCCAAGTTTATAAATGAAAATCCGTTAAAAATTGAATACCAACTGATAGATACTGACCTTCCAGACGATACAGAAATTAGCGTTTATATGTATATGTATTACTTGCTAGAGAGTGAAAAAGAAGCTCAAGGAATTGAATACTATAAATTACAATCAACAGTTGCTAATATAAAACAAAAACAAACTGTATTGATAGAAAAAAGTAAAATTGAATTCGAGATAAATAAGTTTCGAAGAAGAAATATTCAATATAATATGCCATTTGCTTTGAAAGAAATTAGCAACGAAATTGATTTTGAAATATTAGTTCCCCTTCAAGAGAACCAACGATTTGGTCCAAATAATGAAAATCTTACAGGAAAGATGGTAGATAATTCATCATTAGGAATAAATATCATAAAAGTAAAAAAACGATTAAATGCACCTATCCAACAAGTAGTTAATCAATCAAAATGGGAGAATTTCACTCCGAAACCAATTCCAGGAAAACTTGCAGTAGGAAGTCGTTACAAGCTGTCTAGAGAAACACCTGTCTGGCAAAAAAATACTCCTGATTTTTATAACACATTACAGAATTTACCTGCAGGAGCCATAATAATGATAAAAAAGGCACTCTACGAGGAACCTTTTTCTACTGAATACATGATTGAATCCAAATTGAATAACGGATCAACTGTTATAGGATGGATAAGCGTTACTGCCCTAATTGGACAAGATCTTGAACTTATAGAAAATAAATAATTTATTTTTTCTGAATTTCAACAAACTAAAATTTTCTGTCTTTTACATCTATGATTTCGCACTTTCCATTTCTGATCGATATTGTTGGTTTTTGTAAACCACATTTCATCATAAATGTGTGTGTAAATGATAAGTCATTACGATTGATAATCCACGTATCGATGTTTGTGCATAACTCATTTTCGTCTAGAATGTCGTATTTGACTTCGTCTGCACTAAAAAATGCTTTAATTAAATAAGTATCTCCGTTCCAGTCTGTATGGGTAACCTTTGCATTACTTTCATCTATATTCATACTTGCATATATATCTTTTCCAAGTCCATCATCAAATAAACGTTTACATTCGAGGTAAACATGCTCACCATAAGCTATTGTTGCTATAAATATTATTACAGATGCAATGGTTATTATTTTCATAATGATATCCATTAATAACTATTATTAAAATAAATAAATTTTGTCCTTGCTGTCCATTTATATCATAATTGTTTTGCTAAGTATAAAAATTAATTATTCATACATTGTTCAATGCTCATACCAATCAAGTATCAGAGCAAAAATTAACCCGGTCGCATCACGACAGAAATCGATCAGGAAATATGGCACGTCAGTGCCTAACTTATACAACTGGTTAAAACGAAATTACATTTTGACGAAACCTGTTTCCTGAGAATTGTTTTATTATCAGGCGTACCAATGCTCTGGCTTTCTGAGCAGTGGGCGGTCGAGTTATTTTTCAGGCGAGTCATTTTTGCAGGATCTGTACAGCCTCAATGTTTGTCCAATATTCGTTCATACTTCCCTTTCGCTGGACCTTTACCAAGAAAACCCCTGCTTTCACAAGAAAGACTTCTTCACCTGTTTTGAACAATGTGCATTCATCACTAAGGAGTCCGGCACCTAAACCTTGTTTCAACGCCTCCCACCCATCCTCTGTCAAGGGCTTCGGTACAACCAATACCCCCGGAGCAGGATTGCTAGGCTAATCGCCCGGCCACTGCCCACCAAGTAAAATACTACGATACAGCCTGATTAACGATCCTGTCAGACCCCACAACGCAATATTGATTTCACGGCTACCCCTGATAGCCATTAACCCCAATGCGACCCAAATAGATGCCATAGAGCATCGTGTAGACGATGTAGCAGTTGTGCACGGGGTGAAAATTTTCCCGATTAATTGGTAAAGAAGAAGAGAAAAGCCGGATCAGACCAAATAGGTCTTTCAGGAAGGGTTCCTATCTGACGATATAATGATTTTAACTTGAAATATTCGGCTTGTGGTGAGAAAAGGAGGATATGGATCAACCGGATTTCATAACAATCGGTCTGATATTCTGATCTGAATGTAACTTTTCAGCCATAAATAGGATTAATGAAATGGCATTTTATTTAAGAAAATCCGTAAGACTCGGGCCAGTTAGATTTAATTTGTCAAAAAGTGGCGTTGGTACATCGTCCGGCGTTAAGGGGTTCAGAGTAGGTGTTCGTCCAAATGGAAAAAGCTATCTACATGCAGGGAGGTATGGTCTTTATTACCGTCAAGAATTAGGAGGGGGAGGTCGTGCTCCTAAAAATGATAATCCTCCTCCGAGGGAAGCAGAAATTGTTCATTCTTCTCATCCAGATGCCGTCCAATATAATTCTGCTACATCCCAGGAGCTAACATCTAAATCAAAAAAAGAGCTCATCTCAACCCTCAATGAATCATACAAAGGATTCAGATTAGACTATTTGTGTGCGGGTTTTTTTATTTTCCTGTCAATTATTCTTTTTAAAAACAATATTACCGCTGGAATCGTTGCAGCAATCATAAGTGTGTTAGCTACGGTCGCCGTGGCTGCCTGGGAGTCTAAACGACGCACCATCACAATTACTTATGAATTCGAAGACGAGAAAGGAGAATCTTTTAAGAAACTTATATCAGGTTTCAATAATCTGGCTTCAAACAATAATGTCTGGGCCTTGGTAGATTCTCGGAATATTCATGGCTCTCATGAATCCAAGTTGAATGCAGGCGCAAGTAATCTTATCAGCAGATCAGATGTGCAGGTTGGCGAGGGTAAGCCTCCTTGGGTAAACACAAATATTGATGTGCCTGTAATGAAGGCAAGGCAGCAAACATTGTACATGCTGCCAGATGGGATACTTATCTACGACAACAAAGGAGTGGGTTTTGTGGAATATGACGATGTTTCTATTAACAACAGCACTACAAGATTTATTGAAGAACGCCCACCAGGTGACGCAAAAGTTGTAGATCATACATGGAAACATCCAAATAAGAAAGGTGGCCCCGACAGAAGATTTAAAGATAATTACCAAATCCCAATTTGCTTATATGGGGAGCTGCGAATCCAATCAAAATCAGGGATGTTCTTTTACTTAATGACATCCAAGCATGACTCTCCGGAAAATTTTAAAAGAGAGTTCTCTAACATGCTAAAATAAAGAGAAATTTGCTAACTATTGCATTCGCCAGGCGGCAAGAAGCGCGGCGGCACTGACGCGGCAAGCTTGAATAAGGGACGGCAAAAAAATTAGTCCAATCCCCCTATGATGAACTTTTGAAAATGGGTTTCTCTGCAGACCCGTTAGTGCTGCTGATGTATGCTGTATGATTACAGTTTTTAGAGGTGTTTAATGATTGTAAAACGGATGGATTCTAAGCAGGAAGAAATAGAACAACTCTCATCATTGCTCAAAGGAGACATTGCTCCAAATCAGCGTTTTCTGATTGAAAGGGAGCTAAAGGCTGTAAAGAATGGGGCACATGGTGAGAAGGATGCCGCA
>ENA-ORXD01001424-ORXD01001424.1-sediment-metagenome-genome-assembly--contig:-NODE-1424-length-20079-cov-4.713179_pt1 | contig 20079 bp, 19 predicted proteins | sample MGYA00237862_ERZ511471 | MGnify/ENA metagenome assembly ERZ511471
GGATTTTTTTCGGCCATTGTCCAGATTTTCTTGTGTTATCGGATTGAAGTTACTGTAAACTCCCTGCTTTGTCAAGTGAATTAGCAAGGCTGAGATGGCCAAATCTACGGAAAGTAAAGGCAAAAAAAAACCGCCCCGGTGAGCAGGGCGGCGGTTATCGCAATTCGTTGTTTATTCACTGCAGGTACACTGGCCAATACAATCAACCAGCTTACTCAGACTTTCGTGTTTAAGAAAGTAGAAGGTATTTTTGCCATCGCGTTGCGAGCACAATACACCCTTATCTTTTAAAATCCCCAGATGGTGTGAGGTTGTGGACTGTTCTATTCCGAGTCGTTCGTGAATTTCGGTTACGGTAAGTTTTGTGTCCCCCTCTAAAAAGCTGAGTATAGCAATACGCATGGGGTGCGCAATTGCCTTCAACATGTTGGCAGCTTTTTCCAGTTTTTCGCTTTCAAGTTCAGTTATATTCATCCAAAAAGCATTTTAACAAGTTATCATTCAGGTTACAATATCAAGTATCATTCAAAGATGCAAATATATAAATATATTGAGCGGGTTTTCTCTTCAATTCGCTGAGAACGACCACTACCGATATGATCTTCTTTTAAGTACATGTTTTAAAACATTGAATATCAAAGTTTAAGACATATTCCTAAAAGCATTCTATTTTATTAATAATCAGTAATTTAGAAACTTTCAAAACAAGTTACCCTTCGTAGCTCAAATTAATTCTTACCTTTGGACGTTGCGGATTATAAGGTTAGTACGAAAAAATGCCAACTATTTCTATCGATCAGATTAAAAGCCCGATAATTGAAGAGATGAAGGGTTTTGAACCGTTTTTCCGTAAATCAACGAAAACGGATATTCCTCTGCTTAATTCCATTATCAACTATATTCTCAGACGGAAAGGGAAACAGATGCGCCCTATGCTGGTGTTTTTGACTGCCAAGCTGAATGGTACGTTCAACGACCGGACATACCATGCTGCGCTAACCATCGAACTACTGCACACTGCTACACTTGTGCACGATGATGTGGTAGATGAGTCATATCAGCGACGCGGTTTCTTTTCGGTTAATGCTATCTGGCGGAATAAGCTGGCTGTTCTTGTGGGCGATTTCATCCTGGCTAAAGGGATGCTGTGGTCTATCGAGCACGAAGATTACGACTTTCTTCAGCATATCTCAAAAGCAGTTGGCGATATGAGCGAAGGAGAAATTCTGCAGATTGAAAAGGCCCGTAAACAGGACATTAACGAAGAAGTTTACTTCGAAATTATCCGGAAAAAAACTGCTTCGTTACTGGCAACCAGCGCTGCTGTTGGCGCCAGTTCTGTTACTACCGACAAAGAAATAATTTCGAGAATGCGCCTACTGGGAGAATTTGCCGGAATTGCTTTCCAGATTAAGGATGATTTATTCGACTACGAAAAAACGAACATGGTGGGCAAGCCTACCGGGAATGACATCCGTGAGAAGAAAATGACTCTCCCGCTGATCCATGCATTAACCCAATCGAAAAACGGCGAGAGTAAAAAGATTTTGAAAATTGTTAAGAAGCGCATCAAATCCGCAGAGAATATTGAGGAGGTTGTCAATTTCGTGAAAGCAAATGGCGGAATTGAGTATGCTCATCAGGTTATGCTTGACTATCGCGACAAAGCACTGAATATTTTGGCTGATTACCCCGAATCAGACGTAAAAACGGCACTTCAGCAGTACATCTACTACATTACCGACCGAAATAAATAAACCCCGTAAAAAACGCCTAAATGACGTTTTACGGGGCAACTGTCTTTATCAGGAATTAAAAGTATTTCACTTCTTCTCCGACCATTTCCGTTAACAGATTGTTGGCCAATCTACTGGCTCCAATCCGGAAAAGTTTGTTATTCATCCACTCCTTACCTAACACTAGGTCAACAACCATCAGGTATTGCAGCGCTTCATCAGTAGTTGAAATTCCACCAGCAGGTTTAAATCCAACCTTTCGCCCGGTTTCTTCGTAATAGTGACGAATGGCCGAAGTCATAACCCAGGCTGCTTCCAATGTGGCCGCCGGTTCCATTTTCCCGGTAGAGGTTTTGATAAAATCGGCACCGGCATGCATGGCAATCAGCGATGCTTTCCAAATAGCTTCCGGAGATTTCAGCGCTCCGGTTTCCAGAATTACTTTCAGGTGTGCGTCACCACAGGCCTCCTTCAGTTGCTTGATTTCATCGAAAACAAATTCATAATTCCCAGCCAGAAAATCACCAATGGAAATGACGATGTCGATTTCGTCGGCTCCCAATTCCACTGTCTTTTTCGTTTCCATCACCTTCACATCGGTAAAAGTCATAGAAGAAGGAAAGCCGGCTGAAACCGCAGCAATATTAACTCCTTCAGCTTTCAGATTTTCCCGGACAACCGGAACCAACTTCGGGTACACGCAAATGGCTCCCACGTTAGCCAATCCGGGAAATTGCTCTTTGAAATTGGAAACATTGTCGGCAAATAGTTTTCCGCGCGCCTCCGTATCCGTTGAGTTCAACGTAGTCAGGTCAATACAGGAAAATGCCAATTCCAGTGTTTCGTCATTTCGGTAATCAGCATATTTATTTTGCACATTTTCAATGACCTGTATTACTTCTTCATCTGCAAATGTACGATCGAAACCGTTGATGGATTTCATTGCTTCAACTTTATGTTTATAATTTTTGATTGTTCTTATGTCGCTCACTGTCCCGTTTGGTTTTCTTTTCCAGGTTTTCCCGGAAAGCCGAAGTGATATCAACTCCGGTTTGATTGGCCAAACAAAGTAAGACCCAAAGTACATCGGCCATTTCGTCGGCTAATTTACTACCATCTTCTCCTTTTTTGAATGACTGGTCTCCATATTTCCGGGAAATAATGCGGGCCAGCTCGCCCACTTCTTCCGTCAGGATGGCCATATTAGTCAGTTCGCTAAAATAGCGGATACCGTACTTTTTGATCCAGTCATCCACTATTCTCTGCGCTTCTTGCAATGTAACCTGTTCTTCCATTTACTCCCTGTTTTTGGTATCAATGATTATGGTAACCGGTCCGTCATTCACCAATTCAACGTTCATGTGCGCTCCAAATTCACCAGTTTGTACTTCTTTACCCAAATCCTTCGATAATTGTTCCACAAAAGCTTTGTACATCGGAATGGAAATTTCTGGTTTCGCGGCAGAAATGTAAGACGGCCGGTTTCCTTTCTTTGTCTTCGCGTGAAGCGTAAACTGACTAACCACAAGTAGCTCTCCATCAATATCTTTAATAGAAAGATTCATTACATCATTATCATCATTAAACACTCGTAATTGAGTAATTTTATTACTCAACCATTGAACATCTTCTTGTCTATCAGCATCCTCTACACCCACAAAAACAAGTAAACCATTGCTTATGAGTGATTTAACATATCCATCGATGGTTACCGAGGCACGGCTAACCCGTTGAATGACTACACGCATAGTACCTCCAAATTTTGGAGCACTAATTTAATGATTTACCGCCGTATGAAACAAGATTGGACGCAAAACCCTATTTTTGCCAGCGTATTGACAAACACCAAGCTATGTATTACCTGGTTTCATCGTCGAATGACCCGTATTTCAATATCGCATCTGAAGAGTATTTGTTGAAGAATTTCACCGATGAATTCTTCATGCTTTACATCAACGAGCCTTCCATCATCGTGGGAAAACATCAGAATACGCTTTCAGAAATCAATCTCAATTATGTAGAAACGAGCGGCATCAAGGTGGTTCGCCGGTTGTCTGGTGGTGGCACCGTTTTTCATGATGAAGGAAACCTGAACTTCTGCTTTATCAGAAATATTGCCGCTAACGAGGATATTTCGTTTAAACGTTTCACACAACCCATTGTAAATGCGTTGGCCAATATTGGAATTGAAGCCACATTTTCAGGCCGGCACGATTTACTTGTGAAAGGCAAAAAAATATCGGGCAACGCGATGCACGTTTACAAAAAGCGCGTTCTATCTCACGGAACATTGCTTTATAAATCACAAATCGGAACACTTTCAAGTGCACTGAAATCAAATCCTTCCTTTTTCCAGGACAAGGCAGTGAAATCAAATCGTTCCCGAGTTGCCAATATTTCGTCATTCCTTGCCTCACCTCCGACGATTGAAGCATTCACACAACAAATCTTAGGACATATCCGTGAAATTAATCCGGATGCAAAAGCGTACATATTCTCTGACAACGATTTAGCTACAATTGACCAATTACTGAAAGAAAAATTTGGAACCTGGGAGTGGAATTATGGTTATTCGCCTAAATATATTTTCCGAAAAGACGGAATGCTCCAGAGTAAATCAGCATCAATTAACCTGAAAATAGAGAAAGGCAGGATTAAGGAAGTAAATCTGGAGAGTGAGGTTATATCCAAAGAAATGGAAAATGCTCTTTCGGAAAAACTGATGGATTGTTTGCACGAACGAAAAGAAATAAAAGAAAAATTGCAGCAGTTTTTGCAAGAAAACGTGTTGAAAACGATGAAAATAGAGGAGCTAACGGACCTTTTCCTTTAATTCAATCACAAATAATTTAAGTAGTAGTTTTTACTTCATTGATTTACTGTTATTTGACATTAAATAGGAAATTACTTTTTTAGCTTTTGACTGGCCAATTACCCCTGCAATTTCCTCTAATGAACGGCTCTTTATTTGTTCCATCGACTTAAATTCCTTCAAAAGAGTCTCTACCGTCTTAGGGCCAACACCTGGTATACTATCCAGCTCCGATTTGATGAAACCTGCAGAACGTTTATTACGATGGAAAGTAATTCCGAACCGGTGAGCCTCGTCACGTAATTGCTGGATAATTTTAAGCGTTTCTGAATTTTTATCCAGGTAAATGGGTACAGTATCACCCGGGAAAAAGATTTCTTCCAGTCTTTTAGCTATACCAATAATGCTGATTTTCCCTCGAAGATCAAGTTTTTCCAATGCATTCAATGCAGCCCCCAACTGCCCTTTCCCCCCGTCAATGACTATTAATTGCGGCAAACCACTTCCCTCTTCCAATAACCGACGGTAACGACGAAATACGATTTCTTCCATCGAGGCAAAATCGTTAGGACCTTCAACCGTTTTTACATTGAAATGACGGTAATCCTTTTTGGCTGGTTTTCCATTTCGAAAAACAACACATGAAGCCACCGGATAATTTCCCTGTATATTGGAGTTATCAAAACATTCAATGTGCACTGGAGCATCTTTCAATCGTAGATCTGTTTTCATGGTCTCCATAATCCTGTCAACTTTATTTTGAGGATTACGTAACGACTGCTGTTTCCGCTTTTCCAGCTTATAAAAGCGCACATTTTTCTGCGAAAGCTCCAACAATTTCTTCTTGTCCCCTCGCTGTGGAATGATAAAATTGATTTGGTCAAAATCGGTATCCGGAGCAAAAGGAACGACAATCTCACGGGAATTGGAGAATACTTTTTGTCGAATTTCGACTATCCCCAAAGCCAGCAATTCCTCTTTCGATTCATCCAAACGCTTCCTCATTTCGATAGTGTGCGATTGAATAATGGCTCCATCGACCACTTTAAGGAAATTGACATAGCCAAATTTCTCATCCTCATCAAAAGAAAATACATCCAGGTTCGTGATGGATGAGCCTACAATAGTTGATTTACTCCGGTACTTTTCGAGAATATCAAGCTTGGATTTGATTTCCGCTGCCTTTTCAAACTCGTAAGACGAAGAGAAGCCATCCATAACTGATTTGAGATGCGAAGTGACCGAATTCAGGTTTCCTTTGAGAATATTTTTGATCTGATCAATCATCTCAGTATACTCTCCCTCTTCCTGTAGTCCCTCACATGGCCCTTTACAATTTCCCAGATGATATTCCAGACAAACTTTGTATTTACCTTTCGCGACATTTTCAGGAGTCAAATTATAGCCGCAAGTTCGAATAGTATACAATTGCTTTATAACATCCAAAATAGTTCGTACCATCCCCACTGAAGTATAAGGACCAAAATAGAGTGAACCATCACGAATCACTCTTCGGGTAGAAAATACTCGTGGGAAAGGTTCATTCATAATACAAATCCAGGGGTAAGATTTATCGTCCTTGAGAAGGACGTTGTAACGCGGCTGGTATTTCTTGATGAGATTATTTTCGAGAAGAAGAGCATCTTCTTCTGTCTCTACCACGACATGTTGAATATTTTCAATCTTACGAACTAAGATTGTTGTTTTCCGATTATCATGATGCTTGGTGAAATAGGAGGAAACCCGCTTTTTTAGGTTTTTAGCTTTACCTACATAAATGATTTTTCCGTCGGAGTTGAAATACTGATAAACCCCGGGAGATTCGGGAAGGACCCGAACCAGTTCTCTCAATCGTTCGTTCCGCAGGTTTTCCTCGCTCATATTCTATTATTAAAAATGAATCAACGACCAAACAGGTACCTGTTCATCGATCTTTTCACTCCCTTTTAAGAAATCTAACTCCACGAAAAAATTAACAAAAATCTTCTTCACACCAAACTTACGGACCAAATCAATTGTAGCGCCAACTGTTCCCCCTGTTGCCAATAAGTCATCATGAATTAAAACCACGTCATCTGGAGTAAGTGCATCAGTATGCATTTCCAGCGTATCCGTGCCGTATTCCAATTGATAAGATTGCTTGTAAGTTTCAGCCGGTAATTTTCCGGGTTTGCGAACCGGCACAAAACCGGCGACTAGCTCATATGCCAGGGCACTACCTAAAATAAATCCCCGTGACTCCACTCCCACAATTCTGGTTATTCCCATGTTCCGATAATGAGCCGCCGTTTCCTCTACAACGAAAAAGTTCAGGCTCTTTAAAAGCAGTAGTTACATCCTTAAACTGAATTCCCGGCTTCGGAAAGTCGGGAATGTTTCTGATAGATGCCTGTACAACATCCAAATTAATTTTAGTCATTTTAACTGTCTAATTATAGGAAAATCAATAAGTCTGTAATATTTATTCTTATGTTCCACGTGGAACATTAACGACCAAGTAACACCAAAAGCACATTAATATCACTAGGAGAAACTCCGGAAATTCGACTGGCTTGTCCAATGGTATCAGGCTGTATTCGATCCAATTTTTGACGTGCCTCAGTAGATAACGATTCCAAAGAAAGATAATCGAACTTACCAGCGATATTGATATTCTCGAGACGATTTAATTTATCAGCGATACCTTTCTCCCTTTCAATATATCCTGAATATTTCATTAAGATCTCAGCTGACTCAAATATTTCAGCTCGTCTGTTCTCAGGCAAGGATTCATACAATTTCTTCAGTCCACGAACAGTCCCCAATAAATCAAAAATTCGGAGCTGAGGGCGTAGAACCAAATTGTATAACTTTGTTCCTTGTTTAAGTGGTGCTGTTTCTTTTAATTCAAGAAGCTCGTTTATGTAGTGCGGCTTAACAGAATGCTCCCTGCAAAATTCAATCACCTTATCACGCAAAGTTATTTTCTCTTGCAACAAATCATAACGATTTTTATCAGCCAGTCCAAGTTTGTAAGCCTTTTCAGTTAACCGAATATCAGCGTCATCTTGTCGAAGCAAAATCCGGTATTCAGCACGACTCGTAAACATCCGGTATGGCTCGTCCACACCCTTAGTTACTAAATCATCTATGAGGACACCGATATATGATTCATTTCGTCCGAGCGTGAACGGTGTCTTTCCGCTAATTTTTAAATGCGCATTAATTCCGGCGATAATACCCTGGGCAGCCGCTTCTTCATATCCGGTGGTCCCATTAATTTGGCCGGCAAAATACAAATTGGAAACCAACTTAGTTTCCAATGTATGATGAAGCTGAGTTGGATCGAAATAGTCATACTCGATAGCATACCCAGGTCTTAAAATGCGAGCATTCTCTAATCCCTCTACTTTATGAATGGCTTTGATCTGAACATCCCAAGGCAATGAAGAAGAAAATCCGTTCAGATAGTACTCGATGGTACTTTCTCCCTCTGGTTCAAGGAATAATTGGTGCTTTTCTTTATCAGCAAAGGTTACCAACTTGGTTTCAATACTAGGGCAATACCTTGGTCCCAGGCCCTCAATACTTCCATCAAACAAGGGTGAAAAAGCAAACCCAGTAGAGAGCTCCTCATGAACTTCCTTATTAGTATAGGTAATAAAGCAACTTTTCTGCTTCAACACCATGTTATCAGACTCGGGGAGATAACTAAACTTCCCGTAAGTTTCGTCGCCAGACTGCTCCTGTAATTTAGAAAAATCAATTGACCTACCATCAATACGCACTGGCGTTCCAGTCTTCATCCTACCAACCTTAAAGCCAAAGTCGAAAAGCTGTGAAGACATGCCCTTTGAAGAAGGTTCAGAAATACGTCCACCTTCAATTTGAGTTTTCCCAAAATGCATTAAACCATTCAAAAAAGTACCGTTGGTTAAAACAACTGCCTTACCAAAAAATTCAACACCTAATTCGGTACGAACACCAGATACCCTATTTCCTTCAAAAATGAGCTCCTTTACAGTTCCTTGCCAGAAATCGACGTTAGAAATTCCCTCTAAAACGTTTCTCCAATTCTCTGAGAATCGCATTCTGTCGCACTGCGCCCTGGGACTCCACATTGCAGGTCCTTTAGAACGGTTTAACATTCTAAACTGAATAGTGCTCCGATCAGTCACAATGCCCATATAACCGCCAAGTGCATCTATTTCCCTCACTATCTGCCCCTTAGCAATACCTCCAACAGCCGGATTACAACTCATTTGTGCAATCTTATTCAGGTCCATAGTTATCAACAAAACCTTCGAACCCAAATTTGCTGCTGCCGCTGCAGCCTCACTACCGGAATGCCCAGCTCCTACTACAATCACATCATATTTTGGCAGCATTGTCATTATTTAAAATTAAATATTATGATAATCTAAAATTGACGCATTTTCCTGTTGTGTCATCACTTCCTGGTCAGCATCATTTTTATCGTTAAACCCGATCAAATGAAGCACGCCATGAGAGATCACCCTCAATAACTCTTCATCATCTGAAACCTTGAACTCAATTGCATTTTCAGAAACACGGTCTGTGCTAATAAACACATCGCCGGAAATAATACTTCCTTCCGTATAATCGAACGTAATAATATCGGTCAAATAATCATGATCAAGATATTGCCTGTTCACACTAAGCAGATAATCATCACTACAAAATATGTAATTGAGATCTCCAACAACCTTATCATGTTTTTTAGCAATAAAATTGAGCCATTTTTTTACACGTTCAACATCAAGACGAGGTAATTCCACATCTTCATTAAAAAATTGAATATTCACAGCTAAATTCGGATTAACAATTTGACGACATTGCCTTTGCCAATAACTTCAAAACCATCGCAAAGGTTTTTAATAAAGAAAATACCCCTTCCGTTCTCTTTGGTCACATTATCACCACAAGTAGGATTGGCAATACATTCAGGATCAAAACCATTTCCTTCATCTTCAATACGAACCTGTATGGAATCTTCATCAACAACCAAATCAATCTTTACCTTTTTGTTCTCATCCATCTTATTTCCATGAACAATGGCATTTTGAACTGCTTCCAACAAGGATGTCTGAAAAGAGAAGTATGTATCACAATCAAGCGACAAGGAATCACGCATTTCATGACACACTTTAAGGCATGTCTTTAATTCCTCAATGCGAGAATCAATTCTGAGTTGTCGGTTGATTAAATTTTTGACCATTAATGTTTTTTAGATAAGAATTAAACTTTTCACGGTAAAAATAGTTCATTCTCCATGATGAATTCGAAATTATGTCAAGTTCATTAACAAGCTTTCTGTTTTGTTCAAAATAGTCCTTTGGATGACTTATCAATTGATTTTTAGCACTTTCAGACTCTCTTTGATCATCAGAATTACGTTGAATTTTGGCATTTTGTGCATCCAATAAATGTTCAAATATAAGATTTTGTCGGTTAACTGTCTGTTGTGTAATATCTTTAGTTAACAAATCTTGTCGATTTCGCTCGAGCAAACGTTGCGCTTCCTTTAGCTGCTTTTCAACATCCAGTCCAATATTTCCCCTAAGAATTTGCCCACGAATAGCTTGTTGAATAATCTCCTGCTGCATCAGCATCCTTCCAATTTGATTATTCCCTGGAGTCACACCATTTTTCAAATCGTTCATTATTCCCTCCATTTGTGCTTTTAAACGTTTTTGAAGGGCAGCTAAAGAGGGTACAGTACTATTATTTCCTCCAGGTTTATTACAATTACCATCACCTGGTTGAGAATTCTTCAACATATCCCTCACTTGCTGCAATGTTTCCGATAAGTAAAGTGCCAAATTATTAGCTGAAGTCATGGAAAATTGCTGATTTACCCGGCCTTGTGTATATTGACTCTCCTCCAAGTTGGTCATAGCTTTATCAGTATAGTATTTCCAATTCATCGACTCCTTTCCAATTTGACTACTTATTTGAGGAGATTGCTTAGATAATAAAAATAAAGAATCACGTAATTGCTCTTCATATTGAATAAGTTGCCTTTGTTCATCGAGATAAATATTTAACGAAGGATCCAATGGGGAAATACCAGCCATATCATTCATCAGTTTTTCCTGGTGAAATGAAAACTTAAGAATACTTTCGGACAAATACTGCAAGCGTCTGATTTGTGCCCAATCAATTTCCATTTGAGAAGAAACAAGGCTGTTATTCAAATTTTCAGCAATGTTTTGTAAAGACCGCGAAATCCTTTCAGATAAGGCTTTCTGTTTGGATTTTCCAATTTTGTCGTTTTCATTGGACAACTCTTCAAAATCACACAAGACATCCTTTTGAAGTTGACCTGATTTATCAAGAGAATAGGGGGCCTCAAGTTCGGAATTGCTTTTCATTACCGAATCAATAGATGAAAATGCGTCACGAACATTCCTATTCTGTTCATTTACAAAATTTCTTAACGAATCCTTTGGAAAACGAAATGAATGTGAGTTCAATTGAGAAAATTGCTCCTGCTTCTTGGCTAACTGAAGTAAATTATTTCGTAGATCCTGTACCGACTTTTCAACCTGTAACTTCTTTAAAATGGCCAAATTTCTGTCAAGCTGTTTATCCAAATCATCGAGCCGGTAACGAATATTTTGCGTTAATTCATCGAACTTTTTCTGATCGAAATCCTTCAAGAGTGTACTAAATTCATCAAATAATTTTTTTAATTCATCAGAATATAACTGATCCATTAATTGTTCAACTTGCTGTTGTTTTTGAAGTAAGGCAGGCGATAATTGAGAAAAATTCTTCGAAATATTATTAAGTCGTCGATTTTCATTACCAACATTTTTCATCAGCTCCTCCAACTGATTATTCTGTCCCTTTATGCCATCAGAAATTTTCTTCTTTTCCCAATCTGTCAATTCCCCACTTAACATTTGAGTTCTCATTTTCTCGAACTCATTCTGTATATTTTCACTAATAGTTTTTCCTTCATTAAGATTTTCCTGCAACTTGGAATAACCATCTTTGTTTTGTTGCGCAATCTCTTCATAACCTGGAAAACGAAAAGTAAAAAACGAGGTTTGTTTTTGTTTAAAATGATGAAACAAGTCATTATCAGAAACCGAAAACCAGTATTGATATATTCCAGGCTTCATTCCACTAAAGTCATATCCATAAAAAAATTCCTGGGGATTTTGATTAGGATGAATCGAAACAGTATAAGCTGTATCAACATCGCTACCCGTAATATGAAATTTTACACTCCTGATTCCATAGTCGTCCGAAACTCTACCACGAAAATAAAAAGACGTGAGATGAACAGAATCCTGCACCTGAACAACAGCAATAGCTGGAAATTCATCTTTTAAAATCCTGAAATTATATACTAAACCATCTTCCCTAAAATATGAATTACAAACCCTAAAAAAATACTCCATTCCCGAAGTCGCAAGCCATTCATAGTGAAAAGCTCCTTTACCGTTGGAGCTCATATTCTGATATGCAAACCCATCAGCAATCATGAGTGTATCAGTATCAATTGTATTTATCTTCCACGAAACATGACTACCCTGAGGTACCTCAGCATCACCCTGATTCTTCAAAATACTCGTAGGTAATCCAGTATAATCAGGAGGAACTATTTCAACCTGAAATGAACGAATAACAGGAACGGGAAGACAACGAAGATGATATACATCGGAGAAATAATTGTCACCCTTTAACTGAAAATGTAAATCGTTATAAACATTACCAATGGTGTAACTAAAAGATCGAGGACTATTAGATTCCATCGGAAATTGGTTACCACCAATAACTATACTCAATTGATCAGGAGCTCCTTTCCCTTTTACCTGAGCTACTATTTTAAACCGGGCGCCCTTTTTTACCGATAAAGAATCATTCAAAAGGACAAATAAAAATTCTGGAGAAGGGGAAAACTGTTGCTTATAATGGCTATACTGAAAATAACCATCATATAAAAAGCCTGGTGCAAAAATTCCAATAAATACAATAAAGCCAACAGCAATTGAAGAACTCCATTTATCAATATTTGACAACCGAAAATTGAAAGCTTCCTTTAGAGTAAACCGCTTGACATATATGATTCTCTGCTTAATACTGGCCAATATCAACTCATTATTTGATTTATTGCTTTTATAATCATCAAGCAATTCCATCATATTCAAAAAACGATCTTCAATTTCGGGAAAACGTTTCCTAAGAATACTGTTAATCTCCTTTACAGGAACTTGCATAAACAAACCAAACCACCTAAATACTGGTAGCACGATGATCAAAATAAAAGCAAGAAAAGAAAGCAGAATAAAGGAAAAGAAAACAACAGAACGAACAGTAGACTCGAAAAAATAAACATATTGAAGAAAAACAAACAACAAAAATAAAGCAGATAAAAAGAAACTAAATCGAATCAGTCCCAGCCATATCTTATTTCGATAGTACAGCTTACGTAGATAAGTGAATATTTGATTTATTTCCTGAATTTCCTTCATCACCATTATCAATTCGATCCGATCTAAAATACTAAATCAGGCATAAAAGAAGTCCTCAATAATTCGGTCAGATACAAAAATTCCTTCCTCCGAAAGCCGAATAACAAAATTCTCTTCATAAAGAAAATCAGTCTTTTGGTACTTTTTCAAGGCAGCCTGAAAATGTTCAGTGAGTTGCTTACTATAATTTTCGAAAATCCGTCGTTGATCGATCCCCCAAATAGTTCGTAAGGAGGTTATAATGTAATCATTGTAACGATCAATTTCACTTAAATTCTCTTTATCATAATACATTTTACCCGAATTAATCAACGACACATACTGCTGATTACTTCGAATATTCCACTGTCTTGAAACCCCGTCATAGCTGTGGGCAGAAGGACCTATTCCAAGGTATTTTCTCTCGCGCCAGTAAGCTGAATTGTGTCTTGAAAAATATCCAGGTTTCGCAAAATTACTGACTTCATAATGTTCATAACCCGCATCTTTAAGCGCATGAATGAGGTAATGGTACTGCTCCAGACTGATTTCATCAGGAACTTCTCTTAATTTACCATCGCGTAGACGTTGATATAAAACAGTTCCTTCATGATATGTCAAATGATAAGCTGAAAGATGTTCCACATTCAAATCAATGACCATATCTACGGAACGCTCCCAGGCTTCTTTACTCAATCCCGGAATTCCATAAATAAGATCAACTGAAATATTCTGAAATCCGGCTTCACGGGCTAAAATAACAGATCGAACTGATTGTTGTGCATTATGCCGACGATTCAAATACGAAAGAATATTTTCATCAAAACTTTGAGTTCCAATACTAATACGATTGAAGCCAGCTTTTTGCAAATCAAATAAATACTTCTGTTCCAAATCATCAGGATTGGCCTCAAGAGTCCATTCTGCATCACTACTCACTTGATAAAGTGAGTGCACCTGATTTCTTATTTCTGATAAATAATGAAGATCCAACAGGGAAGGGGTACCTCCTCCAAGGTAAACGGTATCGATTAGCTCGGACCCCAGATAATCTTTTCGCATCTCCAGTTCTTTGAATTCGGCATCCATCACATCAGGTAGATCGGCCAAACGACAACTGGTATGGAAATCACAATAATGACAATGTGTTTTACAAAAGGGAATATGAAAATAAATGCCGGCCATTTTTGTATCTTCGCAATTCAATTAAAATCAAAATGCAAAAGTACATTAAAATAATCGTCTGGTTCGCAGTTATTCTCTACTTAAGTTTAACCCCAGCCGCCGACATTCCAAAGTTATCAATACTGTCTCTTCCTTATTTCGATAAGGTGGTCCACTTCACTATGTATTTCGTTATGTCATTACTCCTTGCGGGATATTTTCACCAGTTCAAAAAATATTCGAACACGAAAATATTACTTATAAATGCCATTACCCTAATAGCTGTGGGCGGGTTGCTCGAAATACTTCAATTTGAATTACCCATCAACAGGGATTGCAGCTGGGGAGATTTTGCATTCAATACAACCGGAGCAATAACAGGCACACTTCTCTATCTATATTGGTTGAAAGAAACCTTCGTTGGAAAGTTATTGCATTAAAATTTCATTTTTCCAGGAAAACTATCGGTCTCGCTTAATAAATCCGAAATCATCTTTTCTTTAAACGTATTAATCAACTGTTTACGAATATCGGAATAACTATCGTGTAGAGCACATACACCTGAGGCCTCTTTTCTTCCATCACAGGAATCATCAGACAGAGCACAACTTTCAAACAGTTCTTTCCCATCGATTATTTCAACAACCTTATACAATGAGATTTTATCGGGCGGTGCTGCCAGTGCGAAACCTCCATTCGGTCCTTTATTGGAAACCAACACATTAAACCGAGCAAGCTTTTGTAAAATTTTACTTAGAAAAGGGGCTGGTATTTTTAATTCCTCAGCGAGAACCTTAATTCCACACTTCTGATTTTCACTATAATTGGCTGCCATATATATGACAGCACGAACAGCATATTTACACGTCTTTGATAACATCATCCTTTTTTACTTTTTATTTTCCATTGCCGCGAAAAGGAGATCTCTTCAAAAGCCGGCATAGATTTATTTTTTCCCAATAAGTTTTTTCCGGTTAGCGTAACAACCGTATTCTTCATATGTCCACGAGCCAAATCCATCATTTTACGGTTAGAGCTAAAGTATTCAAAAAATTTCATACCTGTATCCCAAATCCTGTCATTACCTCCATTTTCGTTAGTCAGTTTTCGGTTTAAAAGTAATAATCTGGGCAATGGGATCATAACCGGACATACCTCTTCGCATTTACCACATTGCGTACAGGCTGTACTCAGGTGTCCAAATTCTTTAAAACTCGTCATGTATGGAGTAATAACAGAACCAATAGGACCGCTGTAAACAGTATTATACGTATACCCCCCAACCACTTTATAAATAGGGCAGGTATTCAAACAAGCGCCACATCGTATGCATTTTAGAGCCTGCCAGTGTTCGTCCGTTTTCAACATGGACGAACGCTTATTATCAATAAGAATAATAATTTGTTTTAAAGGTCCATCTTCTTCCATATTTTTCCGAGGTCCTGTAAATATAGAATTGTACGCCGATATCTTTTGTCCCGTACCATGTCCTGCAAGTAAAGGCCATATAAATCCTAAATCCTTCATGGTAGGAATAATTTTTTCAATACCGGAAATCACAATATGAACTTTTGGAAAAGTAGTACTCATTACTCCATTTCCTTCATTTTCAGTTAAAGCAACACTGCCATTTTCAGCAATAAGAAAATTAGCACCAGTGATGCCCGCACCAGCTTCCTGGTATTTAATTCTCAATTCTTCTCTAACATAATTTGTTAATTCAACGGGCGTCGACTCAATTGGCGTATGAAAGTGTTCATGGAAAAGCAAAGCCACATCTTCCTTCGATTTATGCATCGCAGGAGTCACAATATGAAATGGCGGTTCACCGGCAGTTTGTACAATAAACTCACCAAGATCTGTTTCCTGACTAACCATACCAAGCTTTTCGAGCTCATCGTTTAGGTGGATTTCCTCACTAAGCATCGATTTACTTTTCACTACTAACTTAACTCTCTCCGCCAGCAAAATTTCTGTTACCAACTGAATAGCTTCGTCTTTGTCTCGTGCCCACAAAACTAAACTTCCATTTTCGATGGCCCGTTGCTCAAACTGAATTAAAAAATCGTCCAAATGAGTAACCACATGATTTTTCAATTCAGAAGCACGTATTCTTAATAATTCATGATTGGTGAACCGATTTATTCCAGCATAAAACGCTTTATCATATTGCCGAATATTATGCTTCAGCTTTTGCCTTAAATTCACGTTTTCCGCAGCAATTTCCGAATCGATAATAAAACGTCTTTTGTTCTTCATTGTAACATATTATGTATCACGAAAAATTAAGTGCTTTCCCTAACTCAATCGAATTGTTCCATATCAAATAAAAAGCTTGAATCGATTATATTCACCAAGGTTTTCAACAGAAATGAACAAGTTTATTCCTCCCTTAAAATTCTCTTTTTCACAGCATTTTCCAAACATTTTAATATTCAAATCACACTTATGTTGAAATAGAATGTTTCAATCATGTTAAAAAATAAAAACAAAATCTGAAAAAAAATTTTGGCTAATAGAGAATTAATTTCATAAAAACACGCTTTTGCCATATCCAAAAAAGAAAGCTATCAATTTCACTTGAAAAAATCAACGTGTTTTACACGGAATAAACATTCACCAACAAAATAAACAGCTATTGACAAAACGATCTTAACAAGCTGTTGAAATCGTTCCAAAGAACTGAATATGACAACAAAATTATGTTTATTTCTTGTCAAAACAGACAAAGAAGAAGTTAACATTGAATTCCACAACAAAAGAAATATGAACTTTTACTCGTTATAAACCGTATATCATTAACATCATTCTTTTTATTTCTTAATTTTACCTTAAATAATATTATATGAAGATGCTCTGTCGCATTTGTTTATTTCTATCCAATTAGATTTATTTGTACTGCGGCTTTGAAAATAATATGTTCTCAAAGGGTATCCTTTTCCGAAAATCCGTATTAATATGTAAAGGGATTTGTTTCTAAACTCTGCTGATTTGAAAATTGAAGATCAAAATAAAGAAGGGCTGTCCATACTGCTGGTGGAGGATAATTTTCTAAATCAGAAAATTACTACCTACAATTTGCGTAAGTATAACCACAAAGTTTCTATTGCCAACAATGGCCTGGAAGCGGTGAATCTTTTCAAAGAGAAAAAATTTGATTTGATTCTGATGGACATTATGATGCCCGTGATGGATGGGTTGGAAGCAACAAGAGAAATCCGAAAGATTGAGAAAGCGCATAAACTGAGTGAGTATACACCAATCATTGCAGTTACTGCCAATACACTTGACAACGATAGAGAAAAATGTCTTTCCTGGGGAATGGACGAATTCATAGCCAAACCCTTTGATATGAACCAACTCAACGAAATTTTACTAAGCCTCAAGATTGTTTGATTATTGTTTTCCTCCCTTCATTCACTAACTTTACCTGGTAAAGAATCCCTTATACTATGAGCGACTTCATTGATCTCAGGGGAAATCAGGTCTCCGAAACCGAACGTGAGTTCGATAATAAATTACGTCCGCTTCGTTTTCATGATTTTAAAGGGCAGGCTAAGATTGTTGAAAACCTGCAGGTGTTTGTTAAGGCTGCGCTCATGCGAGGTGATGCACTCGATCACGTGTTGCTGCATGGCCCACCCGGACTCGGAAAAACTACTCTCTCAAATATTCTGGCAAATGAACTGGGTGTCAATTTAAAATTGACTTCCGGCCCTGTTTTAGATAAACCCGGTGATTTGGCGGGTCTGCTTACCAATCTTGACTCGAACGATGTGCTCTTTATTGACGAAATACACCGGTTGAGTCCGGTTGTCGAGGAATATCTTTATTCTGCTATGGAGGATTACCGGATCGATATCATGATTGATAAAGGACCAAGTGCCCGTTCTATTCAATTGGATTTAAATCCGTTTACACTGATTGGAGCTACTACCCGCTCTGGATTGCTGACAAGTCCGTTAAGAGCACGTTTTGGAATCAATTGTCACCTTGAATATTACGATACAAATATTTTGACTGGAATTGTCGAACGATCAGCTTCTATATTAAATGTTCCAATCACCCATGATGCCGCAAACGAAATCGCCTCACGAAGTCGTGGTACGCCACGAATAGTGAACGCTCTCCTGCGTAGGGTACGTGACTTTGCCATGGTGAAAGGAAATGGCAAAATAGACCTCGAAATCACTCGTTTTGGTTTGGAGGCTCTCAATATAGACAAACATGGACTCGACGAAATGGATAACCGGATTCTGACAACTATTATCGATAAATTCAGTGGTGGACCGGTTGGTATTAGTACCATTGCTACTGCAGTTGGTGAAGACAGCGGAACCATTGAAGAAGTATATGAACCTTTCCTTATTAAAGAGGGATTCTTGAAAAGAACGCCTCGTGGAAGGGAAGCTACTGAACTCGCTTATCACCATCTTGGCAGAACGAAAATTGACGGAAACAATCCTTCATTATTTTAATATAAAAAGGCCGGTATCTGAGTAATACCGGCCTTTATTTTTTACTTTTTGTTGCTTAATTATTTTTTAACAGGAAGAATTTCGAAAAGCTTTGGCCATAGTTTTCCGGTTACGTAGATGGCATTTGTTTTAGCGTCCCAGGCAATTCCGTTCAGTACATCAATGGGATGATTTTCATCGCGGTACATTACACTTAATAAGCCAGTCATATCCAGTTTTCCTAGTACTTTACCGTTATTTGGATCAATACGAACAATGGTATTTGTTGTCCAAACATTGGCCCAAATTTCTCCGTTGATGTATTCCAGCTCGTTCAGGTATTTAATGGGACCTTTATTATCGTAAACACTCAATGTTTTCAAAACCTGAAGATCTTTTGGATTCAGAAAACGGAGTATTTCTGTTCCGTCACTCATAATAAGATTGGTTCCATCGTTGGTCATACCCCAGCCTTCCTTGGCATCAAAGTGCCATTCACCGGTTTTCTCAAAAGTTTTGGCATCGTAAATAAAACCGGTTTGTGCTTTGTAAGTGAGCTGATATAATTTGTTATTCAGGATGGTAATTCCCTCACCAAAGTATTTGTCATCCAGTTTCTTTTCCTCGATGATTTTTCCGGATTTCAATACTTGTTTGGCAATAACTGATTGACCTTTTTCTCCGGTTCCTTCATATAAATAACCGTCGTGGATGAGCAATCCTTCAGTGAAAAATTTGGTATTATGTGGATAGGTTGCAGTAATTTTATAGGAGTATTCAACAGGTTTAGTATTGGAAACAATGGTGAAGTCAGCGTAATTTTCACCGGTAACACTATCGGTCTTAATAGCGGTCACTTTAATGGAATGCTTTCCCATGGACATTTGGTCCGTCGCTACTGTGATGTCATTGTCCAATGTTTTTCCACTGAAATATTCTTGCCCGTCAATTTCGACTACAATATTTTGAATCGTGCCATTTTTTACATTGGTATGCGTTTGTATAGTAAGTTGAGTTCCCTGCGGATATAATCTGCTTTTAGGCAAAATATCGATGGCTGTTACCGGTTTTCGGGAACGCTTTGGTGTACTCGAACATTGAAACATAAGAATTCCTGTTAATGACAGGAAGAAAGTGAGAACAGCTAATTTTTTCATCATATCAACTGGTAAACAAACAACGAAATTTAATAATGGTAATGGTCAGCGGCAAATTTTCAAAATTTTCAACAGTTATGAACAATTTTGCCGGATTTATTAAAATTGCTTCACGTGGAACGCTTGTAATTTCTGCATTTCACGGTAGTGAGTTACCATAAAATGTATTGAACAAGGTTTTTGTTCAGCATCGTAAAAAAAATATTGCCTTTCATCCAAAGTCTCTCATCCGTATACCGGCTAACCTTATATTTGTAAAAGTAAAATAATTCATCGTTAATAAAGCAA
>ENA-ORXD01001425-ORXD01001425.1-sediment-metagenome-genome-assembly--contig:-NODE-1425-length-20026-cov-4.136648_pt1 | contig 20026 bp, 17 predicted proteins | sample MGYA00237862_ERZ511471 | MGnify/ENA metagenome assembly ERZ511471
GGTTCCAAGGCGGTCAGCCTGCTGGGCGGGGTGTACCACGTGCCGCTGGCGCGGTTTATCTGGACGACGGCTCTCCCCACTTTCGCGGGCGCCAGCATCACCGCCTTCGGCGGGTTTGAGCTGGGCAAATTGCTTTAAGAAACGAACCCCTCTTATCCGGCATCCCCCTACAATTCCACACCGCGCAGCAGCTGCGCGTTGGCAGCCACGATGACCGTGCTGAGCGACATCAACACCGCGCCAACTGCCGGCGAGAGCAAAATGCCCACCGGCGCCAATATACCCGCCGCCAGGGGCAACGCGACCACGTTGTACCCGGCCGCCCAGATCAGGTTCTGGATCATTTTGCGGTAGCTGGCCTGGCTGAGAGCGATGATTTTCACCACATCCAGCGGGTTGCTGCGCACCAGGATGATCCCGGCCGATTCAATGGCCACATCCGTCCCGCCGCCGATAGCGATCCCCACATCGGCGCGGGTCAGCGCCGGAGCGTCATTCACCCCATCCCCCACCATTGCCACCCGCCTGCCCTCGCGCTGCAATTCGTTCACTTTGGCATCTTTAGACTCAGGCAGCACCTCGGCAAAGTAGGTGTCGATCCCCAGCTCGCCGGCCACGGCTCCGGCAACCGCCTGGCTGTCCCCGGTGAGCATGGCCACCTTGATTTGCCGGTCGTGCAGTCCGCGAATCGCTTCACGGCTCTCCTCACGGATGGCATCGGCTACCGCGAAAACCGCCACAGCTGCGCCGTCCCGCAAGAGATAGATGGCAGCCTGCCCCCGTTCGCCCGCAGCCTCGGCGGCGGTGCGAAGCGCCCCCGATACCTGCGCGGCCTCTGTCTTAAGGAGCGCGGGGCCACCCAAGTGGTAGTCGGTCCCGTCGACCGAAGCGGCGACGCCTCTGCCGGCTATGGCTCGGAAACGGTCCGGGGTCGGTACTTCGATCCCTCGATCTTGTGCTGTCTTAACAATCCCGCGGGCAATGGGATGCTCGGACTCCGACTCCAGCCCAGCGGCGATGCGTAGCGCTTCCTCTTCCAACACGCCTTCTGCAACTGCCATCCCCACCACGCGGAACTCACCCATCGTGAGCGTCCCCGTCTTATCGAAGACCACGGCGTCCACTCTCCTGGCTTCCTCCAACCCCCGCCTGTCTCGCACCAGGAGGCCGTTTCTCGCACCCAGCGTCGTGGAGATGGCGACGACCAGGGGCACAGCCAGACCCAGGGCGTGCGGACACGCGATGACCAGCACGGTCACCACCCTCACCACCGAAAAGTCGATCGGCGCCCCCAGGAGCTGCCAGACGATCAGCGTGATCACCCCTGCTAAGATGGCCACCCCGGTCAGGAGCTGGGCGGCCCGGTCGGCCAGGTGCTGTGCCCTGGATTTCGACTGCTGCGCATCGGATACGAGCCTCATGATCCCCGAGAGCTTGGTCTTGTCCCCCGTGCCCGTCACCAGCACCCGAAGCGAGCCTTCGCCGTTGATGGTGGCGGCAATGACCTCGTCGTCCTCCTTCTTGTTGACCGGCCTGGACTCTCCCGTGAGCACGGCCTCGTTGACGGCGCTCGTCCCCTTCTGCACGATCCCGTCTACTGGGAAGCTTTCTCCCGGGTGGATAAGAATGATGTCGCCCTCCCGCAGTTCGCCGATGGGCACCATCTCCTCGCCCCGGTCGGCGAGGCGAGTCGCGGTGTCCGGAAGAAGCTTCGCGAGCTCCTTGAGCGCCCCTCGGGCCTGCGAGACTGAGCGCATCTCTATCCAGTGGCCCAGAAGCATGATGGTCACCAAGGTAGCCAGCTCCCACCAGAGCGTTTCGGCGTCGACCAGATGCAGGTCCACCACCCAGGAGAAGACAAAGGCCACGGAAATGGCTAGGGAGATCAGGGTCATCATCCCCGGCAGGCGCGCCGTCAGTTCACGAAATGCCGCCTTGAGGAAGACCAACCCACCGTACAAAAAGACGGTTGTCCCGAGAACAGGGGGGACCCAGGTCGAGCCGGCGAACTCTGGCGCCCGATAGCTGAGCAGTTCCTGGATGTGGGCCGACCAGAACACTACCGGAAGCGTCAGGACCAAAGAGAGCCAGAACCGGTCCCGGAACATCTGGGGAGTGTGACCCTCGTGCCGGTCGTGGCCCTTTTGATGGGCGGCCAGCCGATCGTGTCCTTCACGCGCTCCGTGACCAGCAGCGGACTGATCGCCCTCGTGGCCGTGATGGTTGGCCCGGTGGCCGCTCACATTGTAGATACGCGGCGGGTGACAGGTGCATTTAGGAACAGGTGAAGCACTGCGTCCACCCGCAAGATCTCCCGAAGGTTCGGTCATGGCCCCTTTACCGGCGCAGGTCCCCGCGAACGAACGGGGTGAAACCTAGCAGAGCCGCAATCTGACGCGCGCGAGTTCCGCGACCGGAGTTGTCGCGAGCCCAGACGCCTGACACCCGCACTTGGCAACTAGGAACGCACACCATGACCTCCATGAGAAGGCCTCTTCCGTCAAGAGCCATATTCGAATCGGCGGACGCCCTCCCGGCGTCGGCGAATCAGGTTCGTTTGATCCCTGCCCGGCTTACGGCCCAGTCCTGATCGTCCCCCAGACGTCCAGGGCATCGAGGGTGAGGCGCTTGTCCGAGGCGTTACTTGAGCTGCGGACGATCTCAACCATGTGGTTGCCCTCGGGGAGGCTGCCGGAAGACCAGGCGTTCACCCGGTAAGTGGATTCCGGGGCGACCAGGTCGACCGTTGCCTTCTTCACTCCGTCGAGGTAGACGTCGGCCACCCCGGTGGTGAGGCCCTTCACTGCCGTCCAGTCCAGACGGGTGCCACGGAAGTAGACGGTGGCCAAGGCGCCGGGCGTCGACGACCTTGCGTAGCTGCCCCAGGAGGCAAGGGTCTGGGCGACACTATCCCAGGACCCGGTGTAGTGCAATCGCGGGTCGGACTGCTCCCGGCGGCGACACTGGCCGAAATCGTCGGCGGTTACGGTAAGCCTGTCGCAGTGGACCCCGCCGATCCAGAGGCTCCTCACGTCCTGACGCATCTGGGCAACGGGGTGCCAGCCTTGGGGTTGAGGCCAGGCGTTCGATTGACAGAAGTAGGTGGCAAGGCCCTGCTTGTAGATCCAGTCGATGGTTATGTAGTTGCCATAGACACCCACTTGAGAGACGGGCACCACCGAGACGATACCCCGGAAGTAAGCATCTATCTCATTGCCATCCGAGGCGGGGAAGTCGACCGTGTAGTAGACAGGCGTGGTAGTCGGAACCCCGAGTCTCTCGAGGGCGCGCACCGCTTCTTGGGCATCCGCCACCCCTTGTGCAAAGCCGTTACGAGCCGAGAAGTGGTTGTCGGAGTCCTCGAACCAGAAGAAGTAGTCCACTCCGGCGGCGGTCGCCCCCTGGAGTTCCGCCTTGGTCACCTGCCGCCACGTGGCCCCCTTCCACGGCAGATAGCGCCCGATGAAATCGCGGCCGGCGGCTTTCAGCTCGCGGAAAAAGGTCGGCCAGTCAACGTTAGTCATGGAATAGTCCACGCCGTAGCGCCTGTCACCCGTCAGCACCTCCGCCACCTCTCCCCTCGTAGCGGGGGCGAAGAAGTCGAATCTCGGCCCCATGTCCTGCAGGCCGTCCAGCAGTCCGGCGTAGGCTGCTTTCCTGGCCGAGGGGTAGTGAGTAGGATCGAACTTGCCAAAGGACGGTGCATAGTTAGAAGGAGGCGCGGCCAGGTCGGTCGCCCGGGCTACCATGGTCATGAGCTGGGCCCGCGTCACCTTGCCATTAGGGTCAAAGGTTGAGGTTGTCGTGCCCGTGGTTATGCCGGCCGCGGCGCAAACGGCCACGTATTTGTCCGGATAGAAGGGATCGTCGGAACTCAACCCATGCCCGACGTCGCTGAAGGGGCAGGTCTCGTCCCCGGTAACCTTCAGTCGCAGGGTCTTCACGATCACCTTGGCGAACTGCTGCCGACTCATCGGACTGTTCGGCTGAAAGGTCTCGTCTCCGAACCCGCTGATGATGCCTCGAGTCTTCAGGTCCATGATGGCCGGCGAGTAAGGATGGGTGTCGGGGACATCCGAGAAGGATGGAGCTGCCAAGGCAGACGGAGTGAAGAGCAGAAAAAGGATCAGAACGGAGACGAAAAGGAAAGCGACACAAGACCGGCTCCTCGTAGGTAACCGCATAGCTCGCCTCCAGCAAGTCTGCTCTCCTTGACATGCCCAGACTACGCCGTGGTCGATGAGCTTGTCAAAACGGTCGGGCAGGGAGAGAGAATGAGGCTGACACCAGAGGGTCTCCTCGCGGATGCACCCCGCAACCTGCTGGAGCGTGCCAACCTACGCTCGCCCAGGATCACTCAAAGCCTCCAGGAGGCAACGGAACACCATGAACGGGTGGTGACGGCGACTCAATCTGGTCAGCCCAGGCTAGTCTCTGCCCGCAAGAAAGCAGTGACCGCAGCGTAGGGCGAAAGCCAACCTTGGGCTAGATCCTCCCCGAGCGGGGAAGTACTTAGCCACAGGAGTGCAGCCCGCCAGGGGAGGAGCTCTGATGTCTCCTCGACCGGATGGATCCGCCGGCAACAATGACCCAGGCGCAGCCGGCCCCATTACGCCGAACGCGGTCCGCGGAGGGCACACCGCCCTAGCGGACCCCGCCACAGTGGTGGTCGTGGGCGGCGGCCCGGCTGGATCGTTCTTTGCCATCCGGCTGCTCAGAAGGGCCCAGGAGCTTGGCCGCTGCGTCCGCGTGATCATTCTTGAAAAGAAGACGGAGGTCTGTTTCTACAAACCGGTCGCCTTCTGCTCGTGGGAGGGCTGCAACTACTGCGCCGGCGGCATCTCCCCCAGGCTGGCAGATATCCTTCGCGAGAACCATATCGCCTTACCCGAGGAGGTAGTCGAAAGCAGGGCCACCGAGGTTACCGTGCATGGGGACTGGAAGAGTATCCAGCTGCCCGTCCCCGAAGCGCGGGAGATGGTCTCAGTGTTTCGTGGTTCACGGCCCCGGCAGCGCACCGGGCGCTATGCGAACTTCGACACCTTTCTGCTCCGCACCGCGGCCGACGAAGGCGCCCAGGTGATGACAGCAGAGGTGAAGAGCGTGCGCTACTCCCCCGGGGGCAAGCCCGTCATCGGCTACCGCACGATAGTCGAGATGGAAAGCGACTCGCCCGACGAAACCATCGAGGCGGATTTCGCCGTCCTCGCTGCCGGGGTCAACCGGTCCCCCGGTATGGATCTGAAATCAGACCCCCTTTTTGTGGCGGTCCGAGAGATGATCCCGGGGTTGCGGCCGCCCAAGGTGCGCAAGGCCCTGATCGCCGAGATGCAGGCCGACGAGGACGTCCTCGGGCCGCTGGAGGGCGAGCTACACTTCGCCCAGTACGGCTCCAAGGACCTGCAGATCGAAATGGCGTCTCTCATCCCCAAGCGCCGGTGGATCACGGTCGTCCTCCTTGGCCGGAGCATCGACCGCGCCCAACCCACCCACTACCCGCAGATCGTCCAACGGTTCGTCGAGTTGCCACACATCCGACGCCTGCTCCCCCGGAAGGCCCAACTTCGGCCCGGCTGCTCTTGCCACCCCAACATGAGCGTCGGAGCCGCCGAGAATCCCTTCGGCCCCCGGGTGGCGTTGGTGGGCGACATGGCCGTATCCAGGCTGTACAAGGACGGCCTCTATTCCGCTTATGTGACCGCATCGGCACTGGCCGACTGTATTCTCGAGGAAGGGGTGGATCGGGCAAGCCTGGCGCGGTGCTACCAGCCGGTAGTGAGACGATTCCACACCGACAATCGCTACGGCCGCCTGATCTTCCTGCTCAGTCGCTGGGTCTTCGGGCACCCGGCCTTGAGCAGGGTCCTCTACCAAGCGCTGCTGACTGAGCGTAAATCCACCCCGCGCGACAGACGCCGACTTGCTCAAGTGCTTTGGCGCATCGCCAGCGGGGACGACAGCTATCGTCACATACTGGCCGCCATGCTGCATCCGGCCTCGATGCGGCTGATCTTAATCGGCGGCTTCTTCACCACCATCAGGAACCGGGCCACTGAGTACGTATTCGGGTTGGACTGGACGGGCATCGGCCGCTACTCCACCGGCGTCCCCCTAGAAGACGTGGAGCGTACGCGCGGGGAGCTCTTCTCGGTTCAGGGACTGGAGTCACCCGGCCGGCCGCCACAGATGGAGCGCATGTACTCCATCCGGATCAGGGCCGGGGCAGATGCCATCGTCCGGCAGCTCGGCGCCTTCGGCGATCCCAACAGGCAGTACTTGACTCCCCGTTTCATCCACGTGCACCGCACGGCCGGCGCGGCGAACGAGCTGGGGACCACCATCCGCTATGACGTCGCCCCTTTCGGGCCGTCGTTTAGCGTGGCTCTGGAGAAGCTACTGGACGGACGCTACCTGCTCTACCGCATCCTCGATGGATTCGGTCGCGGAGGCATCTTCGCCTTCGTAGTCGACCAGATGAAGCCGGGTCTGAACGTGCTTACCATCTACGTGGGTTTCGACTTCCCCAAAGGGAGAGGCGCGCTGGGCAGGTTGGGTTGGTCGCTTGGTCGTCGCATGTTCCCCCAATTCGCACACGACGTCGTGTGGAACCACTCACTGTGCAAGATCAAACAGCTGGCAGAGCTGGACGATGAGGACCGCCCAGGCTGACCCTATCCACCCGGAAGCGACCATGGCCGTCCGGTAAGGGGCAACCCGTTCTCGGGCTCGTGGTCTCTTCGTGGGGAAGGAACACTATCGGGTAATGGCGCTCAGCCTACTCCGAGCCGCCCTCGAACATGGGCGTGAAGTACAGCACGTGTACGTCTTCTTCGGATCCCGCCAAGGGTTCTGCAAAGACGTTCATTTCCTGTCCGTATCCCTCCACGACGAACATCATGTCTCCGATCGTTCCGATGTCCGCCGTCCGCTCCACAATGCTCCACCCAGAAGATTCCAGGGCGGTCTCAAGGTCGGCGATGACTTCAGCGAGATCGCGCTCTGGAACATAGGCAGAGTAACCGCCAGAGGCCGGGTCCTCTCTGACCTCAGCAGTACCGGGCGGCAGCGGCATATCAGACGGGAAGCCGGAGGGAAGGACGACGTCCCCCCCTGTGGCAGCATCCTCAGAACTGGGAATGGACCCGCCCTCATTTCCAGTCTCCTGCTCCATGGCCGAGGTCGGAGCGGCCTCCTCCTCGTCGCCGCCGCAGGCCGCCGTCGCAAGCGACATCACCACAACCAGCCCTACCAACCCTAGTGCTTTTAATACCTGTTTCATTCAAACCCCTGACCTGGGCGGACAAGCCACTCCGCCGATGTTCAGTCTCGTCATCTCACCCTGCTCGGGCGTCGGGTTCCGGTCTCTAGCTAACTTACACTTAGCTGGGACCACCCAGCGCCGGTAGCCGCCCGGCCTCCACGTTCTCGTCGATGTGACGCATGATGAAGAGCGCCATCTGCGAGCGCAGGACCGACGCATCCGGTCCGTAGGTGCCGTCGCCGTAGCCCACAGCGATGCCCTGAGCCGCAAGAGCATTGATGTCGGCGGCGCGAGGCATGGTATCGGGCACATCAGAGAAGAAGCTCCCCTCGGTGGCGTAGCTGTCCTGTCCCAGCAGGTTCTGCAGGCGCACCATGAAGCTGGCCATGTCACGACGCGTTACGTCTGCGTAGGGGGAGAAGGTGGTGGCCGTGGTGCCCTGCGTCACTCCCAGGGTGTAGAGCAGAGCGATGGCGTCCTTGGCCTCCTGGCTGAGAGCCGACGTGTCGCTGAAACCTGGGTCCACGATCTCAGCGGGTGTCTCCACAACACCCGTATCGACTGCGTACTGGATCACCCGGGCCAGGAAGAGCGCCATCTGGGAGCGCATCACCGTCTCGCCCGGCTTGTAGGTGCCGTCGGCGCAGCCGATGGTGACGCCGTAGAAGGCCAGGGCTTCGATGGCCGCCTGAGCCTCCGCGGACAAGTGTCCGATATCGGTGAGGCCCGAAGCGAAGTCGCCCATGAACTCCGTGGCGAAGTCGATCCCGCGGGCCTCAAGCTGCCTGGTGAGGTTTATCTCCACGTCTAGGGGGTTCTCGCCGTCATACAGCAAGACCTCGCTCATCGAGGCCGGGTAGCCGGCAACCTCGGCCTCCGCCCAGACTTCGAACTCCCTATCGGGTTCGACGTCCCAGAAGGCGAAGGTACCGTCTTCCTCCACCTCGCGCCCGGGCAGACCATCGTGGTCCTCGCTATCGGGGTCGTACCACACCCACACGGTCGCCTGCGGGATGGGCAGGCCGGTAACGGCGTCTATCACCGTGCCCGTCACAACCGGATCGCCCAGCTGAGGTTCCAGGAGGACGTCGACCACCACAGGCGCGGACCCGTCGTAGACGAAGCCTTCGCCCATGTAGGTGTCGTAGCCGTCGGCCTCCACGATCACACTGTAGTTGCGATCGTCGAAGGACTCGACATCCCGGAAGGCATAGTAGCCGTCCTCGTCGGTCGTGGTCTGCCCGGCGCCCGAAGGCGGGCCGGAAGTGCCGAAGGGCTGGCTGCGGAGCAGGGTCACGGTCGCGTCGGCAACCGCTACCTCCGTCCCAAGCTCGAGGATGGTCCCGGAGATGGAGAGTTGGCCTGGATCGTCGTCGGCCCAGGCCGCGCCGGCCAAGCCGATAGAAAAGACCACCGCAACCAGGAAGGTGATCACAAGGGTTCGGAGGCGAGGGATTCCGGGTGGGACGGTGCGTAGATGCATCTCTTTCTCCTTGATCGAGGGGCGCACCCCTTCTTCGCAGGCGAACTGGTTCGCTCTTGGCTTTTCGATTATCCCAATCGGCCCAGGTGTGACCATTAGCCGATCGGATATACGAGGCACCTCGATCGAGCTGTTGGCGGCTAGCCAATTGGGGACAAGAAGTCACACTGACGGAGCCTCAGGGGCAAGCTCGGGGGAGTGCAGGTGCCCACCGGTCAGTGCAACATCCGGGCCCGAGAGCAAGACGAATCGCAGAAGGCCGATAGGAGGCCGCCGACCGGGCGCAGTAGCTAACGATCAAAGGACCGGGCGCGCCTTCGTTTCCACCTATGTAACTATCAGCTTGGCAAGATGGTGATCAGCCTCAGCGGCCGAACTCACCCGCCATCCCAAGCCTTGACCCTGAAGAAGTCCGCCTCATCGCGGGTTGATCTACAGAGACCGCCAAACGCGCTGCAAAACGTGGTCTTTTCGAGACTCGTTGATTGCGCGCTGAGGGCGGCGATTTCGTTGCGTTACCTGCCATCGAGCTTGTCCCCGAAGCGCTCGAAGAACGCCAATAACCCGGCTGGGGGCCGGGCGTTCTCTGTCGCCTATCTCACGGGTGTGCCATACTCAGGCAACTGGTATGTGTGAGCGACGGAGAGGAACTCATCACCTTGCGCAGCCTGGGTGTCCTTGCCGCCACGCTTCTTTGTGGCTGCGCCCTCATTGGAGCAGGCTGTGGCGGTGCGGAGACTACTACGACCACACAGCTGATCGACACGGCCGTTACAACCACGACTGAGTCGCCTACCGAGACGATCGTCACTACCGAGACCATGCAACTCTACCCCGTCAGGGTCGACGGCAAGTGGGGATTCATCGACAACGCGGGCACGATCAAGATCGAGCCCCGGTTCGCCGGCATCCGCCGCCTAGATGGAGAAGGTGGGTTGATCGGATTCTCCGAGGAACTCTGCGCGGTACAGCTGGCGGAGAATTGACCTGACCCCATTCGTTGGTCCAGTTCCTATGATAGTGAAAGAGCCCGTTGTCGTGTGAGTGTCGGCGGTGCGTATTCTCTGAGCGAGAAGTCCGGCCAGACGATCGTTTCCGGTGCCGGTGGCCGTCCCCCGAGCGAGCTATGGGGCCTGATGTGGTTGTATTCACGCCTCCAGTGCTCGATGAGGATCTGAGCCTCCTTGAGCGTGTAGAAGATCTCTCCGTTTAGGAGTTCGTCTCTGAGCTTGCCGTTGAAGGACTCAACGTATCCGTTCTCCCAGGGGGATCCGGGTTCGATGAAGAGCGTCCTCACACCAAGATTGCGAAGCCACTCGCGGATGGCCTTGGCGACGAACTCGGGTCCATTGTCTGATCTCATGTGCTCAGGGACACCGTGCTCCAAGAAGAGCCCGGAGAGCGTGTAGAAGGACGTCATGATTGGTCATGCGCCGAGCCACGCGGATGGCCAAGCAGCGGCGACGGCAGCCACTCAAGATAAACACTGCCGACACCGCGGCAACTGGCCGAACCTCGAAGAAGCTCCAAGTCACCTGAGAAGAGACATATCCTCTCGTTCGCTTCGAGCGTCTCGTGAACTGGGACAAGCAGACGCGGGAAGTTGTCAGCCAGCCGCTGCTCCCAGGAACCAGCTTCGCTCGGATTACCGATATCGGAAAACATCGAGCCCACCCCATCGCCGTCTGTGGTCAGCGTCTGCATTGCGCTCCGTTGTGCTTGCTTTCACACACGTGGGAGCAAGATGGGATGAGAAGGCCAGCCTCCCCGGGGTACCGTTAGGTCCCCAATCCAAAGACGGGCTCGAGGCCCAATGAAGAAGGAGGCTGGCATGCGCGAGACTATCACCGCGACGGATCGAGGAAAACTGACAGTGGGATTGGACGTCGGCGATCGCTACACCCAGATTTGCGTTCTCGATGAGGACGGCGGGATTCTCGAGGGGGGCCGAGTGGCGACTTCGCCGCGGGCTTTCCGACAGCGGTTTGCGGCTCTGCCCCCTTCGCGGCTGGTACTTGAGGCTGGCTCTCATTCCCTGTGGGCGCATCGGCTCCTTAAAGAAGTCGGTCACGAAGTGATCGTGGCCAATCCTCGCATGCTCCGGTTCATCTACGGCAACGACTCCAAGAACGATCGAGCCGATGCTACCTACCTGGCCCGCGTCGGGAAGCTCGATCCCGGCTTGCTCCACCCGGTAACCCACCGCCGCGAGGAAAGTCAGGCTCACCTGGTCCTGCTTCGCAGCCGGGAGGTACTGGTGCACTCCCGCACGCGGCTCATCAGTCACGCCCGTGGCCTCGTGAAACCGTTCGGAGTCAAGCTGCCGCACTGCGGGGCCCACGTCTTCGCCACCAAGGTGCGAGAACACGTGCCCGAGATCCTGCTTCCGGCTCTCGGCCCGGTCATCGACATCATCGCCGTCCTCACCGAGCAGATCCGAGAGTTGAACGACAAGGTCGAGACGCTTGCCCGCGAGACCTACAAAGAGACCGCTCTTCTTGCCCAGGTACCGGGCGTGGGCACGCTGACCTCGCTCGCATACGTGCTCACCATCGAAGATCCCGGCCGGTTTTCCCGCGCTAGGGCTGTGGGTTCCTACCTCGGTCTGCGACCCCGCCAAGATGAGTCCGGGACGCTCAAGCCTCAACTCCGCATCACCAAGGCCGGCGACACGTTTCTCCGCCACCTCCTGGTCGAATGTGCCCACCATATCCTCAGCAACAATTCCCAGGACACAGATCTCAAGCGCTGGGGTCTCAAATTGGCAGAGCGAGGAGGCAAGGCAGCCAAGAAGCGTGCCGCCGTGGCCGTGGCTCGCAAGCTGTCCATCCTCCTTTTGCGGCTGTGGACAACCGGGGAGATCTACGAACCCCTGCGAGGCACGCCGCGGAGCGCAGAACCTGAGATCGTGCCTTCGGGTTGAAGCAGTGAGGGAGGTGAGCCGCACCAGATAGAAGCCACCAGAAGCGCCATCCCTCAGCGAGGCTAGGACTCCGGGAAGCCACGTCCGCGGCGACTGCGATCCATGTTGAGGTCTCGAAGGGAAGGACCCGGATACGGGACCACCCCCTCGAAGACCGCGAGCGAGATTGGCAGCGCCGCACCGGGTCGGACCCCAGCCTGGACATGACCGCAGCGTCTGCGAAAAGTCCGAATGGAAGCATGGGTCACGGTCTTGAGCCCCGCTACCGGGAAGAGCGAAGGAGGAAGAAATACGAGTTGACAGAGGCCGTCCTTCTCATGGAAACATGGTGTCGCCCCACCCCTAGCACGGAGGCCTGACATGCCAGCAACCCAGACCCTCGCCTTCCCCGAACAAGACCTGGTAGGCTGGGAGCGCGCCCTCTATGCGTTCCTGGTCGAGAAGGAGCGCCGCTCGGGATCCCTCCGCACCGTCCAGGGCTACTCCAGCATGCTCCAAGACTTCTTCGGCCGCCTGGGCAAGGCACCGGACAAGGTCACCGTCCAAGAAGTGTTTGTTTGGGCCCACGGCAAGGGCGTCTCCGGCAAGGACCCCTCCCCCGTCACCATCGGCGCTCGGATGGCCTGTCTGTCCTCTTTCTTCCGCTTCCTGCAGAGAATGGACATCGTCGTCGGCAACCCGTGTGACAAGTTGGAGCGGCCGAGAACTTCCACGCCACCGGCGCGAGGTCTGTCCGCTGACGAAGTCCGCAGGCTCCTGGCCGCAATCCCCAACACCCCTCAAGGCCTCCGGGACCGGGCCATCATCCTCACCCTCGTCCTCACCGGTCGTCGCCGTGCCGAGATCTTCCGCATGACGGCCGGTGATCTCTCCTTCGAAAACGGCGTCTGCTTTTACGCTTACAAAGGCAAAGGAGGGAAAGCAGGCCGCCGTGAGTTCCCCCAGCCCGCGCTGGACGCGCTGAGAGCAGGTCTAGCGGCCTTCGGGAAGGATCTAGGGGTCATGGCGCCTTCAGAGTCGCTGTGGCCCTCTGCGGGGAGTGTTGAAGGCAGAGGACTCACCAGCGGAACGTTCTATGGTCGGTTCCGACGATACTTGCAGAAGGCGGGGCTTCCCCCGGCTGGCCTCCATATCTTGCGGCACACGGCTGCCAAGCTGCGGCGCGACGCCGGGGAGAGCGTGGAGGACGTGTCCCGGTTCTTGGACCACTCGTCGCTGGCGGTCACGACAACCTACCTGCGTCGGCTGGAGGGGCAGGAGGACCGGGGTTGGGGACGGGTGGCGGAGGCGATAGGGGTGTCTGTCCGGACCGAGGGCGATAATTAATTGTGGAGTTACTCGACCATGTTTGAGAGGGCCGCGCTCACGCACTGACATAGCTCACGATGCACCCAGCCAGTCTGAATGCGCCGCCCTGGAGCGGACGCGTCAGTTTGTCGTCGGTACCGGGCCCTTGACTTGGCTGAACCCGTGGTCGACGACCGCGACGTGACAACGTGGAGTCAGCGAGTGCAGCCGGGGAGCAAGAGAGGTCGCCGTGGTTTCGCAAAGCAAGATGGTTGCTGACGAACAGACTCCTGTTCTTTGCCCGCCATACACAGCGGAACAACAAGCCCGGATTCTGGAGATTTTTGCCCCCAAGGGTGGGTTTCCGGCCAGCCTTTTCGAGAACATCTCGGAAGGAGTCACGTACTACCGAAATCTATCTGACCCCTCGCTCCCGCCACGCGCTAAGTCGGAAGATGTGAAGAGGCAACTAGCCCAGATCGAGAGAACATCCGACAAGCTGTTCCGTCTTCTGGTACCGACCGCGGAGCAAAGAGTGTCGGACGAAGTAGCAGCCTATCTCGCTGTAAACGGGAAGATCGTGCCCTCAGAAGGCGACGGTGATCGATGGACTAGCCTTCTGAGGGATCTTACGTGGTTGTCCATCCGAGCCCGGACCGCTCGCGGCGAGCGGGGGGAGCCTGGCCGGCCTGAGCATAGGCTTAGACTCTTCGTGGGCTACCTGGCCCTCGCTTGGATAATCGAGCATGGGCGGAACCGTGGAGATTGGTGGTGGTCGGAGGATGATAAGCGCATCATCGGTCCGATAGGCAACTTCGTTCGGGCGTGCACCGAGCCTGTGTTCACTTCCGAGGATCAGTGGGACGCAGAGAACGTTTTGCACGGCGTTCTTAAGAAGTGGGGCTAACCCAGAATCGCAGTGTGAGTTGACGCAAGGAGACGAAATCCATCTTATTCGTCGCGGCAAGCGCGGCGACTGGGCCGCCTTGGCGGCCTTGGCGAATTCCTACCGGGGCCGAATCGCGGCATTAGCGGCCCGCCGCGCCAGTCCAAACCGGGTAGCCAAACTCCGCGGCATCGCTTGCGAGCCTGCTCTTTCGCGTTCGGACCTCGAGAGCGAGGGCAAGATCGCCCTTCTTGAGGCGGTCTTAAGTTTTGATGAGGAGCTGAGCGCCAAGTTTTCAACCTATGCGCATAGCCAAATCGAAGGGGCCATGAAGAAGGCCGTCGACCGATGGCGACCGAAGGTGGCGGTCCGCAACTCTCAAGGCTACGAGGTGCTCCGAGTCCAGAACGCTAGGCTCGCGGAGGGTGCGCACATGACCGAAATAGATCGGGCCGAGGAATCCGCGTTTTCCAGCGGAATGCTGCACGAACCGGATGTCGCTCCAGTTAGAACTCACCGTCGTCGCCACCGGGAGGAGCTGGCCCTCCGCACGCCGTCCTCCTGCGTCGAAGCTAGGGAACGCCTGCAGGGGCGACCCCGCCCCACCGAGAAACTCCTCGGAGTATGCGAGGCGTGGAAACAGCGCAGGAACGCCAGAGATCTCACATCCGCCCTAACAGTATTGAGGAAGAGGGAGAGAGAGTTCCTGGACCTTTGGCGAGCCATGGAGTACGGGGAAAAGAGGCAGACCGCGATCGCCGCCGAGATGGACATCACAGACAGCTGGGCGAGCAAGATCAAGACCCGCCTCCTGACTAAGTTGGAGAGGGAACTGCTCGCAGTCCTTAGGCGGCCCGCGAGAATTCCGCAACCGCTGGCCTCCTTGCCACCAGACGTTGAGCCGAGACTCCCGCTCGGTTCAATGTGGCAGTGGCAGATCCCTTCCGAAACGGAACTGGTGGAGGCGCTTCTCTCTTACAACTGGGGAGAGGACAAACGATGTCTCCGGCTCTCCGCCAGACCGGTACGCCACCGGGAGCCCCCCGGCGCCTCTCTCTTCTCGCCCGATGTGACGTTCCGCGTCTTCAGACAGAACGCGGAAATCGACCGCATAAGGATCGAAATCGGCGCGGCCCGAGAAGCCGCACAGGCCCATAGGTAGAAATCTCCACGCGATCTGACCGGAAAACTCCCTATGCATAACTAGATGAGGAGGGCCATCCCTGGCGGTGGCCTTCATTGCGCCCGAGGGAGCGCACTCTGGCGTGCTTAGTGACGGCACCTGAGAGGCCGGGCAGTAGCCAGAAGAAACCATCGCGGATTGGGAGTTGAGCCTATGACCTGAGCCATGCGGCAAGTTCCTCCATATCAACGACAGTAGTCACTTTATGCATCCTCACTCTTGGCCGCCCCATGGGCGGCCTTTTTGTTGCTAAAAGTCACATCTCACAGAGGTGAACCCATCACAAAGGAAGTATCGCGACCAATCAAGCTCGCCTCTTCTTTGACGCGAAAACTACTCCCCCGCACAACATCGGCCGCCCGCCGCGACTTGCTAGGCGCCAATTGGCGCCGCTCAAAGTCCATCGTCGGGCCTGCGCGCACTCGAGCCGCTTGCCTCATCAGATTCCCGGAGGAACAGTCAAATGAAGCACGTGCGCGCCCAAACGGCTGACATGCACTCTACCAGGGCCGGCTTGAACCTCCGTACCGGAGGCAAGGCGAGGAAAAAACCGAGCTTACGGATCCGGGCGATTTCCGACCCTGAAGCCATTTGCTCCGAGAATCTCCACCAGGCGGAGCGCCTTTTTGCCACTCTTGTGGCGCGGCAACTTGTCTTCGGCAATCTTGACCTAAGTGACATCTGTCGTGACCGAGAGGCGCCCGCGGATGAGGGCACACCCCTTCCCACGCAACTCGACCAGACTTGCAGTAAGGAGAATTAGCCATGGTTCCCTCAAAGAACGCCGCGGTGCTTCTAGAGCTGGTGCTCGCGCACCTGAAGGTCGCGAAGCGACCCGACGCACGGGGCGAATACACCTGTTGGTGCCCGTTCCATCCTGATGGGCAGGGTGCGCCTCCACACCGACCCAACCTGCTTGTCTCGGAACGTGGGTACTTTTGTAACGCCTGCGGAGCCAAGGGCGGTCTTCGAGACCTAGCGGAGCGATTGGGCCTCGAAACGCGCGATGGCCGAGATGGCCCACGCGCCACCTATGACTATCGCGACGAACAGGGACACCTCCTCTATCAAGTGTGCCGTTTTCACCCCAAGGAATTCCGGCAGCGTAGACCCGCCGAGGGTGGCGGTTGGCGATGGAGCGTGAACGGCGTGCGCCATGTCCTCTATCGTCTGCCTGAGTTGATTGCTAACCCTCAGCTAGAGGTTTATATCGCCGAGGGAGAGAAGGACGCGGACGCGCTTGCCATGCGGGGCTTCATCGCCACAACCAACTCGGGGGGTGCCGGCAAGTGGCGTGCGGAGTACTCGCACTTCCTTCTGGGACGAAACGTCATCATCCTAGCGGACAACGACGACCCGGGACGCGAGCATGCGCAGAAGGTCGCGCGCGCACTTGTGGGGACAGCAGCGAGGATGAGGGTCCTTGAGCTTCCTGGGCTCGAGACCAAAGGCGATGTCTCGGACTGGCTCCGAGGGGGACACACCGCAGAAGAACTGCAAGACCTGGCAAGACAGGCTCCGGATTGGCGGCCAGAGGCTGATCTTACCGCAAGAAGGCAAGAGGGCGACGAGAGACAGCCGCGCCAGAAGTCGCAGGCCGACCGACTCGTGGCCCTTGTCCAGGAGGACGGCCTGACGCTCTTTCATGACGAATTTGGTACCGGCTTTGCGCGCGTACCCGTAGATAGCCACAGTGAAGTGTGGCGATGCCGGAGCAAGGACTTCAAGCGCTGGCTCGCGCAGCGATTCTGGCAGACGGAGGAGAAGGCACCAGGCTCGGAGGCGCTCGCATCCGCCTTGAACGTCATCGAGGCGATGGCGCACTTTCAGGGCGAAGAGCACCCGCTCCATAATCGCGTCGCGCGGCTGGGTGATGCGATCTGGTATGACCTCGCCGACCCGGGATGGAGGGCGGTGAGAATCGACAGGGCGGGATGGGAGGTGGTCGCCGATCCCCCTCTGCTATTTCGACGCTATGCCCACGAACAGGCTCAGGTCGAGCCTATCCGCAACGGGGACCTCCGCCAGTTTCTGGACTTCGTCAACCTGCACGACGCCGAACAGGGACTCCTGCTTCTCGCCTACCTGGTCTCCTGCTATGTACCAGACATCCCCCATCCCATCCCGCTGATCCATGGCCCCCAGGGGTCGGCCAAGACCACACTCTTTCGAATGCTACGCCGCCTCGTTGACCCCTCATCCGTGGAGATCCTCAGTTTTCCGCGAGACCCGGCCGACTTGGTGCAGCAACTCTCCCACCACTGGGCCCCTTACTACGACAATCTGAGCGATCTGCCCGCCTGGATAAGCGATCTTCTTTGTCGCGCGGTGACCGGCGAGGGATTCAGCAAGCGCGAGCTCTACACGGACGACGAGGATGTCATCTACCGGTTTCGACGTTGCGTTGGCCTAAACGGGATCAACATCGCCGCGAAAGCCCCCGATCTGCTCGACCGCTGCTTGCTCTTTGGTCTCGACTCCATCGACCCATCAAGCAGGCAAACCGAGCAAAGTATATGGCGGAGCTTCCATGCTAGCCGACCTGGATTGCTCGGAGCGGTCTTTGACACCCTCTCAGACGCTCTTGGGCGGCGCGACTCGGTGGAACTCACCGCGGTTCCACGAATGGCCGATTTTGCCTACTGGGGATGCGCCGTCGCGGGAGCCCTCGGTCGCACCCGCGACCAGTTCGTCTCGGCCTACGAGGCGAACAGTGAGTCGCGCAATGAGGAGGCGCTCGAGGCGAGCCCAGTCGCGATCCTTGTGGTGGAATTGATGCGGGGACGCGACAGGTGGGAAGGGACGTCCTCTAGGCTGCTGGCCGAGCTCGAAGATCTGGCCTCCTGCCACCGGGTCGGCACGCAAGGACCTGATTGGCCTAAGGCGGCGCATGTCCTCAGTCGCCGTCTAAATATGGTCAAGCCCAATCTGGCGGCGGCGGGCATCGAGGTCACCTCATCCCGAGGAGAGCGTCGCACCCTCACGATCTGCCACAGGTAACTCGCCTACAAAGCCGCGTGTCTAGTTCGTCACTGCCTCGGTCTTGACCGGATTAGGGGCAGCTTCTCCCCAGACGCTCCTGACGCTTGCGACGCTATCCAGCCCTATTTGCACGTCTACGTTCGATGCTTGACTGCTGGCCCCGAAGGAGCCATTCATACAACTACGCCCGGCCATGCGCAACCCCGCGACCGGGAAGGAGGACAAAGGTTGAGATTAGCCGACATTCTTGCAGGTACCGCGCCTGCCGAGCCGGGCCGGTCCGACAACGGCCCTTCGTTCCTTGCCTACGTGCGGGTATCCACCGATTCCCAGGAACAGGCCGGGCTCTCCATCCCGGCTCAGATCCGGGAGATACACCAGTTTGCAGATGCCCGGGGCATCCTCGTACTTGAGACCTACCAAGAGGCCGAGAGCGCCTTTTCCAGCGAAAGCCGGCGACCCGAGTTCGAGCGCATGGTTGAGCGAGCCAAGCGGGATCCCTCGATCACCGGAATCCTTGTCCACGATCACTCCCGCTTCTTCCGTCACCCTCGCCTCGGTCCGGCGGTGAAGGGCGAACTCCTTGCTCACGGGGTCCGGATTGTCTCGGTAACCGAGCCTGACTATGACCCCGATACGGTGGCAGGCCTCGCTATCGAGAAGATGACCGAGTTCAAGAACGCCGCCTATTCATTCGATGTTGCGTTTCACACCCGCAAGGGCATGAGGGAGAATCTCGCGAGGCGCGACGCCGAGTTCGGCTTCTGTTATAAGAACGGCGGAGCGCCTCCTTGGGGATTTATGGCCTATCGAGTCCAGCGCGGTGTAGATCGGAAAGGTGCCCCCATCATGAAGACGCTCTGGGCCAAAGACGAGACCGTGGTCGCAGGCCGGCCCGTATGGGAGTGGACTCGTCTCATGCTCGTGGAGCTTCGCGCAATTCAAGGGACTTCGCTCGACCATCTGCGAGACTTCCTTAACGAACACGATATCCCGGCGCCTCGCAAACGGTATTGGTCATCCAGCACCATCCAAGCCATGGTCCAACCCGCTGTGTTACTGCAGTATGCGGGCTACGGCGTCTGGAACGTCCACGGCAAGCGTGGAAAGCGGCGCCCGCCTTCAGAGTGGGAGATTGTGAACGAAGCCCATCCGGGGATCATCACGACGGAGGAAGCCGAAGCCGTAATGGCGGCAAACGACAAGTTGCGGCGGGTTGCCCATGATCGCTCCAAGGGGAGGATGGCGACCATGCGAAGCGGGGCCAGCCCGTACATGCTCACTGGCGGGCTGTTTTGCTGCCATAGGTGCGGCGCAAATATGGTCGGCTACCCAAACCGAGGGCGACTCTACTATATCTGCGGCACGCAGAGATACCGACGGGGTCTCGGCTGCGGTCAAGGCCTCCAGATCAGCAAGGATGCCGTCGAAAACGCCGTCATGCAGGAGGTGGGCAAGCTGTTCGACTCGTGGTCAGACCCTAAACGGCTCATGCAGGCTATCGACCGTGAGCTGCAAGCTCTGAACCGGCAGGAGTCCGGGAAGGACAAGGAGATCCGCCGTGAGCTGGCACAGATCGATATGCAGCAAGGGAATCTCCGCCAAGCGATAAAGGAGGGACTGAACGATATCCAATGGGCGAACGAGGAGCTGGCGCGGTTGAGGCAGTCGCGGACCGAACTCCTCGAACGACAAGAAAAATCGGTAGTGCGGACTGACTGCGTGCGGGTTGACCTCGTCCTGGTGGAGAAGTGCCGGAGAGCCTTCATGCAAGTGTTCGAATTAGGCACACCCGAAGAAAAGCGACAAATGGCTCGTCTGTTTGTTCGCAGGATCGAAGTCGACCCCGATTCGGGAGAGATTTGGATACACCTTTTCAGCGATCCGCCCATTATGGGTAGAAAGAAAACACCCGGCCGCAAGGGGCCGGGCGTTTCAATCGGAATGGTAGCGGGGGCAGGATTTGAACCTGCGACCTTCGGGTTATGAGCCCGACGAGCTACCGGACTGCTCCACCCCGC
>ENA-ORXD01001426-ORXD01001426.1-sediment-metagenome-genome-assembly--contig:-NODE-1426-length-20025-cov-7.425256_pt1 | contig 20025 bp, 17 predicted proteins | sample MGYA00237862_ERZ511471 | MGnify/ENA metagenome assembly ERZ511471
TTCCTCAATCATCATTTTTCCTCAACAATCCCATAATCTTTTTTCATTGATCGTACAAAGTCCAGGATTATGGAATGAATACTAAATATCTTGCCGGGTTACATCTAAGAATAAGAAACCTTACAACAATTTGCTGGTTTTTTCAGATTTTTGTAAATATACCACCAAAGGGGATTTTTATGGTCTGCATGTCTAAGGTCGCTTCAGCATGAGTGATTTTTAGTTATTAACATCAATGTCTTTTTCCACCTGTATTGACAATAACATCTGCATCTATACATGTTTTTAACCGTTTTTTGAGGTATGATGGAAGTTTTTCTTGTTGTGTATAATATAAGTTATCACCAACATATTCTTATTTGAATTTTCAAGTTAGAGAATTGCGCTCCCCTGTAGTAATAAATGTTTTCTTGATTTTGCTTTTTCAACCCAAGTAATTTTTCTCATTAAATCATTTGAGGAAATGATCCAGCTTAATTTCATCCAAAATATTGAACAAAAAAAAATCTGCCTCCCCTACCCCACTATTGACGAGTCATAAAATAAGTGTTAGGATATTTATTGTAATTGCATTACAAATTACATATTACATGATTGATGTAATTAGGAGAATCTATGGAAAACGAAATTAATGAGTTCCCCGTCGAAGATATTCCCGAGGGAGACCCGATACCAGAGATTGTTGATGTCGAGGCACAGGAAGTTGCACCTGATCAGGCGGATCAAGAACTCCCATCGCAAAAAGGCAAATCGACAAAAAGTCCATTGCAAGACGCCTGGAAACAGGTCGAGAATATTGGACAGGCGTTAAATACCGCCCTGCAGGAACGTGCCAATGTGGTCATGGTGCGGGTGAACGACGAGGCATTGAAACACCTGGACATGATGGTGGATGCCGAAATCACCAAGAGTCGTTCCGAAAGCGCGGCTTTCTTAATAAATGAAGGGATCAAATCAAATGAAGCCCTGTTTAATCGCATTCGAGAAATCACCGATCAGATTGCGCAGTTGAAAGAGCAGCTACGCGGTGTGGTAAAACCCGAACGTGATGAGGCTGCAACAGAATAGAGATCTGAAATCAAAAAGGAGCCGGCGACTATACCGGCTCCAATTAGTCTTAAATTTGTTTATCTATTCTCCATACCACTCAATATCAGTTGACCACCGTAAACTGGTCTGTGAAATGCGGCTATCCAGGTTCAATTCATCATACATCTGCTGCCAGCCAACCTCGGGAGGGTTATCAATACCGGTGCACCCACCTCGTTGTTGGCAAGCTTCATATTCGGTCATCACACCCATGAAGTACATGGGCGCTTGATGCGCCAGGTAGCCATGCAGACTGATCCATGCCCATTGGCGGGCATTTACGCCGGTAGTTGCGTAGATCTCGGGAACCGGATAGGAAGCGCCGTTTCCATATGAGATGTACCATACATCCTCCAGTTGCCAGCCATTTGCACAATTATACGTAGGAGCAAGCCGGGTTGGGCAGCCTTCCGCTGCGCCAAAATTATAGAGGGGAAATTGATTTCTGGAGTCATAACCATCCACCCACCCCCTCGTGATTGAGGGCGAGTTCCAGCTCAGTTCCATATCGCTCGCGCCTACGAAGGAAATCTGTCCATAAAGTCCGGTGTTGATGAAATATTGATTGGCGTCATTGACTAATTGCGCCCAGCTTTGCCCATGGCCATAAGTGACCTGATTCTCTTCACCAGGGTAATAATAATTACTGGACCCCAAACCTACACGCAATGTAGAAACCGTATCGCTCCCCACGCACGCCAGATATCCCAGACCAAAAGCTTTAACTCCTTCCAAGATCTGGCTGTTGGTTGCGGGGCCCAATGGACCATACAGCCTGGCACCATACACACCCGGCGATAATTCTCTGGGTTTGCCAAATGCCAGGATTGTTAGACTATCTTGTTTACCAGTAGTATTTTGGTCATGAGTACCCTTTTCACAACCCAAATCAAACATGGCATCTTCATTAACAGTTTTGACATAATAACTCGGCGCAGGTGGTGGTGGGCTTTGCACCTGAGTGCTTTCCAAGAAATGCACACGTTCCGTAGAAAAAATCTTTACTCCGTTTGTGCTGACCACCCGCACTGGTCCGTCGCTTAATCCCGCACCGGAAGTTCCACCGTTTACAAAGAATCGCGGAGTGATTCGGGCGCCAGGAGCGATACTGTATGAGCCTCTCAATACACCGGCAATATAGATTTGAACCTCAGCAGTCTCTGTTTGGCTAGGATTCCCAACCAATACCCAATTTAACATTGAGCTGTTGTCATACCAGGGATACCAAAATTCTGTGCTAAATTGCTCTGGAGAAAGCCCCATAATCTCATTGAAATCAGTTTGAGGAGAGATAGTGAAATGGACACGCTCGCTTGAGAAAATGGTCTTTCCTTCCGTACTGATCACGCGCACAGGGCCATCTTGCAATCCGGTTCCAGATGTACCCCCACCCTCGAAGAAACGTGGCGTTACGCGGCCATTGGGCGGAATGGAATATGTTCCCCGAAGGCTGTTACCCACAAAAATTTCAACTTGAGCAGTTTCACTGGCACTGGGATTCCCCACCAACACCCATGAAAGCATGGTCTTATTGTCGTACCACGGGAACCAGTACTCGGTTGTCATATCCTGGGGAATAAATCCCATAATTTCGTTATACCCGGTCGGGGAAGTGTCAGGGAAATTAACTCTTTGGCTGGCAATGATTTTTACGGTATTTGTACTGACTACACGCACTGGGCCGTTTTGAATTCCAACCCCTCCATCAAAAAAGCGGGCATTGATCACTTTTCCAGGTGCAATCGAGTAGGTTCCACGCAATGTGTTCCCGATATAGACTTCCACGTTTGCGGTTTGACTGGCGTCTGGATTTGCAATATAAATCCAAGAAGTCATGGTTTTGTTGTCGTACCAGGTGAACCAAAACTCTGTAGAGAATTTTTCTTTAGAAATACCGGTTACCTCATTAAAACCTGTATATTGGGCAGTTGCGAGTTTCGCAGACAAATCAGGTTCCTTAAGGCTGTCTGCTTTGATACGCTGAATCGTTGGGAACCCAATCATCAGCAGAAAAGTGGCAATAATAATGCTGAAAAGGATGTGAAGAGATAAACGTTTCATTTTATATTTCCCGGTCTACTTCCTTTATCAGAAAACCTGTAATCATTTTGAGTATACTCGATCCTTTATCAATGACAAAATATATCTAATTCCGATTTAATTAGCTGATAGACTTTTTCAGTAGAGTATTCTTCCTGCACAGTCTGTAATCCATTATTAGCAATGCATTTATACAGCTCCGGATTACAAATAAGCGATTCAAATCTTTGTTCCCAATCATCAGATGTTCCGCAAAGAAAGCCGTTTATCCCGTCCTGAATGATAACGCTATTTTCTCCCACGGGACTCGCGAGTGAAGGTTTTCCAGCAGCCATATATATTAATAATTTCAGACCGCACTTTCCCTTTTCCCAGGGACCATCATCTAAAGGCATAATTCCGATATCCATTTTCTCGACCATTTGTGGAATTTCTGAATGATTGTATTCTCGGATGACCATCTTTTCCACTCCATCAATAACAGGAAGTAGATGTTCTTTTCCATGAGTTCCGGCGATCAGAACCGTAATTGCATAGCCTTTACGAGACAGGTTTTCCAATGGGGACACAATATGATGTAAATATCTAATAGTTGAGGCTCCGCCGATCCATCCGATTACAAAACTGTTGGCTTTTTCAGGAGGTTTGACTCGATTGGAAAATTGTGAGATTTCTACTGCGCTGGGAATCAGGACTGATTCGGAGTTATATTGCAAAGCGAAATCCAAATTAAAATGGCTCCCGGCAAAAACCTTCTTTGCGCCGGCGATCATCTTGATAGCTCTACCTCGATTACGGATAAAGACCGCATCATCAAAGTCAAAAACGATATTGGGGTTAATGATCTTTAGGAGATCTATAGCTATCGCAGGAAGCAGGTTTGCCTGGATAAAAACAATATCAAATTGTTTTGCTTTAATTAATAATTGAATTACCTTCAATAGCTTATAAGGAAAAAATGTTAGGTGAATAGTAGCTCGGATTAGAAAATCACTGATTCGACTTTTTCCGAATACGGATTGATCCAGTTTAATCAGGAAAACTTGCGACAAGGGATGGATCATATTCAGAATCTCAAATTGGAATCCATCATGCTCAAAATATTTAAGATATTGTTCCACACGAACAATACCGCTTGGAAAATATGGATTACAAGGGATAAAGAAAATAATTCTCTTATTCGGCATGTTTATTCCTGAAAAGTGGACTGATTGTGATCCGCGTTTGAATCATGATGATATTTACCAGGCCTTTCAGATAATTCATAGAAACTTGGAAAATAATCTTCCATTGACCGCTTCTTGTTGCCAATCTTAATTTATGCAAGATTTTTGCCAGAATGCCGTTTTCAACTGAATTTATGCTTAAATTATCAACAAAATCTTCGGACTTAAATGGTTTTGAATAATTTTTCTTGGGTTGCATGATAGTTTCATGGATGTGTTCAAATAATTCAGCATTGAATTGCGATGTTGAATATCTAGCTTTTACATCTTTATATGCTGCATTCGCGAGATTTATTCTTAAATCCGGATCTTGAATCAAATTCTCGATTGCACCATACCAGGCTTCAACTGTGTTATCAACAATCAAGCCATTAATACCTGTTTGAATATGGTCAGTATAGACATCCACATTGGAGTAAATCCCAGCGATGTGACAGGCACTATATTCCCTGTATTTAATATTGGTTTTAGAGCGATGAAAAATGTCATTTATTAATGGGGCCAATCCGATATCATAATGCTCAGCAGAAAAAGCTCGAATATATCGATCATAGTCACGGATAAATTTATGGAAAATAACCCGCGTATCTTGATGATTGCTTAATGGATTACTCCCCCACAAATGTAATTCAACTTGATCGTCATAATTATCCAGAATACGTTCAACCGCCTTAAGAAAGACTTGTCCTAAATTGTCATCTGTTGTCCGGCTGGTGGCATATACTATTTTTACCCGCTCCCCACTGTTTTTCTGTTCTTTTGGTTTCACCAAGGACCAGTCGAATGGCCCATTCACAAGTTGGACTTTTGAATTAAATTCGGAGCATATTTTTACAAGCGGTTTTGAATAAACCCTAACCATTGAAGCTCCAGATAAAAATCGTCTGATCATTAATTGACGATCAGGGTGGCTAAGGTATTGCCCGAAGCTCATTTCTTGAGGAACAGCAAAAAAATTATCATCTAAATCATAGATGTAGGGAATACTTTCTTCATTTAAATAATCCAAAATCCAGGACAGGTTTGATTCATAATTTCTAATAAACAAGACGATTTCTGCCCAGGCAAGATCTTTCCAGGTCACAAGGAATTCCGTTCGAATTCGGGCTCTAATTTTTCCCTGTTGGTGTAACGTTGTGAGAGGTTTTATTGTATAAATAATGGTGGATGGAATCACCGAAGGTATGATTGCGAGTACTTTCATGTTGTTTGAAATTCGTCCTATAAAGTAGTGAAAAAAATGACCAGATGAGAAAATCATACCATATTCCATACATTCATAAAGCCGCTCCCCAAATTATCGACCATTCTAATTGGTGGTAAAATTGGGTTTTGAATCAATGCTTTTTAAGGGATTAAATATAGAGACCAATGAACTTTTTTCCTACCGAAATTCCCGATGTGATTCTAGTGGAGCCCAAAATTTTTAAGGATGAACGTGGTTTTTTTCTAGAAGTCTATCAGGCAAAAATATTTGAGGCGGCAGGTATCCATTTCAATTTTGTTCAAGACAATCATTCTGGCTCAACCCAACATATTTTACGGGGACTTCATTACCAGATCCAACACCCACAAGGTAAATTGGTAAGAGCCATCGCGGGGGAAATATTTGATGTAGCGGTTGATTTACGCAAGCATTCACCCACATTTGGAAAATGGGTGGGTAGAATTTTAACATCTGAAAATAAACACCAGCTTTGGATACCTCCGGGATTTGCGCATGGATTTTACGTGATCAGTGAATGGGCAGAAGTACATTACAAAGCAACTGATTATTATGCCCCTCAATTTGACCGTTCAATGCTTTGGTCGGATCCACAAATTGGCATCTCTTGGCCAATTCCAGAAGGAATTCGCCCGATATTGTCTGTCAAAGATGAAAACGCAAAATCCTTCGAAGACGCAGAAGTATTTGAGTCCTAATTGGGTTTTGGATTGATCGAGGAAACACTATGAAAAATATACTTGTGACTGGTGGAGCAGGTTTTATCGGATCAAACTTTGTGCGTTATTTATTGGCAAATGATCCGGATATAAATATTGTCAATCTGGATGCATTGACTTACGCCGGCAGCATGGAGAATTTAAAAAACCTATCCTCTCCTTCCAGACACACTTTTATAAAGGGAGATATCTGCGATTCCCAGATTTTGGATCATATTTTTTCAGAATACCAAATCGATACTGTGGTTCATTTTGCCGCAGAATCACATGTGGATCGCTCGATTTTGGGGCCAGAAGCGTTTATTCAAACCAACATCATTGGCACGTTTAAACTCTTACAGGCTGCGCGCAAGCATTGGTTAGATGGCAGCGAAAATGGCCAATATCGTTTCCATCATGTTTCAACTGATGAAGTATTTGGTTCGCTGAATCCAAAGGACCCGGCATTTGAGGAATCCACACCCTATTCTCCAAATTCACCTTATTCGGCTTCAAAAGCGTCCAGTGATCACTTGGTGCGGGCGTATTACCATACATACGGGCTTCCGGTATCTCTAACAAATTGCTCAAACAATTATGGGCCCTTCCAATTCCCAGAGAAATTCATTCCTTTGATGATTTTAAATGCGATGATGGGGAAACCTCTTCCAGTTTATGGGGATGGACAGCAAATTCGGGATTGGTTGTATGTTGAAGATCATTGTGATGCGATCTGGCGAGTTTTAAAATTTGGCAAGGTAGGTGAAACCTATAATATTGGGGGCAATAACCAGCCTACAAATCTTGAAGTTTTAGATACCATCTGCAAAATTTTGGATCAAAAACTTCCAGATTCTCCTTATCGACCTCACGCAGCGTTGAAAACATTTGTCAAGGATCGCCCAGGGCATGATCGTCGATACGCGATTAATATAACAAAGGTAAGCGAAAAACTTGGTTGGAATCCTAAACACGATCTACTGCAAGGTTTAGAATCTACAATAGATTGGTATTTAACCAATCCAGAATGGCTCAAAGCCATCAACACAAATGCTGAGTTCCAAAGCTGGTTATCCAATAATTATCTGCAAAGGGGAGGAAAATAAACCATGAAAGGGATTATTCTTGCGGGTGGGAAAGGCACCAGACTATACCCTATTACACGGGCGGTGAGCAAACAATTATTGCCGGTTTTTAACAAGCCGATGATTTACTATCCCCTTTCCATGCTTATGCTGGCAGGAATTCGTGAAATGTTAATAATTAGCACTCCCGAAGATCTACCTCAATTCAAACGCCTATTGGGGGATGGCAAACAGTGGGGATTGTCATTTTCTTATGCTGAACAAGCCGAACCCAAAGGTTTGGCAGAAGCATTCATTATCGGGAAAGAATTCATTGGGGATGATCAGGTGAGTCTGGTTCTTGGCGACAATATCTTCTTTGGGCACAGTATGCCAGAGAAATTACGCCAGGCTGCCCAATTACAGGAAGGCGCGGTAATTTTTGCGTACGCAGTTAAAGACCCCGAACGGTATGGTGTAGTTCATTTTGATGAGAACTTCAAAGCCTTAGGAATCGAGGAAAAACCCAAGAATCCAAAATCAAATTATGCGGTACCTGGAATCTATTTCTATGACAACCAGGTTGTTGAAATTGCAGTAAATTTAAAACCATCTGGCCGTGGTGAGTTAGAGATTACCGATCTCAATCGCGCTTATCTGGAGAAAGGCCAACTCAATGTAAAATTACTAGGACGTGGGGTTGCCTGGTTGGATGCGGGTACCCATGAAGCATTGTTGCAGGCATCAAATTTTGTTGAGACGGTTGAGCAACGGCAGGGAATGTTAATCAGTTGTCCAGAAGAGATCGCCTATCGAATGGGTTTTATTGATGCAGGGCAATTACGAGCATTAATCAAAGAATTACCTCAAAAAGACTTTGGCGAATATCTGTTGGATATGATTGAAGAAGCGTAAAGTTGGGAAGATCATGCGTATTTTGTTAATTGGCTGCAATGGACAATTAGGCTGGGAATTACAGCGCACACTGCCCTACTTTGGTAGGTTAATGGCGGTGGATTATCCACAGATAGACATTACAAACCCCAAGAGTATTGAGCTGATTTTTTCTGATTTCAAGCCTGAAGTGGTTATTAACTCTGCGGCTTACACAGATGTAGATCGGGCAGAATCTGAAATTGAGTTGTGCATGAATGTCAATGCTCAAGGCCCAAAGTTACTTGCCCAGGCATGCCAGAAAACCAATGCCCTGCTGGTGCACTATTCTACCGATTATGTTTTTTCAGGCAAAGCTAACCAACCTTATATTGAATCGGATGAAACTGGACCGGTCAATGTCTATGGTGAGAGCAAAGCATTAGGTGAAATTGAAATTCAGAATGTGTTTGACCGATTCGTAATTTTGCGTACGGCGTGGATGTATAGCTTGCGTTCTCCAAGTTTTTTAACTAAAGTACTATCCTGGGCGGCCAAAAATTCAGAAATTTCAGTGGTTGATGATCAAATCTCCAATCCCACCTGGGCGCGGGCTATGGCCGAAGTCACCGCCTTGATGATATCCAAAATCCAGGCAGAAAGCTTTTCCCCATCCACAATGGGCATCTTCCATCTGGCGGGTAATGGATTTACCAGCCGCTTTGATTGGGCAAAAACCATCGTGGAATTGTCTGAAACTACCAATACCAGCGTGATTCCAGCAAAAAGTGCAGACTTTCAAACGCCGGCAATCAGACCCAGTTTTTCGGCGTTAAATTGCGAAAAATTTTCTCGAACGTTTGGAATTCAATTTCCAAATTGGCGGGATTGTTTGAAATTAGCCATGAAGAATTAAGCTTATGAGTTCATCTGAATCTTTTATTCGAGTTTATGAAAAACAAAATAAATTGCGTTTTGGTAGTTTTATTGCCCGCAATATTCACGAGATCATTATTTATCGCCATGCGTTAGCCAATTTTGTGAAGATTAATCTTCGTAACCGGTATCGCAGATCGACTTTGGGGTTTTTATGGAGTTTGATCAACCCGTTGTTTACCATGGTGATCCTGGCTTTTGTATTTTCAACAATCTATAAGGTGCCATTCGCAGATTTTGGAATTTACATTTTTAGTGGTTTATTACCCTGGCAATTAATTTCAAACTCAGTGATTAATGGGACTATGTCAATTATCTATGCGGAGGGGTATTTAAAGAAAGTATATACTCCTAAAATTCTATTTCCTCTGGTTACAGTGTCCACTGAAGCAGTCAATTTCTCGCTTAGCCTGATCAGCTTGTTTTTTCTGGCGATTCTCCTTGGCGCGAAAATTGGTATTTCTTTGTTAATGCTTCCGGTGGCGATTATATTGACTTTCATCTTTGTGCTGGGGATCGTCCTGGTAGTCAGTGTAGCCACAATCTACTTCAGAGATCTATTCAATATCGTGCAGGTAGTTTTTACAGCATTGTTTTATTTGGTTCCCGTTGTATACAAAATATCAATCATTCCATCTACCTATCAAGTATTTTATAAACTAAACCCATTTTTTTACTTTATTGAACTGTTTCACAAAATTATTTATGAATCAGTCATTCCTTCTGTTTCTCAATGGGGAATTTGCGCCGGAATGAGTTTAATCACACTGCTGATTGGCTTGTTTGTACTCAATCTAAAAGAGCAAGATTTAATTTTCCGATTATGAACGCTTACATTAACTTAGAAAACGTTTCTTTAAAATTTAGAATTTACCGAAACCCTACACCTTCTCTCAAAGAATCTTTTATCAATAAGGTTTTTCGGAAGGATCATCGAGTTGATGAAGTTTTGGAGTTCTATGCGCTTAAGAATATTTCACTCAATATTAATGGTGGAGATCGATTAGGGATTATTGGCCTTAATGGAGCGGGGAAATCAACAATGCTGAAAACCATTGCTGGCATTTACACCCCTCACACCGGGAGAATTTCGATGAACGGCCGGGTGACGCCATTAATGGAATTGGGGGCCGGTTTCCATCCGGAACAAACTGGCCGTGATAATATTTACTTGAACGGAGCCCTGCTTGGGCACTCTGTTCAGGATATGCAGAAACGCGAAAAAGACATAACTGAATTCTCTGAATTAGGAGAATTTATCGATTTACCGGTGAAGTATTATTCAAGTGGTATGTATATCCGGTTAGCATTTTCAATTGCCACAATGACTGAACCCGATATTCTATTAATGGATGAAATTTTGGCGGCTGGTGACGCGCATTTTAAACAAAAAGCATCAGATAAAATCAAACAACTGATCAGCGCAGCTCAAATTGTAATCCTTGTATCTCACAGCCTTCAACAGATAGAAGAAATCTGCAACAAGGTCATTGTGTTGCACAAGGGAGAAATCGTTAATAGTGGCGAACCCAAAGAAATGGTAAATTATTACCTTTCAGAAATTGCTAAAGCAAAATAAGAAACTAAATCATTCGAGGAAAAATGGAACCGATTCAATTGTTCGTCCCAACGTTTCGAGTAGAGGAAACACTGGAAGAAATACGAATATGTCTTGAAAAAGGTTGGACTGGGCTTGGATTTAAAACCGTTGAATTTGAAAAAGCCTGGTTAGAATTTACCGGTTTAGAAAACGCACATTTTCTTGATTCCGCGACTGCTGGTTTGCATCTCGCGGTAAAACTACTAAAAATTCATGGTGGTTGGGCGGATGGAGATGAAGTCATCACAACACCTTTGACTTTTGTCTCATCAAATCACGCTATCCTTTATGAAAATTTGAAACCTGTGTTCGCGGATGTGGATGAACATTTATGTTTAGATCCTGATTCTGTAGAACAGCAGATTACAGCACGGACCAGAGCCGTAATCTTTGTTGGTCTGGGTGGTAATCCCGGCCAATTGGACCGCATTGTTGAGATTTGTAAGAAACATAATCTAAAATTGATCCTGGATGCCGCCCATATGACCGGTACATATCTGCACTGCCGCCATGTTGGTTGGCAAGCAGATGTTGCCGTTTTCAGCTTCCAGGCCGTAAAGAACTTACCCACCGCTGATTCAGGGATGATCTGCTTCTCCGACAAGGCCCTGGATGCCGAAGTCCGCAAGTGGACCTGGCTGGGGATTAATAAAGACACATATGCGCGCACTGTTTCCAGTGATGGCACTTATAAATGGTACTATGATGTTGAGTTTGTAGGTCATAAATATCATGGCAACTCGATCATGGCTGCTATTGGTCTAGTCTCAATTAAGTATGTAAATGACGACAATGAATACCGCCGCAAAGTTTCGGGCTGGTATGATCAATACTTCGCCAATGAATCTCGGATCGAACGAATTAAAATGGCGGAAGATTGCGTCCCTTCCAGGCATCTATATCAGGTAATGGTTGATGAACGCGATCGTGCGATGGCATACCTGAATGAAAATAAGATCTATCCGGGTGTCCATTATCGTGACAATACCGTCTATCGCATGTATGAGTATGCTGAAGGCACCTGCCCCAACGCGAGAAGAGCCAGCGATCGGATTATCTCCCTTCCCTTACACTTGCGCCTATCCGAACAAGATGTTGAACGGGTTGCCAAGACTTTAATCGAATTTGTGAACAAAACAAAGTGAGGAATTTGTGTCCAAGAAGGCCATTTCGCCGGTTGAAAATAACCGGGTCAGGTTACGATTGTTAGAAGTAGATGATTTGGATTTGACATTATCCTGGCGAAATCAGGATGAAATTCGGAAATGGTTCTTCTTTCAGGAACGAATTGAGTTAACCAATCACCTTGCTTGGTTTGAAAAGTACCAGACAAGGGATAATGACTATGTTTTTATTATCGAAGCCAAGGACCTGGGAGGCTTGCCAGTTGGTCAGATCGCTGTCTATGACATTGATTGGCAGCAAGGTAGGGGAGAATACGGTCGTCTGATGATTGGCGAGGCGATCGCAAAAGGGAAAGGATACGCCCAAGATGCCACCCAATTAATTTTAGAAGTGGCATCAAAAATCTTTGCACTCAAGGAAATCTATCTGGAAGTGTACACCCAGAACCAGGCGGCCAGGCGGGTTTATGAAAAATGTGGATTTGAGGTAACAGAGTCTAACCCCGAAGTCACAAAAATGGCTTGCCATTTACCCTGAAGAATTTCTATGCCACCGAACATTTCTTATTCCTCGCTTTCTTCAAGCGAAACGGTTTTTATCAACGCTTCAGCAACCATTGGGAATTCACCAATGGTTTCTGTTCTCATGCCTGTTAGTCAAAACCACGATTCAACTTTTCGCGCTATTGAGAGCGTATTGAGCCAGAGCTTTACCGACTTTGAATTCATCATCGTGGATGACGGCTCGGTGGACGGCTTGTTTGAAGAGCTGCAGGGATACCTACAACGGGATACACGTATCACCCTGGTGCGCAATTTGGTCAACAGCGGGCTGCCCGCCGCGCGGGTCAATCAGGGCGCGCGCCTGGCACGCGGCCAGTACCTGGCCTACATGTTCGAGGATGATGAGTGGTACCCCGACGCGTTGAAAATCATGCTGGAGACCATCCAGGCAAGCGACGAGCCCTGCGCGGTGTACGGCATTGTGGATGTGGAGATGGAAACTCCCAATGGTGTTGAGAATTCACGCCTGGGAGACTGGGAATTCAACTACGCCCTGCTGAAGAACAGCAACAAGATAGCCAACTGCGCGGTGATGCACCCCCGCTGGTTCTTCGATACGTGCGGGATGTATGACCCGCACATTCTGGTGCGCCGCTTGAGCGACTACGATCTTTGGCTGCGCATGGGCCGTTTCTTCGCCTTTAAACCCTGCCGGAAGCTGATTGGAAAAACATCCAAAATTATGAATTTATTGGATGAGTCCAATGAGCAGCGGGGATTTGAACTGCGCTATATTGAAACCGAAAGAATAGAAACATTAAAATCATCAAGGTTACAACATTACCAAATCAACCAGATCAACTTTACAGCAGATCCCGCAGAAATAAATTTGCTGCAAGAGCGGTATTTGATTCCATTTTTAGCAAAACACCCTTTGATTATTCCCGAAAAAGAGAAAATGCCATATCTGGCCAGCAGTGAGGTCGGGCATCGCCTCTTGGTCACAAAGAGCGATTATTCGACGTCCGTTGACCAACACATTCGGAATTTTGAAGAGGTCCTCGATAAATCATTAATTTCTTCTTTCTACCTGGAAGAACGGAAATTGCAGCACGGTTTCTTGGATAACTTTGACATCCTTGTTTTATACCGCACGATTACCGGGCAATCTTTTACGAAATTGCAGGACGTTCGCCAGAATCAGAAAGCGGTCATTTATTTAATGGATGATAACATGCTGCAGTTTGGCAAAGGGTACCTGGCAGAAGAATACTCTTTTCTCAAGCCAGACACACCTGGTTTTCGAACGCTGGCAAAAGAAATCTCTCTAAGCGACATCGTTATTTCTTACTCCACAAAAATAAGCGAAGATTGCGCGGTATACAATCCCAAAATTTTTCAATTTCGAGAAAACATCCGTGAATATCTAATTTCTCCAGCAACCGCACTGAATGGTGGCAGGCAGACAGGCAGAAAACTGAAGTTCGCGCTGATTACAGGTATGGCCCGGCGGAAAGAGCTGCAGGAATTATGGCCGGACCTGGAGGAATTCAGCAGGCGGCACGCGGAGGAAGTGGAGTTTTACTTATGGGGTTTCGACCCATCCGAGTTCGGACAATTGCATTGCACCACCTTCAGCCGCCCGTTCGACTACTCCTACGAACGCTATCTCAGCGCGATCCGCAGCGAGCAATTTGACTATGTGGTTTGCCCGCTGTTCCCCGATCATGAGGTCAAGATCAGCAAGAGTCCGATCAAATACCTGGAAGCGATCGTGGCGGGCGCGGTGGGCATCTTCTCGGACTCACCCGTCTACCGGCGGGTGATCGAAGATGGGCTGAACGGCTTCCTGACCGCCGATGACCGCTGGCTGGATGCCCTCGAGCGGGCCTACGCTACCCCCGACGCGGAACGTCAGGCGATGTTCACCGCCGCCAAAGCTCATGCCCTGGCGCGCTATACCACCGAGTCGCAGGTGCTGGAATATTTAAGCGCGTTTGAAGCGGCACGTCTGCACGCCGGGCTGCGCTCCTACTCCGCCCCCGGCGGCCGGGCGCGGGTGGCTTATTTCATCCACGAGTCGGCTTTGGGCGGCGCGACGCTGCACGCCATGCGCCATGCGGCCATCGCCCGGCAGTACGGCTTTGATCCGCTGCTGGTGTTCCCTTCTGGACCCGTGGCAGAGGAAGCCCAACGCTTTGCCCGCCAGCGGGGTCTGGCCTTTACCAGCCTGCCGTTCCGCGTGACCACCCACCGCCGCGATCCGGATCTGGGCGACCGCCAGCGAGCGGACCAACTGGCCGCGTGGATGAAGGCGCAGGGAATTCGTCTGGTGCATGGGGTGACTTATCTGGCGGATGTGGCGCTGGCGGCCTACCAATTACGCATTCCCTACGTCAACACGCTGCACCAGCATTATGCCAACCCGTCCGGCACACAGGCGCGCGGCGAGCGTCTGGTGACCGTGGTGCACAGCTCTTCTTTGCGCTACGCGCGTGCGTGGCAGGAAGAACTGGGCGCGCCCGCTTATACGCTGCGCGCGCCGGTGGAAGCCAGTTACTTTGACCAGTATCTGGAGCGCCAGGATCGCGAGATGCACTCACCGCCGACCTTCCTGCTCTCAGGAACGCTGCAGCCCCGCAAGGGTCAGCTGGCGGCCATCCAGGCGATCGCCGAACTCCGCAAGCAAGGCATCCCGGCCAGGCTGGCGCTGGTCGGGTACGATGTCTTCGCGCCCCAGTACGTGGCAGAATGCCGCCAGGCGCTGCGCAGCCTGAAACTGGAAGATCTGGTCACCATTACCGGCTTCAGCGAGCGGCCGGGACAGTACTTCGCCGAAGCGGACTTTATGCTGTGCGCCTCGGACGATGAATCGATGCCGCAGACCATCCTGCAGGCGATGGCAGCCGGGATGCCGGTGGTTTCAACCCATGTGGGCGGTGTGACGGAAGTGATCCTGGACGGTTTCTCCGGGGTGCTGGCGGGCGGAAACCAGCCCGAGCAGCTGGTCGAGGCCATGCGGCGGGCGATCGAGATGCGCGCGGATCAGCGGCGCAAGCTGGTGGAGACCGCCCACCTGACCGCCCAGATGGTGTGCAGTGAAGAAGTGGTGAGTTACCAGTTGTTGAAGCTGTACAACACAGCAGTGAGAGAAAACCAGCGGGTGCATGGTATCCACCATCCCCCCTATGATCAAGGGTAATGTAATGACCGAAGAGCTCAATCAAATTGAAGAATTGACGCAGGCCCTGGCGGCGCGCGAGCGCAAACTGGCGCAGGCAATGGCGGCCCTCGCCAACCGGCAGGTGGAGATCGAGAAGCTGAAGGCGGCTATGCTGAGCGCCGGAAACGGCAGTATGGAAGCCTTGCAAGCGGACCTCAAACCGGTGACCGTCAGCGCCGGGCTGGACGACTACGCCCGCGCCAAGGGCCGTGAGCTGGCCCAGGCCATGCAAACGGTGCGCGACCGCCGGCTGGTACGCATCCTGGAGCGCACGGTGTACCGCCAGCAAAGCCAGTGGGAGTTGATCTCCCCGGCTTTTCAGCAGTTGAAGGACGACACGCTGCTCTATGCGGAGCAGCTGCAGGGCTACGCCCTGCGCGCGTCGGTCAACTTACAGACGGTGCCGCTGCTGCGCTACAAAATGACCTTGCGCCGCGCGGGCTTGAAGGGTGTGCTGCTGGCCTTCTGGTTTGATTTTCCGCCGGAGAGTGGCGAGCTGGGCATTGAGCTGGTGTCAGCTGCTGGTGAGATCCTGGCGCAGGCGAGTGTGCCGGCGGCCATGGTGGATGACCGGCGGCCGGTGCAGTTTAACTTCACCCCGCTGGCTGAATCGGGGACGGGTGAGCTGGGGTTGTGTGTGTTTGCGCGCAATGTCGACCTGCCGGTGCGGGTGCTGGAATTACAGCACTATCCCCTGTTTGGTTTGCGCCATGTCGTGACCCAACCCTTCGCCGGGTATTTGTTTGAGTAGATCGAGCTTATGTCATTGATTACAAATTGGTTGAACTTTAAATCCAAACCAAAGGTCATGGCAATTCTTTCGAAGAAAATGCCGTCTACCATGATCGGTATCGTTAAACCTCTAACTGAGCTTAGAAATCAGGGATTGATTCGATTACGTACGTTTACGGAAAATCAAGTCAAACCCTGGCACTTTGACTGGCCGGATCTGGTTGTTTTTGGGCGCAATACGGAACCATTATTCGATTTTGTTTTGGAAGGGATCTTGCTCGCGCAAATTCCAACCATTTACGAATTGGATGACAACCTTTGGGAAGTGCCAGATCATCTCGAAATCGGAAAATATCACCGCTCTCCAGAGCGAATCAATCAGCTTGAGAAGTATATCGCCTGTGCCGATCTGGTACGGGTCTACAGCCCGCATGTGATGGAGCGGATTCAGAAAATCAACCCCAATGTGAAAATGGTAAAGGCCGGCGTGGACTTCAGGTTGATTCCCCGCTGGCCGAATGCTTACCGTCATAGAGATAAAATCCGGATAGCTTATCCCACCAGCCGCATTGAGGATGATCTGTATGTGGTTTTTATCCATGCTGTGCAAAGTATATTGAATAAATATTCTTTACAGGTAGAGTTTCATATTTGGGGAAACATGCCACCCGAACTGGAAGGGTATTCAGCGGTTAAAGTGCATCCCAAAATCAGTGATTACAATCGGTTTATGCGCCGCTTCTCCCGGATGGGTTTCGAGATCGGGCTGGCTCCATTAATTGACACCCCATTCAGTATCTCAAAGACCAATAATAAATTCCGTGAATATGGCGCCAGTGCGGTTGCCGGTGTTTACTCCAATATCGGACCCTATATGGATAGCGTTCAGCATGGGGTAACTGGCCTGTTGGTTGATAATACCCAGCAAGAATGGGAGAGCGCGATTGAAACCCTGATTCAAGATGTTGAATTCAGAAGAAACATTCAACACAATGCGCGGCGCGAAGTGTTCAACTCTTACCATCAGAACGAGATCGTGAATACCTGGCGAGAGGAAATACAAAATCTTCTCGCGCTGGCCTCCCAGCCGGATTGGATAGTTGAAAAAGAAATATCTCTTCAATTAAACCAATCTGAGTGGTCGGGGCTCAGTTTTCGAACTGCTGAACCACCCGTTTCAGGTGTTCTAAAGTTGGAGATCCAAACCAAAAGAAATGGCCGCGAACTGCGTCAGCCGGTAACTTTGGTGGTTTCAAATCAAGATCAGATTGAATTCCGGTTTTTAGCTATTCAAGACGCGATTCAAAAATCCAGCGAGATTGTGGTCAAGCTGTCTGGCAAGAAGTCCACAATGGATTTGCTGAACCTGAATGATGTTCAACCCATCTATGGCTATTATATTGAACCGGAAACGACAATTTAAGGAAATTGTTCATAATGACTGAGACACAAATTCCTTACGTTTTGGCGATACTTCCCGGGATTGCACCCTCCACCCTGATGGATGTGGTGAACCCGTTGAAGCAACTTGAAAAGCAGGGAAAACTAAGAACTACCATCACGGTGGACTGGCTGGTTACAGAGCAGGAAATCAAACAGGCTGATCTGGTGGTATTTTGCCGGAATAACAGCCCTGATTATTGTTGGGCGAATTTCCTTAAAGAGCATAACATTCCGTACATCTATGATCTGGATGATAATCTGTTCGCCATTCCGGACCATACCCCCTTAGGCCAATACGCCAATCGCGCGGATGTGCTTGATTCGCTTAAGGCCTATTTGCGGAATGCCTCCCTGATTCGGGTCTATTCAGATGTACTGAAAGAAGTGATTCTTCCTTATAACCCAAACACGCACCTGGTGCGGCCACCTATTGATTGGCAAATCATCCGCGGACTGGAACAAAAAAGGGGTCCCAAGATTAAGATCGTCTATCCCACCAGCCGAGGAGCGATGGATGATCTGGCTGAGATATTTCTGCCAGCGATCAAGCGAATCGCGCTAGAATTTTCTCGGGAAGTGGAAATTTATTTCCTGGGAGCGCCCATCCCGGATCAGTTGAAAAGTCTCCCTAATGTGAAACATTGGCCGTTTACCCTGAATTACGATGATTACATGCGACGGTTTTATCAGGAAGGCTTTGACATTGGCCTGGCGCCGCTGCGCGAGGATCTGTTTTACCAATGCAAAACCAATAACAAATTCCGTGAATTTGCCGCCTGTGGAATCGCCGGGATTTACTCGAATACCAGTTTGTATACTCAAAGCGTCACTCACAAAAGCGATGGTCTCATTGTCAATGATGACAGCGAAGAATGGTACCAGGCCATCAGGTTGTTGATCGAAAACGTGGAATTACGTCAATCAATCCAAACTGCCTCCCTTAATAAAGTGAAAAGTGATTATCCCGAAGGCGCGTTTGCTGAGGCGTGGTTGAATGAAATTGAACGAGTTCTCTTTTCACACGCTAACCTTGCAAAAGAAATTGAGAGTAAAACTTTTAACCAGGTCAATTCAACATCAATCCCCAGCTTTGCTCCAAGCCCATCAAATGGATTATTAACTCGCATTCGCAACATCCTTCAGAGCCTGGCAACAGGAGGATTAAATTATATTGTCCATACACTTGGTTGGAAAATCCAGGTGTGGAAAATGAAAAAACTATTGAATAAGATGAATAAATATTAAGGGGGAATTTATATGCATTTAATAAGATTCATAAAAAAAATCAAGACGGATGAAATTAAGCTTGGGCATATTGATATTAATAAAATTGGCTTGTATTTATTAATAATTTCTTTTTTCATTGGTGTGTTTTCTATCTATATTACTTTATATAATGCTGCTGATGAAAGTGACGTCTTGACTTTAGGAAGATTGATTTCTAAAGGTTCACTACTATATGTTGATTATTTTTCTCACCATTTTCCATTCTCATACATTTGGACCGCAAGTGTTTTTTCAATTTTTGGAAGCTCGATACAGGCAATTAGGTTATCAATGCTTTTATTACGAGTTTTCATTTTTTACCTCACTATGAAATTAAGCAATCACTATTTCATAATAGGCTTGACTTCTGTTAGCTGGAGTTTGCTTTCCTATTTATATTTAGGAAATATGGTTTTATATGATAGCTTTTGTGCCATATTCAATATCGCTGCATTTGTTGTAACTTTAGCAATTATTACTAATAGAGTTAAGGATTCGTACGACAAATATCTGTTTATCGGGATTTTATCATCACTTTCCGTATTTTCAGACCCAACCAAGATATTCCCTTTGTTTGTTCTTTTTCTAGGTCTAGTTATTCACAATATTAAAAAATATTATTTTGGAAGGAAAAAAACAAAACAAATCTTACTTAGGTTTATGGTATTGATTATTAGTTTTTCTATTGTGGGGATTATTTTTTTAACCTATTTTATTTTCACGGCGTCCCTTAATAATTTCATTAAAGACGCGATTGAATTTAACTATTACACATATAGCAAATATGCTGGTTCATTAGAAATTAGTAATTTTGTAAAGCAATTCTTAAGTCTCTTTGATATTTTCAACAAAGCCTGGTATAAAGAACTTAAACCATTATTTAAATTGGATAACTTTCTAGAACTCTTAGATTCAACTCGTAAGTGCAACTTTGCAGGTCAAAAAGGAGGCAAGTTGAGGTAGGATAAGTCTCCAAGACCAA
>ENA-ORXD01001428-ORXD01001428.1-sediment-metagenome-genome-assembly--contig:-NODE-1428-length-20008-cov-4.474336_pt1 | contig 20008 bp, 23 predicted proteins | sample MGYA00237862_ERZ511471 | MGnify/ENA metagenome assembly ERZ511471
ACTTTTCCGTTCCAACGGGCAATTTCGGAGACATCTTTGCCGGCTATATTGCGACACGGATGGGATTGCCGGTCCGTAAACTGATTCTCGCCACCAATGAGAACAACATCCTCTCCCGCTTCGTCAATGATGGTGACTATTCCATTGGCGACGTGGTCGCCACGGTGTCGCCTTCTATGGATATCCAGGTCGCCAGCAATTTCGAACGCTACCTGTTCTTCCTGTTCGACGAAGACAGCTCACGCGTGGTGGCGGCCATGGATGAATTCCGCCGCACCGGCCGTTTGCAATTCACAGCGGAACAGATGAAACGTATTGGCGAAGATTTTCTTGCCAGCTCCGTGGATCGCCAACAGACCTTGCAAACCATTCGCAATTTCGAGGCTGTCACGGGCTACATCCTGGACCCCCATACTGCTGTTGGGGTTCGGGCTGCAAAAGAACTGGCCGGTGGCGATGCACCGGTGATTTGTCTGGCCACGGCCCATGCTGCCAAATTCGGCGATGCGGTCCAGGAAGCCATTGGTCGTCTACCGGAAGCTCCTGCCTCCCTGGCCGGCATTGAACAACGTGACCGCCGTTGCGAGATCATTGCCGCTGACACCGAACGGATCAAGGACTTTATCCGTCAACACGCTCTTTGATCATCATTCTTTTCTTTATTAAAAATTGAAGACCCAAAATAAAAAACCCCCGGCCAGAGGCCGGGGGTTTTTTGCTGGTCTTGTGCTGGAAATTAGCAGTCGAAGTAGAGAGCGAATTCCATCGGGGTCGGACGCATACGGTTGGGGTCAACTTCAGCGCCACGCTTGTAGCTGATCCACATGTCGATAACGTCCTGGGTGAAGACGTCACCTTTGAGCAGGAAGTCATGATCTTGCTCGAGGCAGGTCAATGCTTCGTCCAGGGAGCCGGCAACGTTCGGGATGTCTTTAAGTTCTTCAGGAGACAGACCGTAGATGTCTTTGTCCAGCGGCTGACCCGGATCGATTTTGTTTTCGATACCGTCGAGGCCGGCCATCAGCATTGCGGAGAAGGCCAGATAGCCGTTGCAGGACGGATCGGGAGTACGGTATTCAACGCGCTTGGATTTCGGGTTGTTGGTGACCGGAATACGAATCGAAGCGGAACGGTTGCGGTTGGAGTAAGCCAGGTTAACAGGAGCTTCATAACCCGGAACCAGACGCTTGTAGGAGTTGGTGCTGGGGTTGGTGAAAGCGCACAGAGCCTTGGCGTGCTTCATGATCCCGCCGATGTAGTACATAGCGATTTTGGACAGCCCGCCGTAGCCGTCGCCAGCGAACAGGTTGACGCCGTCTTTCCAGACGGACTGATGGCAGTGCATACCGGAACCGTTGTCACCGAACAGAGGCTTGGGCATAAAAGTAACGGTTTTACCATTACGTACGGCAACATTCTTGATGATGTACTTGAACCACTGCAGGGTATCGCCCATATTGACCAGCGAGTCGAAGCGCATATCGATTTCGTTCTGGCCACCGGTGGCAACTTCGTGGTGAGCAGCTTCGATGCGGATGCCAACGCTCTGCAGAACCTTGACCATCTCATTGCGCAGATCAACAAAAGAGTCAGTCGGAGCGCAGGGGAAGTAGCCTTCTTTGTGACGGGGCTTGTAGCCGAGGTTGGGGAACTCTTCACGGCCGGTATTCCAGGTCCCTTCGATGGAGTCGACAGCGTAGAAGGACTGGTTGCAGGACAGGTCGTAACGAACGTCGTCAAAGATGAAGAATTCAGGCTCAGGACCGAAGTAGGAAGCATCGCCGATGCCGGTGGACTTCAGGTAAGCTTCAGCTTTCTGAGCGATGAAGCGGGGATCACGGGTGTAGCCTTCTTTGGTGATCGGGTCGATAATGTTGCAGATCAGGCTGAGGGTGGTTGCCTCAACGAACGGATCGATCTTGGCGGTTTTGGGATCCGGCATGATCAGCATATCGCTGTTGTGGATCGGCTGCCAGCCGCGGATAGAGGAACCGTCAAAGCCAACGCCTTCTTCAAAAATTTCCTCGCCGAACTCGCTGATCGGAGTGGCGAAATGCTGCCAGATACCTACGAAGTCCAGGAATTTGTAGTCAACCATCTGGACGTTATTTTCTTGGGCGAACTGCACGACTTCTTTCGGTGTCATTCACTTTCTCCTTTGGAATGAAATATTGGGCACGATGTGCCGCTTCCTTTTTCTAAACGCTGAATCGCACTTTATTTAAAGGGCATCTTCCCCGCGTTCACCCGTACGAATCCGCACGACCTCATCAATGGGGGTGACAAAGATTTTGCCATCGCCGATACGACCGGTTTTGGCAGCTTCTTCGATGGTCTCAACAACCTTGCCGACCAGATCGTCGCGCACGATGATTTCCATCTTGATCTTGGGAATGAAATCAACGACATACTCAGCGCCGCGATACAGTTCGGTATGGCCTTTCTGACGACCGAACCCTTTGACTTCACTGACAGTAATCCCCTGAATGCCGATTTCGTTCAGGGCCTCCTTAACCTCATCAAGCTTGAAAGGCTTAATGACAGCTTCTACCTTACGCATAAATACACTCCTCCCCGAAAAATGGTTTGGACACGACCAGACTCGTTCGTTCATCACCTTTCGACCGGGTCATCGAAAGGGTTTGTATTTATTTAAGTCATGCTGTCGTGCAGGGCTAGCAATTAATTTGCCAACAACCGGACGGTGTTGGCTTTCTTTCTCAGTCTATTGAAAACAGAAGGTTTTTCCATATCCAACAGATCCTGTGATGCCTACTTCGGATCAGCACCCAAAACAGATTTGCTCATCATTTAAGCACGCGCCACACCGAGGGCCTATTTTTTAACCAGCCCATCACTCTGAAGGCATTGGATCAGGTCAGGAAACGTATCTCCTGCACAAAAAGCCACTGGCGCATCGCTTCGTGTCGGGTAACGACGGCACCAGTCTTGGAACATCCCCCACTCTTCTTCGAAGTTGGGAGTGAACAAACAAGTGCCAAGATTCGCATAAATTTCGTCTGCTGTCCAGAAGCGAACTTCATCAATTTCATCCACGGAAAATTCAATCGAACCATCGTAACGGATCAGGTAAGTCGCTACGTTTTCCGATTCGATTTCGTTACGAATCCGGGAATAATAAAGGAAGGTTAGCGGCACACCGGAAATGCCTAATTCTTCTTGCATTTCCCTCTCAGCAGCGGTTCGGTAGTCTTCACCGGGATCGAGGTGTCCTCCAACGCTGGTATCCCAACGGCCAGGTTGAATATCCTTGTGCTGAGAGCGTTTCTGCAATAACAGCCCACCCCGAGAGTTGAAAACCAGCACATGGGCAACACGATGCACCAAAGACGGGTCACCGTGGCACTGGGAACGAGGAGCTTGGCCGATGACCTGGTCATGCTCGTCAACGATATCAAAAAATTCGCTTTTCGCTTTCACAATGTCCGAGAAACAACGTGGGTCAGGAGTTAACTACGATCGAAGAAGGGACTTTTCCCTGTGACTGAAAGAGGCAAGGCATAGGCAATAGCCACCTCAGGCCCGAGAAGGCCGAGTTCCAAGGCAGCCTTGCCCGCACTGTACATGATGCGATTATCTAACCGCAGGTCGGCAGCCCGGCTGGCAGCAGAGCCAACAGCAATACCGAGGTCGCCGACATTGAAGGAACAACTTCCACCAGCGGCCAGCATGGCCGCGCAGTCGGCGAATCCACAATAGCCACAGTGAGGCAACCCCAGCGGTTCCTTGCGGCTGCCCAGCAAAACGACCACTTCGACCTGATCGATATTACCGGCATCACGGGCGAAAAAAGCCAGCCCGTCTCGTTCGGCGATAATTCGCATCCGCGCGGCCAGTTTCTGTCTCTCTTCACCGGTAACGATCGCGGTGGTCAGCAGATCTTTTCCCTTCCCTTTCGGGGCAGTACGGGCCGCAATGCAGATCAATTGGGCGGAATGAAGAATTCCCGGCGCTTCGACTTCGTGGTTCAGCTGCAACATATGTCACCTTCAATCTTAAAGACCACTGAATGTGTTTAAGAAACCAAAACCGTTCCGGTCTCCCCGCGCATCGCTTGCGGAAGGAGTTCCGGCAACGTGATAATGACCTTTTCACCACCGTGGTCAAGAAAATCAAGAGCCGCCTCGATCTTTGGCCTCATGCTTCCGGCAGCAAATTCACCGGCTTCAAGAAGAGTCTTGGCCGTGTGTTTATCGAGGGAGCGCAACATTTCTGCTTTAGGCGAGTTGAAGTTGCGATAGACTCCATCGATGGCGGTCAGGATGATCAACAGTCTAGCCTGCAAGCGGCTGGCGAGCAACGCCGAGGCGCGATCTTTATCGATGACCGCTTCGACGCCATACAGGCGTCCGGTCTCATCACGGGCCACGGGAATCCCACCACCACCGGCGGCAATGACAATGACGCCGTGGTCAAGCAACAAGCGGATCGTCTCTTCTTCAATGACTTCAAGAGGTTGTGGCGACGGGACCATGCGCCGATAACCGCGCCCTGCGTCTTCCAACAATACCCAGCCTTTAGCTTTTCGCAATAAGGCAGCCTGTTCAAAAGAATAAAACGGCCCGACCGGTTTGGTTGGGTTCAAAAATGCCTTATCGGCAGGATCGACCCTGATTTGGGTAATCAAGCTGACGACGTTGCGTTGTTGTTGAGTTCCACGCAGCAGATTGGCCAAGGTCTGTTGGGTCAAATAACCGATACTCCCTTCGGAGTCAGCGTCACAGACATCAAGCGGCATGGCCGGTACGATCTCTTTGGCCGCTTCATTCTGCAATAACAGATGACCAACGATGGGACCATTACCGTGGGTAATCAGCAGAGAATAGCCTTCCTGAAGCAGGAAATCAAGGTGAGTTAATGCATCGCGAATATGTTTCTTTTGCTGGTCGACATTCCCAGTCTCGCCTTGTCGTATCAGCGCATTTCCTCCAAGAGCGACGACGGCTACCGGGCGTTCACTCATCGACTCCACTCCTTCGCAGAAAAGCCGCCAAGACATCAGTGATCGCTGTCCCATCCAGTTCACTAAACTCATAGCCGACACGTACCAGTGGTTTGTTCAACCTGAGCAGACGGGACAGATCCAAAGGCGTGGCACTCAACACCAGATCGGCAGGGATGGCATTAATGGTGGAAGCCAGATCTTCCACCTGCTGGGGATGGTAACCCATAGCCGGAATCACCTGATGCAGATGCGGGAATTGTCGAAACACTTCGGCCAGATGTCCAACTGCAAAAGGACGCGGATCAACGACGGCAGCGGCGTCGAATTGTTGAGCAGCCACCAGGCCGGCGCCACCACTCATGCCGCCGTGAGTCAGGGTGGGGCCATCCTCGACGACCACAACCCGTTTGCCCTTTAAAACCTCTGGGTGGTCGACAGAAACAGTCAGGGACCCCAACGCCACCGTTGCAGAAGGAGCGTTTTTCTGGATGTTTTCACTGATGGACTGAACTGAGTCTTGGGGAGCCGAGCCCGCCTTGGAAATCACTACCAAATGCGCACGCAAGAGGTTGACCAAGCCAGGGTAATAGGTCAATTCATGACCGGGCCGCAAGGCATCAGCGAGGACAATTTCCAAATCAGGGCGATAAAAAGAAAAATCATTATTGCCGCCGTCCCAGATCAGAATATCACCGGCGGTTTGAGCTTCGTTGAGGATAGCCGCATAATCGATTCCGGCAAACAGGGGGATTCCCATGGCCAAAAGCGGTTCGTACTCCTCCCGCTCTTCCATGGTGCACTGAAATACTTCCAGATCGTCGAACGAGCGGAAATGTTCAACCGCACGAATATCAAGTCGACCATAAGCCATCGGATGGCGAACCACGACCGGTTGGCGGCCGTGAGCCTTTAGCAAGCGGCAAAGATAACGGGTCAGAGGACTTTTACCGCAGCCGGTGCGAACAGCACAAACTGAAATAACGGGAATTCGAGCGGCCAGCATGGTTTCATCAGGGCCAGCCAGACGAAAAGCTGCACCAGCAGCCAAGACCTGAGAGGCAATATGCATCAGCTCGTCATGGCTGATGTCACTGTAAGAGAACAGGACTTCATTGATGTTTTCACGCTGAATCAGCGACATGAGATCAGAGACTGGAACAATTGGAATGCCGGATAGGTAACCGGGCCCGGAAAGTTTAGGGGGATAACACCGATTTTCCTGAAAAGGAATCTGTGACGTGGTAAAAGCAACGACTTGAACGTCTTGCCGGTCACGATAAAGACAATTGAAATTATGGAAATCGCGCCCCCCTGCCCCCATAATCAAGACACGGCGCTTGTTATCATCAGCCCCCATAAACCATTCTCCTACCAACGAAAAATTTTCAGTCACCCCTCGTTGCATCACAGGCTATTGAAAAGACATGACAATTCGCCAGAATTATAAAATTCTTGAACCTCTATGGCCTGCTGCTATAGCATGACGGCTTCATTGCCAATAAGGAGACCTGTTATGCCCGAAATCCATCCCTCTGCTTATATCGATCCCTCAGCCCAAATCGCCGAAGATGCTGTCATTGGACCTCATGCCTTTATAGATGCGGACGTCAGCATCGGTCCGCGATGCCGGATTCTGCACGGCGGCCACGTCGGCCGCTGGACGACCATGGGCGCGGATAATATTGTCTATCCCGGTGCTGTAATCGGCATGGACCCCCAGGATTTGGGATATCACGGTGAAGAAGCCTATACCGTGATCGGCAACGGCAACATCATGCGCGAGGGTTTCACCGTGCATCGCGGCAACCGGCCAGGAACCGCGACCACCGTTGGCAACAACAACTACTTCATGGCCAACAGCCATGTCGCCCACAATTGTCATATCGGCAACAACGTTATCTTGGTCAATGGTTCGCTGCTCGCCGGTCACGTCGAGGTTGGCGATCGTGCCATCATCTCAGGCAACTGTGCGGTACACCAGTTCGTCCGTATCGGGTGTTTCGCCATGCTGCGCGGCGGTTCCGGTGCTGCCAAGGACGTGCCTCCGTACTGCGTCAACGACGGTCTCAACTGGATTCGCGCCATTAACACCGTCGGCCTCAAGCGCAATGGTTTCGACACCCGTCGCATTCGAGCCATCAAGGAGGCCTTCAAGGTTATTTTCCATTCAAATCTCCATCTGGAGACCGCTTTAACTCAGGTGGAAAATGATCCTCAATTCACTGATGACGTCCGCCTGATGATCGAATTCATCCGTGCCAGCAAACGGGGAATCGGTAGTGGCCGCGGCAGTAGTCGCGAACGGTCCACCCAGACTAACGGATCATCTGACTGAACAGGAACGCCAGGAAAACCAGAAACACCAATAACCATAAAGGATTGCTTTTCTTCATCGGCGACCTCCTTGGCAGCAGCTGTTTTCAAAGTTTATCATACGGTTTTGTGCCTGTTCGCCCAGCCTTTACAAATGGTGAACTGCACGGTATGGTAACGGCTGTTTAATCTTCAAGCCGAGGAGGTCAGCCATGAAAAAAATTACCCTTGGGAACACCGGTCTCAGCATCACCCCGTTGGTGTTCGGCACCCTCCCCCTCGGTCCGTTACAGGCAAACCTATCCCCCCAGGAAGGCGGCCGCCTGATCCGGTACGCCCTTGAGCAAGGGGTCAACCTGCTCGATACGGCTGAGCTTTATCAAACCTATGCCCATATCCGTGCAGCACTGCAGGGTTACAACGGCGAAGTCTTCATTGCCAGCAAAACCCATGCGCCATCGGCCGGACTCGCCCGCCAACACGTTGAAAAAGCTTTGCGTGAACTGGGCCGTGACTCTCTGGACATCGTTCACCTGCATGGCGCCCGCATCGCCGATCCTTTCACCGAACGAACCGAAGTGCTCGAAGAGCTGCTACGACTGAAAAAGTCGGGACTCATCAGGCATGTCGGCCTGTCATCCCACTATATCCAGGCGATCCGCAAGGCCGCCGATCATCCTGAAATTGAAGTTCTCCACCCCCTGATCAACCGCACCGGCATGGGATTGCTGGACGGCCCGGCCGAAGCCATGGCCGAGGCCATAAAAGCCTGCGCCGCTGCAGGACAGGGAATTTATGCAATGAAGGCGTTGGCGGGGGGGAATCTGATTTCCTCGGCGCGCGAAAGTTTTGCCTATGTGTTGGGATTGACGGGAATTCACGGTGTAGCAGTGGGGATGTTATCTACGGCTGAGATCGACGCCAATCTACGGCTGATCAATAAAGGCGTTGCAGAAGAGACGACTTGGAACGAGCTTGAGAAACGCCGCCGCCATTTGCGCATCATGCAGGCATTCTGCAAGGGCTGCGGTGTTTGCCTGGACGCCTGCACCAATCATGCGCTCAAACTGAATGATCATGGCAAGGCCGAGGTGGTCGAAGACGACTGTATTTTATGCGGATATTGCGGGGCGGCCTGCCCGGAGTTTATCATCCGGGTCGTTTGATCGCGGGGCTGACAACATCGCCCTGCAATGCGTTCTTGGTCGCCGTTTCGATTTTCATTTTCGTTTCGGCCAGGGGATCACCGTCCGCAACCAACCCCCTTTTGTCTCCCGACCCGCGGTTGGAAAGTCCAGCGTTTTGACAAACCGATTGCGGATGGCGGCATCAAACCTATCTTCATAATTGCTGGCCAGAATAATCACTCCCGGATAATCTTCCAGACGGCTTAACAGGTGTTCGACCATCTGGTTGACGAAACGCTCATCACCATCCAGCAATTCACTGCGATCCTCGAACAAGGCATCGGCATAATCGAGGAATACCACAGGTTCATTCTGGTTGATTCCGCCCAGAAGCCCTGCCAGGTTACGTTCCGTTTCACCGATGTACTTACTTATCACAGCAGTCACATCGACCATGGCCAGATCCTTGCCACAACCATCAGCCAATAGGTCCGCGGCCAAGGCCTTGTCTCCCTTACCCTCTCCTGTGAACATGAGCCGCAACTGTTGGTTACCAACCTTCCGAGCCAACTGCTGAAGTTGCTGCTGGAGATCTTCGCTAAGCCCCTTCTTTTTGACTTTAGACAATTGAGGCCTGCGTATCTGCAGCATTTGTCCGGTCACGCTGTGTCCCATGGCATATCCTTTCCAACGGCCTAAATTGATCCCGCTTAAAAACAGCAGTGGTTCTAAAAGAATCTGGCATTCCAACCCTGGTCATTATGAAAACTTTTAAAAGGTTGGGCAAGCCAACAACGACAAACACAAATCGAAAACACCAGGGTATCCTCGAGACAACTTCGGAGATCGATTTAAACCGAAAGGCTGAGACAAATAGACTTGATCCGCGACTCACTTAGTGGGGATCAAAAGGAACTTTATTATGGGGAGAACAACTTTATCGAAAAACATACTAAACTTTACAGGTGGGCTCACGCCAATACGACTGCCTAAATACACCCAAAGAACGTTAGAAAACTCAGCTTTGACTGGTACCGAGCAAAAGATGCACTTACCCCAAAACAATAGGCTTCTCACCAGGAGCATGACATGACCAAAAGGATTGACCAGCCCAAACCAACCTGCCAAATCTGCGGCTGTGACAAGCGTTGCGACCTGCAACGCGGGATTTTCGTCCGGCCTTTGGTAGCGGAGCTGATCCGCCAAGAGGTTGGGCATTGGAATGAAGAAGGTTGGATCTGCACCAGCGACCTGCTTCAATACCGCCACAAGTATGTTCAGAAACTGGTCATGGAAGAAAAAGGCGAAATCAGCATTCTTGACCAGGAAGTAATCGAGAGCTTGCGCCAGCAGGACCTCTTGTCCAAAAACCCCGACGAAGAGCATCTCGCCGGCCTCACCTTCGGCCAACGCATGGCGGACAGTTTCGCCGGGATTGCTGGCAGTTGGGGGTTCATCTTACTGTTTACCGGGGTCTTGCTCCTCTGGATAATCATCAACACCATTAGCCTGTTCAAACAACCGTTCGATCCCTATCCTTACATTCTCCTGAACCTGGTCCTGTCCTGTATCGCAGCTATCCAGGCGCCTATCATCATGATGAGCCAGGGGCGACAAGAGGACCGGGACAGGCTGCACGCCAAACGGGATTATCAGATCAATCTCAAAGCCGAATTGGAAATTCGCCACCTGCACCAAAAAATCGACCATCTTTTGTCCCATCAATGGGAACGGCTGATTGAAATTCAACAGATTCAAATGGAGTTGATCAACGAAATCAAAAGGAAGGAATGAGCGCCGCAAGCTTGACCTGTTCCCTAAAATAACGAAACTTTAAATTCCCTTAAAACTCTAAAAGAAAAAGGGGTTAGCGACAAATCGCTAACCCCTTAATTTATTTGGTGGGCGTTGTAGGGATTGAACCTACGACCCCTGCCGTGTGAAGGCGTTTTGATTGGTTTTCTCAATAAACAGCTATAAACAAATGACATTAGACAGTAAACTATTTTATCTTGACTTTTCGGTATGTTCTGGCTAGTGTTTTGTATATTCAAGTTTACTGAGTAATCACCGGAAAACATTACAGATGACATTAGGATGACATTAGACACAAACCTAATGCAAAAATGGGGGGGAGCCGTGAAAGCCAAGCTGACTATCAGAACCATTCAGGGCTTGCAGCCGCAAGACAAACCATTCGAAATCTTTGATAGTGAACTCAAAGGGTTCTTACTTCGGGTTGAGCCTAGTGGCACCATGACATTTTATCTTGCCTACACCCTCGATGGAAAACGCCGCCGGTTCAAGATCGGCAGAGGTGGCCGAGATGCACTATCGCCTGAGCAGGCTCGGGACGTTGCCAGGAAAAAAGCCGGAGAAGTTGCCAACGGCACGGACCCGCAACGGCAGCGCGAACAAAAACGGAAGGCCCACGCCACCGCAAAAGTCAAAACTCTAGGTGGATTCATTGAGCACAAATATCGCCCCTGGGTACTAGCCGAACGCAAAGACGCCAAGGCGACATTGAAGCGGCTTGAGGCATGTTTTGGATTTCTTAGCGACCGCCCCCTGAAAGACATCACCGCATGGGATCTTCAAAAGTGGCGTTCTGAACAGATCAAAGCAGGAAAGGCCAAAACTACAGCAAACCGCGACATAACGACCCTCAGAGCTGTTTTGAGCAAAGCAATCGAATGGGGCGACCTGGAACATCATCCTTTGCGAAAACTGAAACAGTTGCGGGTTGATGATGATAGCAGGGTTCGCTATCTGACCGATGACGAGGAACAGCGCCTCATGGCTGCGCTTGATGCCCGTGAGGCCAAAATCAGAACGGGGCGCGAAAGTGGTAACGAATGGCGGCGGCAACGTGGCCTTGCGCCCCTCCCCCCCATCCCGGCAGATGGATATGTTGATCACCTCAAGCCAATGGTGTTGCTGGCCTTACACACCGGCTTGCGTCGAGGTGAACTTTTCCACCTTGAGTGGAGCAAAGTAAACCTCTCAACCAAAATTCTCACGATAGCCGGCGACAGGGCGAAATCCGGCAAGACTCGCCACCTCCCGCTGAACAGCACTGCCCTGCTTGTCCTGAAAACATGGCGTGAACAATCACCAGGAAAGAATCTTGTTTTCGCCAGCTTCGACAAAAAAGGTAACGAGCGCCCGTTCACAAACGTCCAAACAGCCTGGGAGGGCATCGTTGAAGCCGCCAAGCTCGAAGATTTCCACTTCCACGATCTGCGGCACACGTTTGCCAGCCGGCTCGTCATGGCCGGGGTTGACCTGAACACTGTTCGCGAGCTGTTGGGTCACGGCGACATGAAAATGACGTTGCGATACGCGCACCTAGCGCCGGAGCACAAGTCCGCAGCTGTTGAACTGCTGGCGAATGGGAGTTCAAAATGAAAAATATCGACATTGCAAGAATGGTTGTTGGAGTGAGACAAAAAGAGGTATGGGACCAACTCAAAAGTCGTCATGAGGTCCTTAAAAGCATGTCAAAAAAAACTAAAACCCTCTCAACCGAGGCAGATTGGTTGACTCGCCTTTTTTATTCAACTGCACTCTTCCTGCCTGAAATGGTCACTGAATTGTCGAAGGAGCTTCACAAGCTAGAAAACACCCTACCGAACAGGACCAAAGAACTGAGCGGAACTTTTCTATCACTCTGCCACGCGTTAAATTTGCTTATGGAGGACGATGAAAGTTTTGACATTGGCAGATTTACAATGTCTGTTGAGGGAGCAAACGGGAAGCTGGCGCTCATAGGTGAATCCTTCCTCAAGCTTCGGCGAGGGGGGAAGAAGGCTCAGCACAATCTGCAAAAAGACACGGTTAAAAAAATGCTTCACGAAATTATTATTGAGGAAATGGAGTACAGTAGGCGCAGAATTGACTTTCCTAAGACACCGAAAATATTTAGACACCTCAGACCATCAAGCCCTAAAAGGCATTCACAAATATGGATTGACCGCTTAGACAAAGATGACAAAACCATTTGGTTCAAGATTAAGGGCGCTGACGAACCGTTCCCCTACTCGAAAAGCGCCCTAAAAACTTTTGTGACTGAAATAAAAAAAGAGTTCTATCCAAAATAAAACCATGTCAACTAAAAACTTGATCAACAAGTTCATGTATTTTCAGAAGCTTATGCAACAAAAAAACCAAGATATAATAATCTAATTTTTAATCAGATTAGCTTTCCTCCATAGACAAACCAATATTATGGAGGACACGATGAACACCCCAGTAGGCAACCAAGCAACAATCCCCCAGGAAGCACTCACTGAAAAACAAGCCGCACGTTATATCGGGATGAGTATTCCATATCTTCGCGCCGACCGGATGAACGGTTACCGGGAGGGGCGCACGCCAGGTCCTGCTTTCGTCAAAATTGGTCGAACTGTCAGGTATCTGCGTGCAGACCTTGATGCCTGGCTTCAGGCCCATCGCGTTGTCCGGCAGCAAGCTGTGGGCGACTAACCATGGCAACTCAACACAAACTCCCAGAATTTTTGAGAAAACAACTTGTCACCAAGGCCAAAGAAGCCGCACGGTTTGCAAGGTCGGTCGGAGACCGTGCAGGCGAGACAAAAGCCCTCGAAATCGCAGAAAAATATCGCCGCAAGGAGTGACCTATGTTTCGGGTGATCCTGAAATCAGCCATCTGCAAAACGATTTGCTCTCTTCCGGCATCCTGGTGGCCTGCTGCCGGTCGACTTGTGCGATGTCTTTGGCCTGGTTTCAAGAGGGCCTAACCAATGGCTGGGAACGGTTGGATAAAACTTCACAGAGCAATCATGGATCACCCAGTCTGGACAACTGCGACCGCGGAGCAAAAGTCTGTACTGATAGCCGTTTTGCTATTGGCAAGTCACGAGTCCAAACAATGGGCATGGCTGGGCGAGAAATTTGAGGTTCGACCGGGACAGTTTATTACAAGCCTCCCGAGCCTGGCAAAGCATGCCGGAGTTTCTGTTCAAAACGTCAGGTCAGCACTGTCTCGTTTTAAAAAGCTCGATTTTCTAACAGACAAGTCAACAGCCAAGGGACGCATAATTTCTATTGTAAATTGGACAACTTACCAGTCATCCGAACCAGAAGCCAACAGACAGACCAGCAGACACCCAACAGACACCCAACAGCTATCAATAATGAAAGAACCAAAGAAAAACCCTGTACCGTCAGAATTTGAACAGTTCTGGCGGGCATATCCGAAAAAGCAGTCAAAGCTCCAGGCCGAAAAAGCATGGCTGAAGATCAGCCCAGATTCGAAATTGCTGGCAACAATCATGGCCGCACTGGACCAACAAAAATCATCCGATCAGTGGCAGCGTGACAGCGGACAGTTCGTACCCCTTGCCTCGACTTGGCTGAACCAACTCCGATGGGAAGATGAGCTCGACCAAACAGAACAACGGCAAGCAGACTTGCACGTTTTGGGTGGTAGGAGGGTTATCTGATGGACGCTGGACAAATTGCCAGAAAACTCGCTGAACACGCCGAAGAGGTGGCCCGTCACCTTTTGCCAGCAGGAAGCCTGCATGGCCGAGAATGGAGCGCTGGGAGCGTCAACGGTGAGCCGGGCGAATCTCTCAAGGTCTGTGTTGCCGGTGGGAAGGTCGGTGTCTGGTCCGACTTCGCCACTGGAGAGAGCGGGGACCTGCTTGACCTTTGGCGTGCAGTGCGCGGGAATTCTCTCTCTGAGGCGTTGAATGATGCTCGGGAGTGGTTAGGTATCCCCCGGCAGGAGAAAATACCCCAGAAGCCGAAAGCCTACCGTAAGCCACCAAAACCAAAAGGGTTGACCAAACCACAATCCCTCGTTGCCGGCTACCTGCATAGTCGAAAATTGACCGAAAAGAGCATCAGAGCCTATCGGGTTGGCGAGGTTTCCGAAAAAGGCAATGAGCCAGGCCCTTGGGTCGTCTTTCCCTATCTTCGCGGTGAGGTTCTTGTCTTCGCCAAATATCTCCACCTTGAACGCCAAGATGGCAAAAAGAAAGTCAGGGCCGAGGCCGACTGTGAGCCGACCCTGTACGGGATGCAGGTAGTGCCAACAAATCAACGTTTTCTACCCATCACCGAGGGCGAGCTTGACGCCATGTCCTTGTTTGAATACGGGATGCCGGCAGTATCGGTTCCGTTCGGTGGTGGGACCGGTGCCAAACATGCCTGGATTGAGCAGTGCTGGGAGTGGTTGGAACAGTTCAGCGAAATCTTTCTTTGCATGGACAGCGATGCAGAAGGACAAGCCGCAGCAAAAGACATTGCCCACCGGTTAGGACTGCACCGCTGCAAAGTGGTCACGCTCCCCAAGAAGGACGCCAACGAGTGCCTGCAGGCAGGCATCCCCAAAGAAGACATTCTTCGCTGTTTCCAGGACGCATCAACGTTTGACCCAGAGGAACTGAAACCAGCTTCTGCCTATGTGGAAGGCGTCATAGATCGCTTTCACCCCAAAGGTGGTCAACGCCCCGGGATTGACCTGCCTTGGCAAAAGACCCAAGGACGGCTCAGACTTTACGATGGCGAGGTGTCCATTTGGACCGGGATCAACGGCCATGGAAAGAGCTTGATGCTTGGCCAAGTCATGCTTGGCGCTTCCAGGCAGAATTGCCCCTGCTGTATCGCTTCCATGGAAATGCACCCCGAAAAGACCCTGGGGCGGATGGTCCAACAATGGTTGAAAGTTCCCACCCCCTCCCCGGATCAAATCCGGCTGGCCTTGGACTGGATGAAAGATTCAATCTGGATTTTTGATCTGGTAGGGACCGCAAAACGTGAGCGGCTTCTTGAGGTTTTCCGCTTCGCTTTCCACTGTCATGGAACCAAGCAGTTTGTTGTCGACAGTCTCGGGAAGTGCGGCATTGCCGAAGACGATTACCGGTCCCAGAAAGGGTTCATCGACCAGCTTGGCGACTTCGCAAAAACAACCGGAAGCCATATCCACCTGGTGGCTCATGCTCGCAAAGGTGCCGACGAGTTCAGTCCACCGGGGAAGTTCGACGTGAAGGGCACCGGTGCATTGACTGACATGGTTGACAATCTCCTATGCGTTCACCGCAATAAGGGCAAAGAGAGAGACCTCGCCATTATCGACAACGGCGGCACGGTCAAAGGAAAAACCCGCGCCGATATTGTCCGAGAATATGACGCCTTTCTGTGCTGCGACAAACATCGTGAGGATGGTGCCGACGCTGAAGGTATGTACGGGCTCTATTTTGACCGCAAGTCCCTACTTTTTGTGGAGGAACAACCGTGAATTTTGCTGAATTTGTGAAGCAGGAATGCCCTCAGTTGGAACCGGCCAAGCCATTTGACACAGACTACTGGTCCGAAGAGATTCGCGCAGCCATGTCCCTTGCCGCGACGGAAGATCAGGGCTCTCTCAGTTGGTGCCGGCAGAACAGATCGGATATTTACCAGCGTTGCACAAAGGCCCTGCGGAAAATGAATGATGCCTTTGCGTCAAAGGATGCCCTGGCGACACGGGAAGCCATCCGGGTGTTTGTGGTCGTCCATCGTGAATCAGTTTCAGCAATGAGGCGAGCCGCCAGTGCTTGAGGTTGTCGAGGGCTTTCTTAATCGCCCCAAGCGACCCCCGGAAGTCAAACTTTGGGCCGCGGTAATCCTGCAGGCTCTGGATGATTTGAATAAACCCAGATTCAAGGACGGGGCAGTGGCTTGGTTTACGGCCAACGAAACCGACGAATGCAGTTTCCTTTGGTGTGCCGAACAAGTTGGAATCCAACCAGAGCAAATCATGCGACACGTCAGCCAAATATTGGAAGCCAAAGCGGCTTGAAAGGAGATCGAAATGAGCGGTGGAAGTGACAACGAGGTTAAAGAGACTTCATACCAGAAGGAACTCGCCAAGATTGCCAAAGAAGAACTTGGAATTTACAAGGAAGACATCATCCCTTTCAGAAACTCTTGGGTTGCCGATGTAACAGGCGACGTGACCAGCGATCAGAACAAGGTTGCCGGTCAGGTCAATGCTCAGTTGGCGCAGATGAACACAGCGATTCCAGCAGGGCTTGACCCTTCTACCGGTGCGGTGACGAGCAATAGAAGCGCCCTTGGGCTTTCTGAAGCAGGGTCCAAAGCCACGGTTTCGGCCAAGAATGCAGTCAAGAACAATCAGGTGCAAAACCTTGAATCGGCCCTTGGCGTCATGCGCGGTGAATCGACAGACGCCCAGACAACCTTGAGCGGTGTCGCTGCCAACTCTGTTAACGACGCAATAAACGAGGCCTATTCAGATCAGCAGGTTAGCAACACCTACGGGAGTTCTCTTGTTTCAGCCGTTGGGGCAGGTATTGCCCTGAAACAAAACAGGAAGACTCCAAAGCCTGACAATCGTACAGACTATGGTGACACGGCGTTGCAGAAGTCATTTTCCGATTGGGCCTGACCATGGGCAAATCCACTGAACCCAAGCGGAAAAAAGCTGGAGGACGCGGAAAAGGTGTTGGTTCTCCAAAGTCTAAGCCGGGTTGCGTCCCTATTCGAGAAGCCAGATTTCTGGAAAACAGGTTCGTCAAGGGGATGAGCCTTTCCGACGCAACCATTGCCGCTGGGTATCGGTGTGGCTCCAAAAATTCAGCCGCCAGCCTGGGGGCCGCGCTAGCAAAAAAACACCGTGAAAACCCGAACAGCCCTTTCAGGAAAGCCCTGATCGAAGCCGGGGTGACGACTGGACACATTGCCCAAAAAATAGCCGAGGGGCTTGAGGCGACAGCTATGACGAGGTCCGGACGCGACGATGCCGAGGAAGTCGCTGACCACGGAACCAGGCACAAGTTCATTGAGACTGCCTTGGATATTACCGGAGCAAGAGCCCCGAAAAAGCCAGAAGTTGAAACGAAAACCTTTGAGCAGCGATTGATGCAAATCGTTCTCGAAGACCAACAAACCTCAAAGTAAGGAGCGGAAAAATGGGAATTTTCACTGCGCACGTGCAAAAAAACATCGAGAGTCAAAAACAGCTGATTGTTCAAATCCGGCAAGCAACCGACCTGCTTAACGCTCGAAAAGCTCAACTCGAAGCAAGGGCTGCAAGGCTTGAAGAAGAACGTCCAGCGCTATGTGCCGCAGCCGCTTTGGGAGAGATTGAAGATACCGCCCTTGCCGAAGTTCGACGGGAACTGCTGCAAATCCGTTTTGAACTCGAGGACATTGCTTTGGCCCACGAGGGGCTGAAAAAGCGAGATGCTGCCGGCCATGTTGCCGTGAGCATCCGACGAACTAACCGCACGTTGGAAGATGCCCGGACTGCTGAGGACATCCTTGATGAAATCTCCAAAGGAGACCTGGCAAAGGTAGACCGGGCAAGGTCACTTTGCCGGAGTTTTGGCGCAGAGGCGCTGCTTGATGAAATCCTTGAGAACCTTGAACCACCCGAGGCGGCATAACCTCAGCGGAAAAACGAAAAAGGCCGGGCATCGCCCCGGCCTTTTGTTACTGCGCCAAAGATAGCTCGAGCTGACACCTTCCAAGCAATGTCAACCGGTCCCAAATTTCTGATTTAAGCGCCTCAACCTCATTTGTCAGGGCTCCCACCTCAAGATCGTGAGGGAAACCAACACGGTCAACCCCCGACAACTCTCCACCGGCAATTGCCGTCTCAATTCCCGCCCTCAAATTCTCAATAAGCCTGTCAGCCAATACCGCAACCCTTGACTCTTGAGCCGCCATGTCTCTACCTCCTGATTTTGGGGTGATGGAACCATTGCCGTTTTCAGGAGTGAACCATTAAAACAAAGCCTGGTCAAGTGTTTTTTATTAACAATATCAACAACTTAACTTCATTCAGCTTGAATTATTTTTTCAACCAAATTGAAAGAACTCGCACGCACGCGTAAATCTTCAAGTTTTTGAAACACGAGGCGGCTTTTCCAACAAGATAAAACATTCATCTTTTGTCAGCACAAACATATTCAATTATTTGATATCCAATAGACCCTGGTTGATAAGCTCTCATTTCAATTTCATCATCATCAAAAATGCTATCGTTTATTTGCTTTGCACCAACCAACATTCGATCACAATCCACAACCCTATAAGAGTCCATTTTAGTTTCTTTACTGTTGATATGTTCAAAATTGTCAGAGGCAAATGAAATACTTTTACACCAGAACCATTTTTTATCATTTCTATCTACCAAGATATTTCTACTTATAAAAGTCAAATATTTGTCGCCCGAAAGTGCCAACTCAAATCCTTTATAAATATTATCTGCAAATTCCCTAGCTGACTGCCTACCTTTGGCAGCTGCATATAAAATATAAGATAATCCTTTTTCAAAGTCTTCTGAAACACCACGCCCTTCCAGATACATCAATCCAAGAAGTTCATACCCACGCGGATCACCTTGAATTGCAGCTTTCTCAAACAAGTCACAAGCAATATTGTCATCGCGTTCAATATCGTCTCCCCTTGCATACATTTGGCCCAATCTTGTTTGGGCTTCTGAAAAGCCTTTTCTGGAGGCCATGTCAAGAATAGGAAAGGCCCTTTCAAAATCTTCTTGCTCAAAAAAACCGATTCCCTCTGAAACGGCCTCAGGATAGATGACATCCAACCAATACTTTGCATCATTGTGGCCACGACCAGCCGCCATTTCAAACCATAACAGAGCTTGCTTGATGTCTCTCGCAAACCCTTTCCCCTGATAAGAAAGCACTCCAAGACTGTAAATTGATTGAACATGGTCAGATTCTGCAGCCTTTAAATACCACATGGCGGCTTCTTTGTAATCTTGGACCGTTCCGTCACCATGTTCGCACATTGAGCCAACATAAAATTGAGCTTCGACATGCCCCTGCTTTGCAGCTTCCTCACAGTATTTAAAAGCTTTTACCGGGTCTGGTGGAGCTTGCTTCCCTTCGTCATAAATCTTACAAAGTGCAAATTGTGACTCAGCATATCCTTGACTTGCTGAAGACAAAAAACACTCAATAGCCTTTTCAGGCATGGGCAAAATTCCTTCTGCCCCCTTGAGGTAAAAAACACCAAGATTGTGTTGAGCCCCTCCATAGCCCACGTCTGCTGCTTGTTTTGTCCAATAAATTGCCTGTTCAAAATCTTTCTTTACTCCTTCTCCCAAATAATAAGCACTACCAATCAAAGTTTGAGCCATAGGGTCGAAAGACTCAGCAAGAAGTTGCCACCATTTGAAAGATCTAGGTGTCATCAAGGGTTGATCATTCGTTTTATCCATCAAGGCAAGGGCTAAATGTTCCTGAAGAAAGCGGTCTCCTTTTAGGGCAAATGGTGAAAGAATCTCTTCGCCCCGGTCAAGGTTCCCATTTTCAAGTTCTTTAATGCCATTATCAATTAACGCAAGCGTCTCAGAGTCATAAGAAAGAAGTTTGTAAACGGAATCATAGGCAAACCCCACAGAGTAAAGGAAACCCGACGAGGCAAGCACCAACATCAGAAGAGCCATTTTTTTGAATTTGTTTTGCATCATCGCCCTCCTTAAAAAATTGCAAAGTGCTAATAGTCTATCAAATTAATACCAGTTTTTCGTTTTGGAAAAACGAGGTGTTTTTACGAGGGGGTGGGACCCCTATTTAAAAGAGACCCTGGGGTG
>ENA-ORXD01001431-ORXD01001431.1-sediment-metagenome-genome-assembly--contig:-NODE-1431-length-19998-cov-4.651022_pt1 | contig 19998 bp, 19 predicted proteins | sample MGYA00237862_ERZ511471 | MGnify/ENA metagenome assembly ERZ511471
TTTCATGGAACTGCTTATCGCGCCGGCAGCGAATCAGGAATGCGAATTCGAAGTACAGCATGCACCGGAACACCCGTCGAAAAACCTGCGGGCCCGCTCCACAACCATGCGCAATCAGCGCGGCGACGAAACCGGACGGGTTATCGTGCTGCATGACATCACCCGGGAGCGAGAACTCGACCGTTTGAAAACCGAATTCATCTCCACCGCAGCGCATGAATTACGCACCCCGTTGACGACGATCATGGGATTCGCCGATCTACTCCTGAACCAAGAGATTATGAAAGATTTCAGTCCAGATCAGAAACGGGAGTTTCTTCAGGAAATCCTGACCAAAAGCGAGCTTTTGACGAGCATCGTCGAGGAGTTGCTAGACATCAGCCGAATCGAAGCCGGCCAACCGATCCAGATGCGCAAAGCGCCTTTAGAAATGGGTCAATTGCTACGCCGGGCCACGGAACATTATCGAACCTTTGCAACAAATCATCAGTTCGAGGTGATTCTTGCACCAGATCTCCCGCCACAGATTTCTGCCGATGCCAACAAATTAGGCCAAGTCCTGGAAAATCTGCTGAGCAACGCGGTCAAATATTCTCCCAAAGGGGGTTTGATCCGTCTCCAGGCGTCGAGACAAGGAGACGAGGTTGAAATCCGCGTCTCCGACCGGGGAATCGGCATGACCGCGGAGCAGATCGAACACATCTTCGACAAATTCTACCGGGCAGACAGTTCCAATACGGCAGTTTCCGGGCTTGGACTAGGCATGAGCATCGCTAAAAAGATCGTCAGTGACCACGGCGGGCACATCTGGGTGGAAAGCGTTCCGGGCGAGGGGACCGAGGTTTTTATCCGCCTCCCGGTGCAGTAACTGAACCATCAAGCCATCCTGATTCTGGAAAGCCAAGAAACATAAGGACGTCAAGGAAGTCCTCGGGTAAAGACGCCTGGAGAAGCATCTCACCGTCTACGGGATGCCGAAAAGCCAATTGCCAGGCATGCAGCAGGTGCCGCTGACATAAAAGTCGTTGGCCCGCCACCTCCACCTGCTGCAGACCGCCATAGAGTCGATCCCCGACCAGAGGATAGCCGAGTTCCGCCAGGTGGACGCGAATCTGATGGGTACGGCCGGTCTTGGGGCGCGCCTCGATCAAAGAAAATCCGGCCACCGAGGCGAGGGTCCGGAAATCGGTATGGGCTGGCGCCCCACCGCTGTTGACGGAAACCGTCCGCCCCCGCTTTCCTGCTTTGAGATGATTGTCCACCTGAAATGCGGCGGGCGGGTTGCCGGAGACCAAAGCCAGGTAGGTTTTCTGCAACTCATGCTTGGCGAACTGGCTGGCCAGGGCCAGATTTGCCTCCTTGGATAACGCGAACAGAAGCACTCCGCTGGTATCGGCATCCAGACGGTGCAAAAGAATGGGCGGCAAGGGACATCCTTCCTCACGCAACCATCCGCTCACAATATCCAGGGCATTACTTCGCTCGGCTACCGTGGGATGGCAAGGCAGACCGTCAGGTTTGGCAATGGCCAGCAGATGGTGATCTCGAAAAAGAACCGGACACGTGGGGGGAGGCGTTTGAGTGACCGGCCCCTCCACGGTCAGCAGAATAACCTCGCCGCCAGCAAGGTTATAATTGGCTCGTTTTACAACCATGCCATCGACAAAAACCTGGCCGCGATCCAAAGCTTTTTTGATGCTTTTTCGCGAAGTTTCGGACATGTTCTCCACCAGAAACAAATCCAGTCTCACGCCTGCTGCTTTTTGAGGGACCAGGATTTTCGCCTGGCGTTTAAATTCCGGGTTCACGGACATGTTTTTTACCCAAATAAGAATCGGAGCCAAAGAAACGAGTCACCATCACCGCAGGCCAGTGTTGTCCATCAACCTGTCAGGATCTATGATAGTATTTCGACAAATTTGATTATGCAAGCAGGGAGGAGGATTATGAACCGAGTTGAAGTCGATGATAAACGCAACCGCTTGACCATTGTGCTATCCGGCACAATCGGCAAAGCAGACGCTGAAAGCTTGATTGGTGAAATTCACTCCGCCCTGGAGCGCTTGCGTCCCGGCTTCGACGTTGTGAATGACATGCGCGAATTCCAGCTCGGCCACATCGCCGCAGCGACGGTCCTGGAACAAACCATCGCCCTTTTGCAGCAGCACCAAGTCGGTAGAATTGTCCGCATCGTCGGAGATTCCAAAACTGCCCTGGCCCAATTCACCCGGGTGACAGAACAGGTCTCCGATTACGCGCCGGTACTGGTTTCCTCTTTGGAAAAAGCCGAGGAGATTTTAAGTCACCCCCGCGCCGACTCCTGACCCTCCCAACGGAAAGAACCCTCATGCTCAACAACTGCGCACGATATCCCTTGCTGCAGGGGAAGACGTCACTACATCCGCTACCACGGTTATCAGCCCACTTGGGTGGCCCGAACCTCGTCATCAAGCGGGATGATCTGACCGGCCTTGCCTTTGGTGGCAACAAAACCCGCAAACTTGAATTCCTCCTCGGTGCTGCATTGGCTGAGGGTGCCGACACCTTGCTCACCGCCGGTGCGGCGCAATCCAACCATTGCCGGCAGACCGCAGCCGCTGCGGCCCAAGCAGGGCTGTCTTGCCACCTCGCCCTCGGCGGCGCACCTCCGGCTCATCCTAATGGCAATCTGTTGCTGGACGACCTATTAGGTGCTCACCTGCATTGGACCGGGACTCATCGCAAAGGCGAGCAATTAGAAAAAATCGCCCGCCAACTGCAGGAACAGGGCCACAAACCTTTTCTCATCCCCTACGGCGGGTCCAGCCCGGTCGGGGCGTGCGGTTACGTGGCCGCCATGCAGGAGGTGATGGAACAACGACAGGGCTGTCAGCTCGATATCGACCATATGCTTCTGGCCTCCAGCTCGGCAGGAACCCAGGCCGGATTGACCTTGGGAGCCAAAATGTTTGGCTTTAAAGGGGAAATTCAAGGAATCGCTATCGACAAAGGAGAACCCGGAGAACCACCACTGGCCGAGCTACTGCCGGAACTCGCCAACGCCACGGCCATCCACCTGGGACGGAATGAACGTTTTTCAGCTGAAGATTTCGCCCTCAACCATGATTACCTGGGCGAGGGATACGGCGTGGTTGGACCTGCCGAACGCGAGGCGATCCGCCTTGTGGCCCGAACCGAAGGAATTGTGCTTGACCCGGTTTACACAGGACGCGCCATGGCCGGCCTCATCGATCTGATCCAACAGGGCGTTTATAGAGCAAATGATACGGTTTTATTCTGGCATACCGGGGGTGGTCCAGCGGTCTTTGCCTATGCAGAGGATCTTCACGAGGCATTAGTCTGACGAATGAGCGACCCAGCCATGGATCATCTGCAACAATCTGCAAATTCCCCCCCGCTGGCACGAACAGCTATTGGATTGGAACTTTGCGCAGTCATCGGCCTGTTTGCATTGTTCCTGGCCATTTCAACGCTACTGCAAAACGTCATCCTGCATTTTTTTCTGCTGTTTCTTTTCCTCATCCTGTTGACCTGGCGTCTGCACCGCACCGGTCGGTCCTGGCACGAATACGGATTGGCTCAACCTGCAAGCTTGATCCGCGTGGCACTACGCACGCTGGCGATGTTGTTGGTGGTCAATGTCGGCGTCAACCTGGCGGCCTTGCCATTAATCGAGAGACTTCTCGGCAATCGCCCGGACCTCAGCCCATTTGCACAAATCAGTGGCGACACCGGCCAATTATTCTTCTGGCTTTTTTTCGTCTGGACCTGGGCCGCATTCGGCGAGGAAATGTTTTTCCGAGGTTATCTTATCACCCGCATTGCTGAACTTTTCCCATCATCGAAGCTCGCCTGGTGGTGGGGGTTATTGTTAAGTTCGGCACTTTTCGGGGCCAGCCACCTCTATCAAGGGCTGGCCGGCCTGGTGGTCATGTTTATCATCGGAATGGCCGCCGGTTGTGCCTACCTGCTCTGGGGACGTAACCTGTGGGTACCGATCCTCTGGCATGGCCTCACCGATTCTCTTTCCATTTACGCAATTTACCGAGGCTGGCTGCAACTGTAATAAAAACAATTCTCACCACTTGCAATTCTTCGAACAGCTGGTAGCTTTTCGTAACAAGAAAGATAAATTAATCCACCGAACAACAAATCATTTCTGGAGGGAAATATGTCGACTGCGAAATGGCTTACTCTTCTCCTGGCAGCCCTGTTCGTCACTGCCTGCGCCCCGCAATATCCACCCTACAATACCTGCCCAACTGCGGCAGCACCTGCCATGGACAGCGACGGTGACGGCGTCATCGACTCATTGGATCAATGCCCCGGGACCCCCAAAGGAGCTCCGGTTGATAAAGTCGGTTGCCCGCTCGACAGTGATGGCGATGGAGTCTTTGATTACCTCGACCAGTGCCCAGGCACCCCCAAGGGGGTCATGATTGATGAGAAGGGTTGCCCCCTCTCCTTCACCCTGCAAATTGAATTCGACTTCGACAAAGCAGATATCCGTCCCCAGTATCACGAAGAATTGAAACAGGCTTCGCAGTTCATTCAAAAATACCCGGCTCCGAAAATCCTGATTGCGGGTCACACAGACAGTCAGGGCGATGACAATTACAACATGGAACTGTCCCAGAAGCGTGCCGAGTCCGTTCGTCAATACCTGATCGATAACTTCAATATCGATGCAGCAAAACTGGTGGCCAAAGGTTATGGTGAAACCCAGCCGGTCGCTGATAACGCCACCGATGCCGGTCGCCAGAAGAACCGCCGGGTGGAAGTGGTCTGCTGCCAGATCATCCCCGAATAAATCTTTCCATCGCGCCTAAAACGCAAAAAAGGGACCGGCAGACTCCGGTCCCTTTTTTAGTGAGCTATTCCAAAATTCAGCGACGTTTTTCCAGCACCAGAAGATATGGAGCATCCTGCCGGTTGAGAATCTGTAACCGCAGCACATGCCAGTCTCGCGCCGAAAGTTCGGCGGTCAACTCTTCCAGCATGGTCTGTTCTTCCCGTCCACCCGGATGACCGATATAGACAACCAGCACGATGCGCCCACCTGCTGCCAGTCGCTCCATGCTGGCCAACAAAGCCTTGCGAAGGTTTCCCACCTGGGTAAAGATCGTCGGATCACCGCCGGGCAGGTAGCCGAGGTTGGCAACGATGGCGCGGGGGGAGGAGCTTAAATACTCGCCAAGCAGGGCATGATCGGCTTCAATCAACCAAATCCCAGCCTCAGCTGGCGGTTTGGCTTGATGGCAAAACTTTGCGGGCAGATTGTCCTGTTCAAGAAGTGCAGCGGTGGTTTGCAAAGCCTGAGGCTGGATATCGAAACTCAGCAAGATGCCGGATGGCCCAATCAATTTCGCCAGCACCAAGGTATCGCGACCCTTGCCTGCCGTCAAATCGACGGCGCAGTCCCCTTCAGACAAAACCTCACGTAGAAAGAAATGAGCCCATGCCGTCATACGCGGCAATTGCACTGCCACGCTGGTCATTCCTCAATGTAACGAATCACCCGAGCCTTCTCCAGGGTAATCATCCCCCCCTTGAGCATGGAATCAATCCGCGGCAGGATCGCTTCGATCTTCTCGGCAGACTCGACGACTTCCAGGACAACTGGCAAGTCATCCGACAGACGCAGGAATTTATCTGAATGAGTAACGCTGTGGGCCCCGAACCCCATAACGCCTTTAAGAACTGTGGCTCCAGCAAACCCTTCCTCCCGCAGCAAGTCCACCAGAGCCTCGTACAAAGGACGTCGCTTCCAGCGGTCCCGTTCACCAATGAAAATCCGCATCAAAGTCTGTTCGCTTTCCAGTCTGGCCATGCCTTCCCCCGTTAAGCATTAAAGTTGACGCGCCAAAAAGATTCCGATTCCAGCCGCAATCACACAAAGGATAACGTTCAGAATGACATTTGCACCCGCTTGCCAAAGACTGCCATCCTCCAGCAAGCGCACTGTTTCAAAGGAAAATGTGGAGAAGGTTGTAAAACCTCCCATGAAACCGACGGTGATTCCCATTCGAACTTCAGGAGAAAGCAGAGTGCTGCGCAGGCTTCCTTCCATGATCAATCCTAACAGAAATGAACCGATCACGTTGACCGCCAGGGTCCCGAACGGAAGACCACGGCCAAGCAGTTGATAGGTCCAACCGGAAAAGAAATATCGGGCCAAACAGCCACAGGCCCCGAATAGGCCGATGTAAACAAGGTGCATAATCTTCTCTCCCTTCCGGTGGAGTCTGGCACAGACAAAACAATCCACGCCGCCGGACTGTGGGGTGCATTATCCAATGTCAAATCCTGACTGTCAACTTAACCGGCCCACACAACTGTTCATTTGCACAGTACCTTTTTGTGTGTTTATCGGTTGTCCCTTGACTCAAGATTTGGTATAAAAATTAGCACTCACAATGCAAGAGTGCTAACCCATCGATTTGTCATGCATTAACAAGGGTCGCGAAAACATTGTCTGGGGACCAAAAGGCCTGGGCGCCTGGAGAAAGAAAATCCTCGCAAACGGCTAAGATATGTTGCCGCTTCACGAAGAGGGACGACGGCAACGCGAAAACTGGACGTTTTCCTTCGACCTGTTAAAGGAGTATCGGACATGTCCGTTATGCACCTACCAGCTGTCAGCGATAGCTTCGACCAATACATGGCTCAGATCAACCGCTTCGACGTGCTTAGTCGACAGGAAGAATTCGAACTGGCGCGTCGCTATAAGCAGCGTGGCGACGTTGATGCAGCCCACCGTCTGATCTGTGCAAACCTGCGCTTTGTCGTCAAGATCGCCCAAGAGTATCGCGGATATAGCGTCCGCATGCTCGATCTGATTCAGGAAGGGAATATCGGCCTAATGATGGCGGTCAAGAAATTCGAACCGGAACGTGGCTTCCGTCTCATCTCTTACGCCGTCTGGTGGATTCGCGCTTACATTCAAAACTTTATCGTCCGAACCTGGTCCCTGGTGAAAATCGGCACCACCCAGGCTCAGAAAAAACTTTTTTTTAAACTGGCTCAGACCCGCGCGGCCCTGCGTCAATTAACCGGCCAGGAAGCGACCGAGGATATCGCTCGCGAGCTTCAGGTCCGTGATGATGAAGTCGAAGAAATGGCCCTGCGCATGGCCGGCCGAGATGCCTCTCTCGATGTAGAACTGAACGAAGGGGAAGATTATACTCTTTTACACACCTTGGCTGACAGCCGCGATAATCAGGAGCAATTGCTGATTCAACACGAAGAACAGACGAACTTATCAGAACAGGTCAACGAAGCGCTGCGACATCTCAACCGTAGAGAGCAGGAGATTATTGAAGCTCGAATCCTGCGTGACAACCCGCTGACGTTGCAGGAGCTGGCTGATCGATTCAGCATCAGCCGCGAAAGGGTTCGGCAATTGGAAAAAAATGCCCTGGAAAAGATAAAAAACTTATTGCCCCAACCGGTCTGAGACGCATTAAAGCTGGTGCTGGATGATTGACAAGACGCCCCAGATATCCTACCTTGTCCTGCACTCTTTAGGCGGGCTGCGAAGATGCCTTTTCAGGCAGACCAAAGATCTGGATAGTTGCTCAAAGGAACCTTCGTAAGCCTGTTAACAAAATACGCATAGAACGGATCAATATGCAGACCCCCTGGAAAGCCCTGTTGCTGGCCCTTCCCCTTGCTCTGGCAATAAACGCCTGCCATAGCGGGGCTCCCACCAATAAAGATGCTCAGTATTACTTCCTCAAAGGGGAAGAGTCCCTAGAGGACGAAGACTATTCCGAAGCGGTAACGAATTTTGAAAAGGTTCGCGACAGTTTCTATTCGCCAGAACTCACTGCTTTAGCTGACTTGAAGATCGCTGAGGCATATTACAGCGACGAACGTTATGTTGAAGCGGCTGCGGCCTACGAGGACTTTCTCAAACAACACCCGGCCCACCCTCAGACAGCCTTGATTATCTATCAATTGGGCATGTCTTATTTTGAGCAACGACTTTCTGAGGATCGTGACCAGACCACGACTCACCAGGCTCTCGAAACCTTCCGGCGCCTACAACGGGAATTCCCCAACGCACCTCAAACCTATGGCCTCGAAGAAAAAATCAACCAATGCCTGGACCTTCTAGCCGAACACGAATTTTATGTCGGTCGCTTCTACCTGCGCACCAAGCAATATCCATCCGCCATCGATAGGCTAACCAAACTGATTCAGCAGTACCCTAAATATCCAGCCATGGACAAGGTTTATTTCCATTTGGCCCAAGCCTACGAGGAATACGGCCAAACAGATAAGGCCCTTGCTCTTTATCAGAATCTTGGCCAGACCTACCCCAACAGCGAATACGGTGAGGACGCAAAAGAGTACCTCAACGATCACCCACAGTAATCAAAAGCCCTCATCCGAGGGCTTTTTTCATCTCTCCATTCAGTCCTTAAGCCCGCCAATTTCATACCACATAGATAATTAAAAACCATTTTTTAAAAAAATTTACCAATAATAGAATTTTTTATCTTTTCTCTTGACTTTCGTATACGAAATATTTTAAAAAATGCCAAAAATGTGAATGTATACAGTATACAAAACCCGCAATTTGCGCCGAGGTGTAAACATGATCCTCGGCGCCTTTTATGAAAGCGGTCCGCGTCCCTCCCCCTTGTCGCCCAACGCTGGCGAGCGAGGAAACTGCGGGCACAGGATAGTTGATCGGGAGACCACACAGGAGGAATACCATGTCTGAATTTGGCACACTCGAAAGTCGCGTTCGTCGCAAATCCTTGCTCAGCAAGGTCATGAAGGCTGAAGAAACCATCCAATTCTTCAAGCCCGGCATGAACCTCGGCTGGTCCGGCTTCACCCCGGCTGGCTACCCCAAAGCAGTACCCATTGCTTTGGCCGACCACGTCGAAAAAAACAGCCTGCAAGGCAAAATGAAATTCAACCTGTTCATCGGTGCCTCGGTCGGTGCTGAGACAGAAGATCGCTGGGCCTCTCTGGACATGATCGATCGCCGCTGGCCTTATCAGACCGGTAAAAACATCGCCAAGGGGATCAATGAAGGCCGCATCCGCATGGGCGACAAACACCTCTCCCTGTTCGCCCAGGACCTGGGTTATGGTTTCTACACCAAAGACGAAACCGGTAAAGGCAAAATCGACCTGGCCATCATCGAAGTTTCGGCCATCACCGAAAGCTGCGGCCTGGCCCTGACCTCCTCTTGTGGCGTCGTTGGTGAAATCCTTGCCATTGCCGAGAAGGTCATCATCGAAGTCAACACCGGCGAACCGTCCTTCGAAGGGATGCACGACATCGTCATCTCCCAGGATCCGCCCAATCGCCAGCCTTACCTGATCACCAAGGCGAGCGACCGCATCGGCACTCCCTACGTGCCCTGCGACCCGGACAAAATCATTGCCGTTGTCGAGTCCAAGTATCGTGACAAAGGTCGCGCCTTCACCGAAATGGACGAGACCTCTGAAGCCATCGCCAGCCACATCCTCGACTTCTTCAGCTATGAAGTCAAACATGGCCGCCTGCCGAAAAACCTGCTGCCCCTGCAGTCCGGCGTCGGCTCCATCGCCAATGCCGTTGTTGGCGGTCTGGCTAAAGGTCCTTTCTATAACCTGAGCGTTTACACCGAGGTTCTGCAGGACACCATGCTCGACCTGTTCGATTCGGGCCGCCTCGATTTCGCCTCATCCTGTTCCCTGTCGCTGTCTGAGACTCCCGGCTTTCCCCGTTACTTTTCCAACATGGAGAAATATCGCGACAAAATCGTTCTGCGGCCGCTGTCCATCGCAAACGCTCCTGAGCCGATCCGTCGTCTCGGGTGTATCGCCATGAACACCCCGGTCGAATTCGACATTTACGCTCATGCCAACTCCACTCTGGTCGGCGGCACCCGCATGATCAACGGCCTCGGCGGCTCCGGCGACTTCCTGCGTAACGCCTTCCTGTCGATTATGCATACCCCGTCGGCTCGTCCGACCAAAACCGATCCGACCGGTATCACCTGCGTGGTGCCCAAGGCTCCCCATATCGACCACACTGAGCACGACCTCGACGTGCTGGTTACCGAGCAGGGCCTGGCTGACCTGCGCGGACTGGCTCCCAAAGATCGGGCCCAGACCCTTATCAACAAGTGCGCTCACCCGGATTACAAACCGATCCTGCAGGAATACTTTGATATGGCCTGCAAAATCTGTCTGGCCAAAGGGGTCGGGCATGAGCCGCAACTGTTCGATCGCTGCTTCAAAATGCAAATGAACCTGGCTGAAAAAGGCACCATGAAGATTGACAGCTGGGACTAATAATCCCATTTGCAACACATTAAAAAGGCCCTGCCGCTCTTGCGGCAGGGCCTTTTTTTATTATCATTGAAAAACAGAACGATATTCCGAGGTGTATACACAAGCCCCCGACAACTCAAAGCTTTTCCCCGTTAAAATCCAACAATAAAGCACAAAACAACAAACAAAACACCGTATTATAAAACAGCAGTACAAAGTCAAACCATCACCCTCCCCCCCCACCTGAAACGATGATATCCCCCCCCCTCAACCACCCACGCAAAAACACTATAACTACATGTTAATTATAACTTTTTTCAACATTATTAACACTTGTGTTCTTTATTATCAGATACAGAACACAGAAACCGCCACCAAACCTTATATGCGTTATTTTTTCTTGACATGAGGTTTACATCATAATATAAACCATACGGTATAACGTCATTTTAAAATATGCATTAACACGGACTAATTCCCTGTTACTTTAAGGCCATATCCTTTTTATTTATTACAATTATCGGCCTTTTGGGTTGTAGGTTGCTAACTGTAAACATGGGCTAATTCACGGCAGAATGGCTCTTTTGTTTAGTAATGGCGGAGAATCCCTGCCCACGGGTGGGCAGGTCCGACCAATTCCTTAAGGAGGAGAGAAATGTCCGATTTCGGTACACTTGAAAGTCGCGTTCGTCGCAAGTCCCTGCTTAGCAAGGTGTGCAAGCCTGAAGATACTATCAAGTACTTCCAGGCCGGCCAGAATCTTCTGTGGTCCGGTTTTACCCCGGCAGGCTACCCCAAGGTTGTCCCCATTGCCTTGGCTGACCACGTTGAAGCCAACAACCTGCAGGGCAAAATGAAGTTCAATCTGTTCATCGGTGCCTCCGTTGGCGCGGAGACTGAAGACCGCTGGGCAACCCTGGACATGATCGACCGCCGCTGGCCCTACCAGACCGGCAAAAACATCGCCGCAGGGATCAACGCCGGCCGCATTCGCATGGGTGACAAGCACCTCGGCCATTTTGCCCAGGACATCAGCTACGGCTTTTACACCGAGAATGGCCGCTATGACATCGGCATCATCGAAGTTTCGGCCATCACCGAAGATTGCGGTCTGGCCTTGACCACCTCCTGCGGTATCGTCGCCGAAGCTATCAACCTGTGCGATAAGATCATCATCGAGGTCAACACCGGACAGCCCTCCTTCGAAGGTATGCATGACATTCACATGCAGAACAAGCCGCCTCATCGCGCGCCGTTCCTGATCACCGCCGCTGACACCCGCATCGGTACCCCCTATGTACCCTGCGATCCGGACAAAATCGTTGCCGTAGTAGAATCCAAACTGCGCGATAAAGGCCGTGCCTTCTCTGAGCAGGACGACACCTCCGAAGCCATCGCTGGCCACATCATGGATTTCTTCGCTCACGAGATCAAAATGGGCCGCCTGCCCCAGAACCTGCTGCCGCTGCAATCCGGCGTCGGTTCCATCGCCAACGCTGTAATCGGTGGTTTGGCCAAGGGCCCCTTCACCGGTCTTTCGGTCTACACCGAAGTTCTGCAGGACACCATGTTGGACTTCTTCGATGGCGGGAACCTGCGCTGCGCTTCTTCCTGTTCGCTGTCCTTGTCCGAAACTCCCGGCTTCCCGCGCTTCTTCGACAACTGGGAGCGCTATTTCGACAAGATCACCCTGCGTCCGCTGTCGATCTCGAACGCCCCTGAGCCGATCCGCCGTCTCGGGTGTATCGCCATGAACACCCCGGTCGAGTTTGACATCTACGCTCATGCTAACTCCACCCTGGTTGGTGGTACCCGCATGATCAACGGCCTCGGCGGCTCCGGTGACTTCCTGCGTAACGGTTACATCAAAATCATGCACTCCCCGTCGGTCCGTCCGTCTAAAACCGACCCGACCGGGATTACTTGCGTTGTGCCGAAGGCGCCGCATATCGACCACACCGAGCACGACCTCGACGTACTGGTCACCGAGCAGGGTCTGGCCGACCTGCGTGGCTTGGCTCCGAAAGATCGCGCCAAAAAGATCATTGAGAAGTGCGCCCATCCGGATTACAAACCGATCCTCAGCGACTACTTCGAAATGGCTGCCAAAGAAACCCTGGCCAAGGGCGTCGGCCACGAACCTCAGCTGTTTGACCGCGCCTTCAAGATGCAGCTCAACCTGGCTCAGAACGGCACCATGAAGATCAAAAACTGGGATATCAAAGTCGATCTTTGCGAATAATCCCAGCTTGGCTGTACGACAAAAAGCCCCTCCGGAAAACCGGAGGGGCTTTTTTACTGGATTGATGCTAATCTATAGATCATTTGTAGAGAGGAGACCAGTAGCCATGGACTACCGCATCACGATCCTTTGTGAGAACAGCGTCGGAGGGCCACTACCGGTACTGGGCGAACACGGATTTTCCTGTTTTGTGGAAACGCCGCACGGCAACCTGTTGTTCGATGCCGGTCAGGGCTATACGATCCTGCACAACGCTCAACAACTCGGCGTGGACCTTCGCTCGACCAAAAGGATCGTTCTCAGCCACGGCCATTACGACCATGGTGGTGGATTGGCTGAGGTTTTGAAAATCTGCGGTGCAGTCCCGGTCACCGCCCACCCAGAAATCTTTCGCGAACGCTACTGGATCGGAGAAAATCAGTCTCGCTACATCGGCCTGCCCCATACTCGGCCCTACTTGGAGACGCTGGGGGCCTGCTTTGATTTTCAAACGGAATTCGGCGAAGTGATGCCAGGTGTCTTTATCACCGGCAGCGTTCCTCGGACTGTTGCATATGAGACCGGGGATTCGCATCTCTGCGTTCGTAGCCAAATTGAGGATGATTTTTTGCCCGATCCTTTTGTCGATGACTTTTCCTTGCTCATCAATAGTGGTTCAGGCCCAATTCTGCTGCTCGGCTGCGCTCATGCCGGCCTGATCAATATACTCGAACACATCCGGCAGCAAGCCGGGATAGCGCATTACCATGCCATTATTGGAGGCACCCACCTGGGTCCGGCCAGCCCTGATCAATTTCAAGCCACCATGGCAGCCCTCGATGATTATCATATCAAAACGCTCGCTGCGGCTCATTGCACCGGGCTACCGAAAGCGGGACAATTGCAGGCGGCCTTTAAAGGCCAATTCCGCTTCGCCCATGTCGGGGCCGTTTTCGAGGGGTAGCCCATTTCTACATCCGGGACCACCGAACGATCCAAGCTCCTGGAGGTTTGCTTTGATGACAACTCCCAAGATCTTCCCAGTCCTAAAGATTTTTTATTTCTCGGTTTTCATTTTTTGCCTCTGCGGAGGGTCCTGGGCATCATCCCAATGCGCTTCTGGTGAAGCAGTCCGTATCTGGACTGCGCCATTAACTCCTCAACCGGGAGCCCCCCTCAATATCCTTGCAGTCGCGACCGATAGCGACCTGACTGAACTTTGGGTCACAGACCCTGCGGGCAAGAAAAGCAAACTTTCTCCAACCAAGGGCGGCGGGCCTCCGTGGAGCCTGCGTGGAAAGTTATCTCACCCTGTCCAGGGGACCTATCGGATAGAGACTCTACGGTCCGGGCAGGTGGTGGCCTGCAGCGAAATTCGAATTGGGAGTGGAGAAAAGACGCGTAGCGCGAACACATGGGATCTGGCGACCCAGGCATTCTTCGCAGCGTGGGTTGAGCAATTGTTTGACGCTCCGCCAGATGAAACCCTAAGCTTTCCCTCTCTTGAACCAATACTGAGAGACCCGTCTCGCAATGTCCTCTTTAACTATCTGCGCCATGACGAGGACCTTCAAGTACGGGCTGAGCCTGATTGCGCCGACCTACCTTATTTTCTGCACGCCTATTTTTCATGGAAACTCGGCTTACCCTTTAGCGACCGGTCCTGCAGCCGCGGCAGTTCCGATAGCGCTCCAAGCTGCGGCTCACCGGAATTCGATACCTCATTTGTAAATAATGAGGCCCCCGCCGCCACTTTTCGCCAGGCGAGCGTCAGGCTCATGGATAGAGTTCACTCTGGCAGCGGTCGCACAGCTCTCCACGATGACGCCACCGACTTTTACCCTGTACCACTACAGCGCTCGGCACTCTGGCCCGGCACTGTGTTTGCCGACCCTTACGGTCACACGTTGATCATTGTCAAATGGATTCCGCAGACTGAAAAACGCGCCGGGCTGTTGCTGGCAGTGGATGCCCAACCGGACAACTCGGTTGCCCGCAAACGTTTCTGGGAAGGGAACTTTCTATTTGCTCGAACGCCAAGTGCCGGACCGGGCTTCAAGGCTTATCGTGTGCCGGTGAAGATTGATTCAAACGACTGGACGCACTTGTCCAACAAACAGCTGGCCACCCGAATTGATATGATTCCATATTCGTCCGAGCAGTCGGCTTTGGCCCCTGAAGAGTTCTACGCACGCATGGACAAGCTCATCAATCCACTCGGGCTGTCCCCTGAGGAGGCCTACGCCACCACCCTCGACGCGTTGATGGAACAACTCGAAACCCGGGTGCGCTCCGTAAATAATGGCGAAGAGTTCATGCGCACACACCCTTCCACGCTTGTCGAAATGCCCAAGGGATCTGCCATATTTGAAACCACCGGACCATGGGAAGACTACTCAACCCCAGCTCGCGACATGCGCGTACTGATCGCCATGAAGGTTTTGGCCGAGCTGCCTGAGCGCATCAGTCACCACCCAGAACTTTATCTGTTAAACGGTGAAAGCCCTAAAGAAGCATCCGAACGAATCAAACAACTCCACACGAAAAGCCTGCAAGACCACTTCATCAGCTACACTCGCAGCGATGGCAGCCCCTGGGAATTAAGCCTGGCAGAAATTTACGCCCGCCGGACAGCGCTCGAAATCGCCTACAATCCTAACGACTGCGTGGAACGACGCTGGGGTGCAACCCCCGACACAGCAGACTTCGATACATGCAACCGCCGTGCGCCTGCTGCTCAGCAAATTCTCATGGAAGAATACCGGCCCTGGTTTCGTGAGGCCCGCCGCCCGCCTCGCTAAAATCGAAATCCAAACTTGCCCCGTGGAGTCCAACAGCAAAGGCCCGTCTCTCAAAAAGACGGGCCTTTGCGATTAGTCACAGTGAACGGAAAAATGCTCAACAAAATCAAAGGGTATTATAATCGTCCGACTCAACTGCGGCAGGCGTGGAATCCAAAAAAGAACCTTTTTGGGAATCCTTAACAATTTCCACATGGTCATGGGACACGGAACAAACCGTCCCGCACGCCGTACATTCATAAAGTTCTTCATGAAACTGGAAGGCATTCAATTCGGTCTCGTAACTGACCACGCATTTACAGGTGGGGCAAACAAAGTCGGTACAGACCCGCTGCTGCTTCTGGATGCGGCCTTTGATAATTTTCAGTTTTCCCTTCGAGAAGGTCCAGACACCGCCACAGTCTCCGCATTCACGCGCATCCTGGGAGAATCCCTCTGCGTGCAGGTCGATCTCCACATGTTTCCGGCTTTTACACAACGGACACTTCATTTGCTCTCTCCCTTCTCGTCAAATCAGGAATGTCGGCACTTCTATAAGACTACCCGACGAGAGGCCTCTGTGCAAACAGGATGAAAACCTTAAGGAGAAAATGAATCCCTACTGGATTTAGGGGGAAGAGGGCACTGAAAGAAGAAAACGGATCAGGGGCTTTCGCCTCAAAAAAGAAGCGGCCTGCAAAGTCCGCTTCTTTTTTTGAGGGAGGGGGATTTTTAAAGTTTCTTACCTTCGGCGGCCAGATAGGAAGCGACGCCTTCCTTGTTGGGAACCATCCCTTTGTCACCCTTAGTCCAGCCGGCCGGGCAGACTTCACCATGTTTCTCTGTGAACTGGAGGGCATCAATCATGCGCAGCATTTCGTCAACGTTGCGGCCGAGAGGCAGGTCATTGACAACCTGATGGCGGACGATTCCAGTCTTATCGATCAGGAAAGAACCGCGGAAAGCAACCCCGGCGGAATCGAACTCGACATCATAGGCTCTGCAGATCTCATGCTTAACGTCAGCCACCAGCGGATAGGTCACGGCACCGATGCCGCCATCTTCAACCGCAGTGTTACGCCAGGCGACGTGGGTAAACTGGGAATCGATCGAACAACCGACAACCTGTACGCCACGGGCATTGAATTCCTCGATGCGATGGCTGAACGCGATCAATTCCGTCGGGCAAACGAAGGTGAAGTCAAGCGGGTAGAAGAACAGGACGACGTATTTCCCTGCAAACTGGGACAGGGTAAAATCGCTAACAATGGAACCATCAGCCAGAACGGCTGCCGCAGTAAAATCAGGGGCTTTTTTACCAACCAAAACGCTCATTTCAAAACTCCTTTCAAGCGAGACAAATAAAAATTAACCAATTCGGACCTTAGTTTACCGTCTCGGCTGAGAGAGTCAAGCAATTTATGACTATTTTGGTTATTTTTTCCGGCTGCGCGGATGAGCCTGGTCGTAGACCTTCATCAGATGGTCGACGCTGACCTTGGTGTATTTCTGGGTTGTTGAAAGAGATGCATGGCCAAGCAGTTCTTGGATCGCACGCAGGTCGGCGCCGCTGTCGAGAAGATGCGTTGCAAAGGAATGGCGTAAAGCGTGGGGAGTTGCAGGCCGCCAGATGCCGGCCATGATCAGCTGTTGCTTCAACTTGCGTTGGATACTGCGCGGGGTCAGCCGACCGCCACGGTGATTAAGAAACAGGGCTTCGTCAGGGGCCGGGCCACCACGCTGCTCAAGGTAAGCATCCAAGGCCTGGCGGGCTTTTCGCCCGATCGGCACCAACCGTTCCTTACGCCCCTTGCCCAGCACCCGGACCAGTCCCACGCCAAAATCGACGCTGGCGACATTCAAAGCCGTCAGCTCGCCGACGCGCAGTCCGCATGAATAAAGGAGTTCGACGATCGCCCGATCGCGCACCGACAGCGGCTCCCCGCCCGGGGGGGACTCCATCAGGGCAAACGCTTCATCGGGGCTGAGGGTGGTCGGCAGATATTTCTCCTGCCGGGGAGTGGCGACTAATTCGGCAGGGTTGACCGCCACTTGTCCCTCGCGCTGCAAAAAACGGTAAAAGGTTCTCAATGCCGCCAGCTTGCGAGCAATAGTGGAGCGTTTACAAGTCTTGTGCAAAGCGGCCAAATAACGCCGCAGCAGAGCCTGATCGACCTCGCCAATCGACAAATCCTGACCATCGTGAAGCTCCCGGATAAATTCAAGGAATTTACCGAGATCACGCAGATATGCATTGCGGGTATGCTCCGAGACGTTACGTTCAACTTCCAGGTGGCGGGAAAAACGCTTCAGCCATTCATCCATTGATCAATCTCCCCAAATCTTCTGTCAATCATAGCAGAGTCGGATCGCCTACTGATTAAGTTTTCTCTGCCAAGCGGCGATTGACGACCTACTGACCCCGTGCCATAATGTCTCCTCTTTAAGGAGGACACATGCCAACCGGGTTGTTATGCATTCTTGATTGGATTCTGCTCGCAGCATTCGCGCTGATTCTGATTTGCGGTTTTTTTGTGGTGTTGAGCTATACCATTTTCTGGTACGAAAGCGCTAACCAAGACCCCACATTGATGGAGCGCCGTTTTCACTGGCAGTCGCTGTTGGCGGCTGGGAAATTGATCGGCAAAGAGACCCTTTTGCTGGCGATCACTGTGGCGACTCATCCCGTTGGCTGGTTGCCTCGTCGGGAAATGAGATCCGGCCCGCCGGTCATTCTGCTGCACGGCCTGTTTCATAATCGGGCCTGCTGGCTTTGGACAGTTTTCTGCCTGCGCAGACAAGGGGTGCGCAATCTCCACACACTGAATCTCCCGCCGTGGAAGGACCTGGAATCATTAACGGAACGTCTGGCGAAAAAAATTGACGAGTTGCGGCTGCAAACCGGTGGGCAACAGGTCGACCTGGTGGGGCATTCCATGGGAGGAATGATCGCCCGCAATTATATCCAATTACGTGGTGGCGCCGATAAAGTCCGCAGCTGCATTGCCATTGGTTCCCCTCATCATGGCTCACGACTTGCTCCTTTTGCCCTGACACGTCTGGGTCGTCATCTTTTGCCTGGTGCCGATTTCCTGCAGCGTCTGGCAGCCGCGCCCCAGCCGAAAAAGGTGCAATTCACAAGTATTTTTTCCAGTCATGACAATCTGGTTATTCCTTACCTATCGGCACAGCTGGAGTGGGGTGAGAACATTCAACTCCAAGGGATCGGACACTGTTCCCTCCTCTATCACGCACCTCTCATCAAACTGATCGACCAGCACCTACAAAGGGATGAGACATGCTGACCATAGAAGTGTCTTCTCAACATCGGGTGCAGATGGTCGACGTCACAGCCCAAGTGCGTACCTGTCTGCGGAAATCGGGAATCCAACAGGGCATCGTAGTCGTGTTCGTACCCCACACTACGGCTGCAGTGACGATTAATGAAAACGCCGACCCCGACGTTGTACGCGACATGGTCGCCGGACTCAACAAGTTGATTCCTTTTGATGGTGATTACCGCCACGCAGAAGGAAACAGCGCCGCCCATATCAAAAGCTCCCTGGTCGGAGCCAGCGAAACCATTCCGGTCGCAAACGGCGAACTGGTCCTTGGTACCTGGCAAGGGATCTATTTTTGCGAATTCGATGGCCCGCGCCGCCGTCAACTGCATATCCAGATTATCGCCGCATGAAACATCACGTCGTCCTGCAGCACCTCGCCGATTACCAACCGGACCATGTCGAGGAAAACCTCCGCTTGCTGCTTGCTCCCCTCGGGGGCATCGAAGCCTATGTCAAACCAGGCCAGAAAGTTCTCATCAAACCCAACCTGCTGGCCGGCAAGTCACCAGACAAAGCGGTCACCACCCACCCGGAGATTCTGCGCGCCACCATTCGCCTGGTTCAGCAAGCTGGAGGAGTCGTCAGTGTCGGCGATTCGCCCGGCATTGGTTCACCGGAACAAGTGGCGCAACGTTGCGGAATTTTTTCTGTGGTGGAGGAAACCGGCGTAACCTTTGCGCCGTTCCAGGAATCTCAACGGGTCAAATCCCCCACCGCCACCTTCCACGATCTGGAAATCGCCCGGGATGTCCTCGACGCCGAGGTGATCATCAATCTTCCCAAACTAAAAACGCATCAGATGATGGGTCTGACCTGCGCGGTCAAAAATCTCTATGGCGCTGTCATCGGTATGCGCAAAGCCCGCCTTCATCTGCAAGCTGGAACGGACAAGGCATTTTTCGCCACCATGCTTCTGGACCTGGCTGAGTTCATCCGTCCGTCCCTGACTATTGTCGATGCAGTGGTGGGCATGGAAGGGGATGGACCAGGAAGCGGCGACCCGGTGCAGATCGGTGTCCTGCTGGCCGGCGAAAACCTGCTGGCCATCGATGCTGTTGCTCTTTCCTTGGTAGGGATGAACCCTGAACTGTGCTGGACCCAAAAGGTCGCAGCCAGCAAAAACCTGCCCGGAGCTCGCCTGGCCGAGGTCGAGATTCTCGGCGACAACCTTGACGACCTGCGCTTGGGCTCCTTCCGACCAGCCAAGGTGACAGACGTCAATTTCGGCCTCAAGCCTCTGGTGAAACGTTTCCTGAAACGTCACATTTCAGCCTATCCCGTCGTGCGGCATGACACCTGTCGGCTCTGCGGCCTGTGCGTGAAGCATTGCCCTCCCACAGCGATGTCGATCATTGATAGCCGGCTCAAAATTG
>ENA-ORXD01001432-ORXD01001432.1-sediment-metagenome-genome-assembly--contig:-NODE-1432-length-19968-cov-3.812830_pt1 | contig 19968 bp, 16 predicted proteins | sample MGYA00237862_ERZ511471 | MGnify/ENA metagenome assembly ERZ511471
CACGGCTACGCCGTGCTCGTGGCCGGCCAGGATGCCATCGACCAGTACTTCATGCAGGAGCCGGAGCGCCTCCTCAGCCGCGGCGTCGAGGAGGCGATCATCGACCTGCACAATCCGCACATCGAGGCGGCTCACATCGCGGCGGCCGCCTACGAGCAGCCGCTCACGCCGGCCGACGCCGCCTTCTTCGGCGAGGAGGGCCTGCGCACGGCGGAGCGCCTCGCCGAGGCCGGGCGGCTGCGCCGGCGCGGCCCCGGCTACATCTGGGCCGAGCCCCACTCCCCCGCCTCAACCACAAGCCTGCGCACCGCCTCGAGCGAGCAGTTCGTGATCGTCGAGACGCGTGGCGGCGAGCTCATCGGCCACATCGAGCGCGAGCGCGTCTTTCGCAACGCCCACCCCGGCGCCGTCTACCTGCATCTCGGCGCCAGCTACCTTGTGCAGGAGCTCGATCTGGCTCAGCGCCCGATCCTCGTCGAGGAGTTCGACGGCGCCTACTACACGCAGCCGAAAACCGACAAGAACATCGTCGTCGCCGGGCAGGCAGGGGTGCGCGAGCTGCCCGGCGGGGCGCTGGTCTTCGGCGAGATCGAGGTCACCGAGCGCGTCATCGCGTACCTGCGGCGCGACATCACCGACCAGCGCGTCATCGACACCGTGGCGCTGGACCTCCCCGAACAGGCCTTCACTCCGCAAGCGTTCTGGGTGGTCATGACGCAGGAGACGATCGCGGCGGCCCTGGCGGAATGGCTTGAGACGGACGAGCTGGCCGTGCCCGGCTCACTCCATGCCGCCGAGCACGCCATGATCGCCCTGTTGCCGCTGTACGCGATGTGCGACCGCTGGGACATCGGCGGCCTGAGCACGCCCTGGCACTGGCAAACAGACACGGCGACGATCTTCGTCTACGACGGCTACCCGCGCGGCATCGGCCTGAGCCGGCGAGGCTACGACGCCTTCGAGAGCCTCGCCGGCGACGCCCTCGCGCTCATCCGGCGCTGCCCGTGTGCGCGCGGCTGCCCGAGCTGCGTGCAGAGCCCCAAGTGCGGCAACCTCAACGAGCCGTTGCACAAAGAGGGGGCGGCGCGCCTGCTCGGCGCCATCCTCGGCGCGCCCGGCGCGCCGCGGCCGTAGCGCCCGGCGCGCCGCCCGCCGTCACACCGTCGCGGCGACCGGAGGAGCCTCCGCGGCAGCCCGCTCCTTGAGGTAGCGCTGCGCCGCGGCGGCGGCCGTCGACCCCTCCGCGACCGCGGTGGCGATCATGCGAACCTTGCCGGGATAGGATGCGAAGTCGCCGACGGCGAAGAGCCCCGGCCACGGGGTCTGCATCGACGAGTCCACGGCGATCTGCGGGCCGCGAACGTCCAGGCCCCACGCCTCGAGGCCGCTCATGTCCGGCACCTGGCCGATGCTGACGATGAGCAGATCGGCCGGCACCTCCACGCTCTCGCCGCCGGCCAGCGAGATGAAGACCGACTCGAGCCGCTCGTCACCCTGCAGCCCGACCACCTCGCCGCCCGTGATGACCTCGACGCCGGACGCGGCGAGGTGGCGCTGGGAGAGGGCAAAGGCGCGCAACTCGTCGCGGCGATGGACGAGCGTGACCGCCGCCTTGCCGCTCAGTGAGAGCGCCGTGTCGACGGCCGTGTCGCCGCCGCCGACCACGACGATGCGCTCCGCCGAGATCTCCTCGATGGGCGGCAGCCGGTACGCCACGCCCTTGCCGGCGAAGCGCTCCTCGCCGGCCAGCCCGAGGCGGCGCGGCGCGAAGCGTCCGAGGCCGAGAGCCAGCACCAGCGCCGGCGCCTCAGCTTCCCCGCCGGCGCTACGCACGACGAAGCCCCGGTCGGTCGGCGCCACATGCTCCACGGGCTCCATCTCGCGCAGGTCGGCGCCGAACTCCCGCGCCTGCCCGGCAAGCCGCAAGGCCAGATCGCGCGAGAGGATCTCGCTCTGCGCCGGGAAGTTGGTCACCGGCTTTGATGGATAGAGATTGACGAGCTGGCCGCCGAACGTCTCGGCTTCGTAAGCGACCACCTCGAGGCCGCGCATGGCGGCATACATCGCCGTCGCGAGCCCGGCCGGGCCACCTCCGACGACGACGAGATCGAACGTCCTCATGACGAGCCTCCACAATACTTGCAGATGGCACAGTATTCCCGGCCTCAAACGCGGGTACTTGGATGGCAACGGAGAGTCCAGTATCCTGAGGCTCCCGCCGCCCGGCCGCGCGCAGCATGGGCCGGGCGCGTCCGCCACTTCACCCCCCGCAGACTGGAGACGGAGATGACCGACGAGAGCACCCCCGGTGGGCGGCTGCGCCGCGCCGTCGCCGAGGAGCGCCCCCTGCAGGTGGTCGGCACGATCAACGCCTACCACGCCATCATGGCCGAGAAGGTCGGCTACCGCGCCCTGTACCTCTCCGGCGGCGGTGTCGCCGCCGCCTCCTACGGCCTGCCCGACCTGGGCATCACGAGCCTCGAGAACGTGCTCGAGGACGTGCGCCGCATCACCTACGTCACGGAGCTGCCGCTGCTCGTCGACATCGACACCGGCTGGGGCGGCGCCTTCGGCATCGCGCGCACCGTCAAAGAGATGAGCCGCGCCGGCGCCGCCGGCGCCCACATCGAAGACCAAGCGCAGGCCAAGCGCTGCGGCCACCGGCCGGGCAAGGCGATCGTGCCGCAGGCTGAGATGGTCGACCGCATCAAGGCGGCCGTCGATGCGCGCCGGGACGACTTCGTCATAATGGCTCGCACCGACGCCCTCGCCTCGGAAGGCATGGAGGCGGCGCTGGAGCGTTGCGCCGCCTACGTCGAGGCCGGCGCCGACATGGTCTTCCCCGAGGCCGTGCACGACCTCGAGCAGTACGCGCGCTTCAGCGCGGCGCTGCCCGTGCCCGTGCTCGCCAACATCACCGAGTTCGGCGCCACGCCGCTCTTCAGCACGCAGGAGCTGGCGAGCGCCGGTGTGGGCCTCGTCCTGTACCCCCTCTCGGCCTTCCGCGCCATGAACAAGGCCGCCCTTGCGGTCTACACCGCCATCCGCGAGGAGGGCAGCCAGCGCAGCGTCATCGACAGCATGCAGACGAGGGCCGAGCTCTACGAGTTCCTGGGCTACCACGCCTACGAGGAGAAGATCGACGCGCTCTTCGCCCGCGAAGGAGACCGCGATGAGCGCTGAGACCCCCGCCACGGGCCACCCGCCCAAGAAGTCGGTCGCCCTCTCCGGCACCGAGGTCGGCACCACCGCCATCTGCAGCGTGGGCCACTCCGGCAACGACCTCTCGTACCGTGGCTACGACATCCTCGAGTTCGCCCACCGGGCGGAGTTCGAGGAGGTCGCCTACCTGCTCATCCACGAGCGCCTGCCCAGCGCCGGCGAGCTCGCCGCCTACAAGCAGAAGCTGCGCGAGTCGCGCGGCCTGCCGCTGCCGGTGCGCACCGTGCTCGAGGAGCTGCCCGCCTCCACGCACCCGATGGACGTCGTGCGCACCGGCATCTCCGTGCTCGGCGCGCTGGTGCCCGAGCAGGCGCCCTTCACCGCCGCCGCGGCGCGCGAGATCGGCGACCGCCTCCTCGCCAGCACCGGCTCCATGCTCCTCTACTGGTACCACTACGCCCACCACGGCAAGTGCATCGACACGGAGACGGACGACGACTCCGTGGGCGGCCACTTTCTCACCCTCCTGCAGGAACGGACGCCGTGCGAGGCCTGGGTGCGCGCCATGCACACCTCGCTGATCCTCTACGCCGAGCACGAGCTCAACGCCTCGACCTTCACGGCGCGCGTTGTGGCGGGGACCGGCGCGGACATGTACGCGGCGGTCTGCAGCGCCGTCGGCGCCCTCAGCGGCCCCAAGCACGGCGGCGCCAACGAGGCCGCCTGCGCGATTCAGCAGCGCTACGCGACGCCGGACGAGGCCGAGGCCGACATCCTCGAGCGCCTGGCGCGCAAGGAGATCGTGATCGGCTTCGGCCACCCCGTGTACCGCACCGGCGACCCGCGCAACCAGACGATCAAAGAGGTCGCGCGCCGGCTCGCCACGGAGGCCGGCGACCGGAGCATGTTCGAGATCGCCGAACGCCTGGAGACGGTCATGTGGGACGCCAAGCGCATGTTCCCCAACCTGGACTGGTACTCGGCCGTCTGCTACCACCTCATGGGCGTGCCGATGCGGATGTTCACGCCGCTCTTCGTCATCGCGCGCACCACGGGCTGGGTGGCGCACGTGATCGAGCAGCGCCAGGACGGCAAGATCATCCGCCCGAGCGCCACGTACGTGGGCCCCGAGACGCGGCCCTGGGTACCCATCGAGCAGCGCCGCTGAGGAGGGCACGATGAGCGAGCACCGCGCCGACTCCAACGTGCGCCCCGCCCCCGACGCGGACCTGGTCGCGATCGCCGACTACGTCTGCGACTACGTCGTCGAGAGCGCCGAGGCCTACGACACGGCGCGCAACTGCCTCATGGACAGCCTGGCCTGCGCCCTGCTGGCCCTGCAGTTCCCGCAGTGCGCCAAGCTGCTCGGGCCGATCGTCGAGGGCACGACCGTGCCGCACGGCAGCCGCGTGCCCGGCACGTCCTACCGGCTCGACCCCGTCAAGGCCGCCTGGGACATCGGCGCCATGGTGCGCTGGCTGGACTTCAACGACACCTGGCTGGCGGCCGAGTGGGGCCACCCGTCGGACAACTTGGGCGCCATTTTGGGCGTGGCCGACTGGCTCTCGCGGCGCGCGGCCGCCGGCGGCGACGCGCCGCTCACCGTGCGCGACGTGCTCACGGCGATGATCAAGGCGCACGAGATCCAGGGCTGCCTGGCGCTTGAGAACGCCTTCAACCGCGTCGGCCTGGACCACGTCGTGCTCGTCAAGGTGGCCTCCACGGCGGTCGCGGCGCGCCTGCTCGGCGCCACACACGACCAGGTCGTCGACGCCGTCTCGCACGCCTGGGTGGACGGCCAGTCGCTGCGCACCTACCGGCACGCGCCCAACACCGGCTCGCGCAAGTCGTGGGCGGCCGGCGACGCCTCCTCGCGCGGCGTGCGCCTGGCGATGATGGTGATGGCCGGCGAGATGGGGCTGCCCTCGGCGCTCAGCGCCCCCAAGTGGGGCTTCTGCGACGTGCTCTTCGGCGGCAAGCCGCTCGCCTACCAGCGCCCCTACGGCAGCTACGTGATGGAGCACGTCCTCTTCAAGATCAGCTTCCCGGCCGAGTTCCACGCGCAAACGGCCGTGGAGTGCGCCCTGCAGCTTCACCCGCTGGTCAAGGACCGCCTGGACGAGGTGGAGCGCGTCGAGCTGCGCACCCAGGAGTCGGCCATCCGCATCATCAGCAAGGACGGCCCCCTGCACAACGCCGCCGACCGCGACCACTGCCTGCAGTACATGGTCGCCGTGCCGCTCATCTTCGGTGAGCTGACGGCGAACCACTACGAGGACGCCGTCGCCGCCGACCCGCGCATCGACGCGCTGCGCGCCAAGATGCGCGTGAGCGAAGACCCGCGCTACTCGCGCGAGTACCTGGACCCGGAGAAGCGCTCCATCGCCAACGCCGTGCAGGTGCACTTCACGGACGGCACGAGCACCGAGCTGGTCGAGGTGAACTACCCGATCGGCCACCGGCGGCGGCGCGCCGAGGGCATCCCGCTGCTCGAGGAGAAGTTCCGCGCCGCGCTGGCGACGCGCTACCCCGCGGCGCAGGCGGCGCGCATGGAGGCCCTCTGCCTGGACGCCGAGCGGCTGGCGGCGACGCCCGTGCACGAGTTCACCGACCTGCTGGCGGTGTAGGACCGATGCCGCCACGGTACGTCAGCGTCATCGGCGCCGGCGAGTGCACGCCGGAGGTGGCGGCCGTGGCCGCCGAGCTCGGCCGCCTGCTCGCCGAGCACGACCTGGTGGTCGTCTGCGGCGGCGGGGGCGGCGTCATGGAGGCCGTGGCACGCGGCGTGCGCGAACAGGGCGGCGTGTCGATCGGGATCCTGCCGGAGGCCGACCGCGGGCTCGCCGCCCCCGACCTCACCTACAGCATCTGCAGCGGCCTCGGGCACGGCCGCAACATCTGCGTGGCGGCCAGCGGCGACGTCGTGATCGCCGTCGGCGGCGCCTGGGGCACGCTCAGCGAGATCGCCCTGGCGCGCGCTGTCGGGCGCCGCGTCGTCCTGCTCGGCTCGTGGTCGGTCACCGCCCCGGAGGGCAAGGAGTACGACGGCCTGCTGCGCGCGCCGTCGGCGGCCGAAGCCGTGCGGCTCGCCCTCGACGCCATCGGCTGAGGGCTCGCGACCGCGCAAACGCAAGAGAGGGCCGCCGGGGTGCGGCTTGCGCTGCACCCCGGCGGCCCTCTCACCTACCACGGACTCAGGCGGGCGAACGTGCCGCCCCTCGCGCCGCCGGACCTACGTCCCCGCTATGCCTGCGGCACCACGAGGACGGGGCACGTGGCGTTGGCGACCACCTTGTCGCAGATGCTGCCGCCGCCGAACAGCCCCGTGATGAGCCCGACGCCCCGCGAGCCGACGACGATCAGCGGGCCGGCCTGCGCCTCGGCGTACTCCATGAGCTTGGCCGCCTCGTGACCGTGCAGCACGGCGTACTTGGCGCCCTCGACCGGGTACTTCTCCGCCAGATGGCCGCTACCCTCGGTAGCCTCCTCGCCGGCCTGCGCCGTGGAGCCCGGCACGACGTGCACGATGTGCAGCGTGCCTCCCGCCAGCTTGGCAACGTAGGCACCCTCCTCGACGGCGCGCGCCGCGCCCTCCGAGAAGTCCGTTCCTACAATGATGTTCTTGTACTCCGACATGATGCACCCCCTGGTCCATGGCTTGACCGCGCGGGGGTCGGGGTTCCCCACCCCCGACGTGCGATTCGCATCGCTCACTCGGAACCTTCCCGGCTCGGAGGGAAGTCACACTATGGGGGCAGTGGAGGAGAGCGCCCCGCGCACCACGGACACCATAAACGACCTGCCAAAGCCAATGTAACCCGCTTCCCGTGTTCCCCAGACGCCGCCGGGCAAGTACGCTGGTATAGTCGCGCCAGCCCATACCGCCGGCGTAGCGGCACCATACCGGGAGAACCATTGCCACAACGTCACCAGGCGACGCCCCTGTCTCGCCCCACGCTCGCACACTCCCGTCTTCGCTCGGTTCAAGTTGGCCAAGCGACATTCGCCGCGATCCGCGGGGCTCGCGACCACAGGCTGACCATCGTCTGCGCACCCGCTGGATACGGCAAGACGACCTGCGTTCTCCACTGCCTTGGCGATCTGACGGAGGATAAGGTGTGGCACAAGATGAGCCAAGCCGATCGCGATCTTGCTGCATTCGCATCCTCTCTTCTGAAAACCTTCAGGCGTCACTATGATGGCTTTGGCCAGTCATTAGTCGACAGACTGCATTACTCGCGCGATACATTGACCGTCGCCACCGTCGGCAATCTTTTCAATGAATCGCTGATGGCCTTGGTTGAAACCTATACGTTCATTGTGATCGACGATTACCATGAGGTTGATGATGCAGATGATATCAGGGATATTATTTGTTATCTCATACATTATGCCCCGTCAAATGTCCGTTTCATCATACTTTCCCGATACGAACCTTCTTTTCCATTAGCGCGTTTGAAGGCAGAAGGTCATGCGCAAGTAGTCGGTGTTGATCTTCTTAGATTGGATGTTACCCAGTCGGCATCACTGCTTGAGAGCTTGACTGGATATCAATTCGCCTATGAAGACGTAGCGCGCGTTACTGATTACACAGAAGGATGGCCGGTAAGCATAGCTTTAGCAGGCTTTGCTTTCTTTGAAAAGAGCAAGCATGCAATATCAAGATCTTTTTTCGATCCAAGAATGAGAACTGACATTTATTCATATCTTGCTGAACAAGTATATGATTCCGAAAGCTCTGAAACTCGTTTGTTTCTTGATATGATATGCTGCTTGGATGATGTCACTGAGTCCATCGCTAACAGTCTCTGTGAAATAAGGAATTCCCATATCTATTTGGAACACCTTACAAAAAGATGTCTGCTGACATTCAATATAGAATCAGGCAGCTTCCGATGTCATAATCTCTTCAGTGACTTTCTGAAGCATCGTTACGTTCGAGCCCATGGACAGGAAGCGCTACGAGATCTCCAGCTCCGATCTGCCGACACCCTGGCTGGAGAGGGACACGTCGAAGCGGCGATCGAGCTGATGCTCGATGCCCACGAACCACTTCGCGCGCTCGGTCTTGTCGCTGAGGCCGGTGATTCAGGGCTTGATTCGTATGCAACCGAGTCACTCCAAGGTTGGCTTGCGAGATTGCGGACGGGCACGCGCCTGGGTAACGCATGGGCGCGACTCCTAGCAGCTCAGTCGAATCTCCGAACGGGTGATCTCGGTGCGGCGCTGGTGGAGGCAGAAGCGGCATCCTCGATAGGTGCGGCTACTGACGACTCTTGGACCGTGTATCACTCGCTATCGGCGCTCGAGAGCGTGCATTTCTGGAGGGGCGACATCGAGTCACGGCTCGCCGCCTGTGAGGCCGCGCTTCCTCATGCGCAGACTGATCAGCAGCGACTGCACACACTCCTCAGCATGGCCTCCGCAGCGATTGAGCAGCGCGATCTGCCGCGCGCCCAAGCGGCCTTCGCGCGATCCGAACCGTTGCTCCGCACCGCTCCAGCCTGTGAGATCACTCGACGAGAACTGTTGAAGTCCGAGGCGGCATACCATGGCGGCGACTTCCATCAGGCCAGTTGCTTGGTGCCTGGCGACGGAGATCGGTCCGTACCACCAGACCTTGCGACAGCTGTCCTCAACTGCGCCGGGTACATCAACTGTGGCCTGGCGCGGTACGAATCCGCCCTATCGTTACTGGATCGAGCAAAACAGGAGGCCACGCGCTATGGACTTGCTCTTGCGGTAAACGTCATCACGGAGAACATCGGGTCGACGCTGAGTTCAGTCGGACGCCACGTTGAAGCGTCTGCGATGCTCCATCGCACCCTTCTCACTTACTCCGGCACGGAGACCGATCCGTACTTGTTCGCAGACGCAGCGCTAACAGCGTCTCGCATTAAGCGGAGGGCCGGAGATCTGGATGGGGCAGTCGCCGCAACCCGAAGGGCAGCTGCGCTCGCGACACGGAGGATATCTCCCCTGGCCGGACTAGGGCTGTGGGCAGAACACCATTTCACCGAAGCCCTCGCGAATGATGCAGATGGTCGGCGTCTGATTCATGTCGCTATAGCCGCGGAGACTGCGGGGCTCGCCTTCGTTGCGCTCGAAGCCCGTCTGTTCGACGCGATCCTCGCTTCCAGGACTGATCAGGACCACGCGCGCAAGGCATTCTCTGCGTGCCTCTCAGAACAGCTGCGGCTTGGCCACATCGACCTGCTATCTCAAGAACTCTGCTCGCAGCCTCAAGCAGCATGCACTGCAGTCGCAGCCCTGACTGACCAAGTTGACCAGATCAGACTCCTCGACGCCCTGTCTCATCATTGGGACTACGCGAGGACCTTCGGGCACCTAGCCAGCATGAAGGAACTGCATCCACTGCTGCCTGACGCGATAGACGCGGCGAACCGCAACAGCCGTGACGACGTCCTCTGGGAGATTCTGCGCATAGCCCGGGGCATCCCGAGTGGAGCCCTGGCGGACGCAGTCGAGTCGGCGACCGTCGAGCGTGGACTTGACCGTTCCACGGTTCGGTCCTCTATTGCGACACTCACCCCGAGGGAGAACGAGGTACTCGAGTTGATAGCCAAGGGTCTGCGGAATCCGGAGATCTCGCAGACGCTCTTCCTGTCCGATGCGACTGTCAAGACCCACGTGAACCGCATCTTCTTCAAGCTCGGAGTGCAGTCGCGGGTTGAGGCGGTTCTGAAGTACCAAGAAGCGCTCGGTCTCGGGTAGCCTGGCGATGGCTCGGGGAATCAACCCTCGCGTCCTCCCAATTCAAGCCTGGGTATGATTGCCACAACGGCCCTGTCGGCTAGCCTGAGACAAGCCAGACGCTACCGACAGGAGAACCCCATGCAAGACGGCTGCCCACTCATCAAGGTCGAGTCAACCATGAGCGAACGCAAGCGCACAGTCCTCGACCTCCTCCGCGAGAACCCCGGCTTTGTCTCCGGCGAGGCGATCAGCAACACCCTCGGCATCTCGCGGAACGCGGTCCACAAACACGTCAACTCCCTGCGCAAACGCGGCTACCGCATCGTCGGCATCTCGCGTCGTGGGTACCGGCTCGAGCAGGAGCCGAGCGCACTGGCGATGACTAAAGTGGTCGAACTCACCGAGCGGTGTGCTCTCGGCCACTTCTTCCGTCATTACGACGAAATCGGCTCGACGAACGTCGAGGCGAAGAATCTGGCGATTGAGGGCGCACCGGAGGGCACGGTAGTCGTCGCCGAGTGTCAGACGGCCGGCCGTGGACGGCTCGGCCGGCAGTGGACGTCGCCGACCGGGAAGGGCCTCCTCTTCTCAGTCGTGCTGCGACCGAGCCTCGCGATGGGCGACGCGCACATGCTGACGCTCGTTGCCGCTGTTGCTACCGCCGAGGCGCTCGAACAAACGCCGGGCATCGAAGCGCTCGTCAAGTGGCCGAACGATCTCTTCATCGGCGACAAGAAGGTCGGCGGGATCCTGATGGAGGTCGCGGGCCAGCAGGATGAGGTCGACTGGGTTGTCCTCGGGATCGGGATCAATGTGAACACCGAGTTCGTCGAGCTCCCCGTTGCCCTGAGGCGCACGGCGACCTCGCTCCTGATGGAGGCCGGCCACGTCGTGGACCGCAGCAGCCTGCTCGCTGCGCTCCTGCTCTCGATTGAGCGGCGGTATACGGAAGCGCTCGCGGGAGGCTTCGAGAGCGTGGTGAGCGACTTCCGGCAGCGCGACTACCTCACGAGCAAGACCGTCAACATCGAGACACGCGACGGGCGCGTGAGCGGCACGGCGACCGGCATTGACGAGCGAGGCGCACTGCTCGTCGAGCTCCCACAACACCACATTAAACGCGTGCACTCCGGCGACGTGACGCTGCGTCACTGAGTCGCACTCCGCGGTGAAGCGAGGACGGTCGCTGTAGCCTTGACGTCGGGGTCGCCAGGCCGATATATTGTCAACCTCACATGCTCCTGGTGGAGGTTGACAAATGGGGAGCCTTTCCACCCGTGACCTGAGCTACGCGGCCGTCTGCACCGCGCTCATCGCGGCGGGAGCGTTCATCACGATCCCGCTCGGTCCGGTGCCGTTCACCCTGCAGCCGATGTTCGTCCTGCTCGCAGGTCTGATTCTCGGACCGCGCCTAGGTGCGCTCAGTGTAATCGCCTACCTGATCCTCGGCCTCGTTGCGCCGGTGTACGCGGGCGGCACATCGGGCCTCGGAGTGCTGCTCGGCCCGACCGGCGGTTACCTCGTCGGCTTCGTCTTCGGCGCCGCGCTCGCCGGGGAGGTGGGGCGCTCGCGCGAACCACGCGCATCGCGACTGATCGCCGGCGGGCTCGCCGGTCTCGTGCCCATCTACACGCTGGGCGCGCTCTGGCTCGCCGTGAGCCTGCAGACGAGCGACATACGGGTGATCCTCATCGGGGGGGTGCTGCAGTTCCTGCCGTTCGATGTGATCAAAGCTGTCGTCGCCGGCCTCATCGCGCTCAGTGTGGCTCGGTCCCCGCTGCGCCTCTCGGTTCCTGAGAGAGGTCGCTGAGATCTGCCAGAATGGCGCCGCGGAGACGGAGGTTGATGCGGCCGATCTCGAACTCCTCGGTGAAGTCTGTCGAGGTGCCGTCTCGATACCCCAGGCTCTTGTCGCGAAGGACGCCGGCCAGCGCCTCGACGTACGTCGGGTCGAGGGTGATGCCGGCCTTGGAGCGGATCTCCTTGAGCGCTTCAAAGGAGCTCAGCGCCGAACGGTAGGGGCGTGACGACGTAAGCGCATGGTAGGTGTCGGCCACGGCCAGGAGCTTGCTCAGCTCCGGGATGCGCTCGGCCGTCACGCCGAACGGGTAGCCGCTACCGTCGAGACGCTCGTGATGGTAGAGGACGATGTCGGCGATATCTTGATAGGCCACCAGGTTTGAGAGAACCTCCGCGCCCTTTGTGGGGTGCTGCCGCATGAGCGCCCATTCGGCTGGCGTGAGCTTCGTGTTCTTGCGCAATACGGCATCGGGAACACCGACCTTGCCGAGATCGTGCAGAAGGCCGGCGAAGTGCACGCAGTTGCGGTCGCTCGTCGGAAGGTCGAGGGAAGCAGCGATGTCGCGGCAGTACATGGCGACGGCGGCCGAATGCTGCGCGGTGTACTGGTCCTTGGAGTCGAGCAGGACGACCATCGCGGCGGCGAGGCCGATGTTCATCTCGAGGTACTTCTCGTTGAGTTCGGCCTGCGCGGTGACGTGCTCCCGCTCGCGCACGAGAAGGTTGAACATGTACTGGGCGGCGAAGAGCGGCACGAAGACAAGCGCCACGGCCACCACGCCGGCCTCGACGTACACGGCAGCCACAGTGAGCCCGAGCGCTGTGAGGATCGCCAACGCCGTGAACAACGGCTGGGCTTCCTTGCGCCAGAACTCGACCACGTTTGTCCCGTGGCGCAGGCTCACGCCCACGCTTGTCACGCCGACGCTGAAGACCTCGTGCGCCACGTTGGCCGCGGCGCCGGCGGCGAGCCAGAGCCAGATGTCATCCGAGGCGGGCACCCCGGGAACGGCTTGGCAGGCGACAAACACCGCCCAGCCCACGAACGCGGAGCACACTGCATTCGCCGCGTTGAAGACCACCGTGATGCGATCGTCGCGCCAGAAGCCCCACACCCCGAGAACGGCGGCCACGAGCAGGGCAGGCCACAGGCCGAGGAGCATGATGGCGAGCAGCACCGGGATGTTGCTGGAAGCGATGGTGTAGCGTCCGGCAACGTTGACCTGGAGTTCCTCCGCGACGACGGCCAGGATGGCGAAGGCGATGGCGTAAAGGAGCGCCTGCTGCCAAGGCATGGCGATGGGTACGCCTGTGGCGTACACCACGGCAGCCGCTGAGAGCAGGATGCCCACGGCTGCAACGACAACTATCCTCTGTGTGCCCGTCGCCATTGTCCTCGGCTAGAGAAGATCCATCGTATACACGTGTCTCGGCTGTGCAAGACGAAAACTGACCAGCCTAGACACATGTACTACATCCGACTACGCTCGAGACACACAATCGCACCTCCGCGGAACACGCTGGCCGCAAGCAGAAACGGTTTGCCATCGCGCTACGCCAGACTGTGCTATCGCGGCGTTGGGGCGAGGATTACGCGAGTGGGGCCTTCACTGTGGATAGACAAACCACCGGCATCCTCCGGTGCTTGGCATTGAGGGGCGAGGGGGCCTGGCCTAAACGGCCGCCGCCTGCGTACGAGATTCCTCGCGGTTCGGACTACTCCCACACAGCCTGAGAACTCGTCGCGGCAACGCACCGGCCGCTCCAGTTGCGGACCGTTTTTGGAAGACACGCCACGCCCTCTAGCCTTCTGCCTCTTCCCGTAACGCCCAAGAGCTTCTGCACCCGGCAGAGCCGTCCCCGCGAGAAGACGGCAAGAGATGCTGCGCACGCGAAGCCCCATCGCACCTTCCTGAGGAGCCGGACGGAATCCACGTACGCTCACGCATCTGCCCGAGATCGTCGGCAAGAGCTGTTTTCACATTCGGAGAAGGCGCGAGTCGCGTCTAATCCGCGCTGTCGCACTTCAAGGACTTCTCGTCAGATGCGCCTAAAGACAAAGGACGAGGCACAGACGTAACTCATCGCGACATGGCGGCTTCCACACCCACGCTCCGTCACAAGGAATCATTCAGACGAGCTCGACAATCCTGTGAGGGGATGCTCTCGCCGTAGTCCCCTTGGAGCCCGGAATGTCGAGAGGCAAGCATTCCGCACGCAGGGACACAAAGAACCGAACTCGGAGGTATTCGCGCGAAGCGCCAGCTACTTCACCGGACTCGGCGACATTTCACACCGCACACTGCTGGCGCAAACACTCAGTAAGCCAGTCGCGAGAGAAAGTGGTGGTTCCACCAAAGGTCCTGCAAATGACCTCGCCCGCTCACGAGCCTGCACGAGAGTGCAGGACGCTATCAAGTTCGTCAGAATCACGAGCCGACCAAGTTGCGCCTGCCACCTCTTGGACACCAAGTCCCGCAGAGCGCGCCATCGCCCGAGGTCAGCTCAGCTACCATCAATCTTCGTCTACTTGAGCTTCATGCCCTGGCGCATGATCCCCCCTCAAGGTCTGCGGTGGTCCTGCCGATAAAAGAAGCTTCACGGCAAGGCGTTGACCGGACTGTACACGCCCCTTCGCAGTCTCCTACGTGGACGTTTGGAGCAGAATGGCACAACAGTTGGGCGGCGCATTGCCAATTTGGACAACGCTCTTCGCGCGGGCGGCCGGATGGCCTCCGGGGCCGCCCGTGATGGCATAAGCTCTCTCCAGCGGCGCCGGGGGCGCGCGCGGACGTAGTCCGGCGCGCGCGGCCGGGGCGCCGTCCCGTCGGCTCTGGGCGAGAGAGGGAGGTGGCTGTGGTCGAGGCGCAAACGGCGCCGGCTCCCTCCGCACCCCCCGCACCGCTCACCCGGAACCGCAACTTCTTGCTCTTGCTGGCAGGCCAGTTCATCTCCCAGATGGGAGACCGCTTGGCCATGGTCGCCTTCCCTTGGCTCGTCTACTCGCAGACGAAGTCCGAACTCGGCACGGCCGTCGTGCTCGCTCTCTACACGCTGCCGTACGTCTTCTTTGGCACCTTCGCCGGCGTGCTCATCGACAGAGTGGACAAGCGCCGGCTGATGATCCTCGCCGACGTCATCCGCGCCGGCCTCATCGCCCTCGTGCCGTTCGCGGCGTCACAGTCGCTGGCGGCCGTCTACGTGCTCAGCTTCCTGACCGCGAGCGTCGGGGTGTTCTTCGAGCCGACGAAGCTCGCCATCATCCCCGAGATCGTGCCGAGGGAGCGCTTGCTGCGCGCCAACTCGCTGCTCGTCACCGGCGACAACGTCACCGAGATGGTCGGCTATCTGCTCGCGGGCGCCATCGTCGCCGTCGTCTCGATCAACAACGCGTTCCGCATCGACGGCCTCACCTACCTGGCCTCGGCGCTGTGCTTGCTGCTCATGCGGTACACGGCGCCGGCGCGCGCGGCGCAGCAGGCCGCGCGCTCTTTCGCCCGCGAACTCCGCGACGGGCTCACCTATCTGCGCGAGAACCGCGGCCTGCTAGACAACACGGTCATGGTGCTGGTCGCCGCGGCCGGCATCGGCGCCGGCTACTCGCTCACCTTTCTCCTCGCCGTGCGCACGATGGACGGCGGCCCGGCGGCCTTCGGCGCCTTTGAGGGAGCGATCGGCGCCGGCTTCCTGGTCGGCTCCATGGCCGTGGCGATCACGGCGAAGGCGCTGCGCAAGGGCCTGGCGATGACCATCGGGCTGGCCGTGATGGGCGCCATGATGGTCCTCGTCTCCGTCTCCCCCAGCGTGCGCGTCGCCATGGTGCCCTTCTTCATCGTCGGCATCGCCAACGCGGCCGTGATGATCGCCATCGACACCTACGTGCAGGAAACCGTGCCGGAGGATTTGGCCGGGCGTGTGTGGGGCACGCGCGTGGCGCTCACGCAGGGGGTCTACGCGCTGGCCGTCATCGCCGGCGGCGGCCTGGCGACCGTTCTCGACGTGCGCGTGCTCTTCGCCGCCGCCGGCCTGCTCGTCGCCGCGGCCGGCATCGTGGCGCTCTTCGTGCGCCGCATCCGCGAGGCGTAGCCGTGCGGGCGTGGCACGCCGTCCGGCACGGCCGCCATCGCGCACGCCCGGGAGAGGCGCCGAACGAGGGCGCGGGCGGCGAAGCGGCACCCGCGTCCGAGAACGCCGCGACCACCGCAGCCGACGACGGCACGACCGGCGAGCGCTCCCCCTGGCTCCAACTCGCCGTCGTCTGCGCCGCCAGCTTCGTCATCTGGACGGGCTTCGGAGCCATCATCCCCTACCTGCCGATCTTCATGAAGGAGCAGGCGCACAGCTCCATGACGATGATCGGCGTGATCGCCGCCACGTTCTACGTGGGCATGCTGCTCTTCTCGTCGCCGTTCGGCTGGCTGAGCGACATCGTGGGCCGCAAGCCGCTGATCGTCGCCGGCGTGGCGCTCTACACCGTCGCCATGCTGCTCTTCACGACGACGCTGGAGCCGCTCTGGTTCGTCGCCTTTCGCTTCCTTGAGGGTATGGGCGCGGCCGCCGTCGGCCCGGCCGGGCAAGCGTTCATCGCCGACATCACGCCGCAGCGCAACCGCAGCAAGGCCTACGGCCTCTACACGACGGCGCAGTTCGGCGGGCTCGTGGTGGGGCCGGCGCTGGCCTGGCCCATCTACAGCGCCTTCGGCGAGGGGCTCGCCGGTTTCTACGCCATCTTCTACGCCGGCGCGATAGGCGCCGCCGCCGCGACCCTCGCGCTGCTCATCTTCATCCGCGAGCCGCAGCGACGGCGGCCGTCCAGGGAACGGCGCGCCGGGAGCGAGCGGCCGCGCTACCGCGAGGTGCTCACGCCGGCCATCCTCGCCTTCGTGCTCGTCGCTTTCGCCATGCACTTCGTCATGGGCGCCTTCGAGGTCGTCTGGAGCATCCGCCTGCGCGACCTTGGCGCCACACTGAGCTTCGTCTCGCTCACGTTCACCGTCTTCAGCATCCCGATGCTGCTCTCGTTCGCGGGCGGCATCCTCGCCGACCGCTACAGCCGCTTCGCGCTCATGTTCGGCGGCTATGCCGTCGCCGGTACCGCCTGGATCGTCTACGGCATCACCGAAAGCTTCGGCGTGATCCTCGTGTTTAGCGCAATCGAGGGACTGGCCATCGCCCTCGCCTTCCCAGCGAAGCAGGCGTTTCTCATGCAGGTGAGCCCGCTCGAATGGCGCGGCACGGTGGTCGGCCTGGAGTCGACCTCGATGCAGCTCGCCGGGCTGATCAGCTCACTGATCGCGCCGGTGATGTACCAGTGGATGTCGGGCTACGTGCTGACGGTCGGCGGGGTGATCAGCCTGCTCGGCCTGGCCGTGGCGGCGCCGCCGCTGTACCGCGAGTGGCGGCGGCTGGCAGTGGCGCGAGACGACCAGCCTTGATCCCCGTCCCTCGCAGCGGCCGTCTCGCCGCGAGGCCGCCCGGCCGGCGATCGCCTCACGCAGCGGGCGGGTCGTAGGCCTTCTCGTCGAAGGTGACGAGCGACGGCGCGAGCGCCCCGCGACCGGCTACGGACGAAACGATGTCAGCGGCCGGAGCGGTCTGAGGAAGAGACCCACCGCGCGACCAGTGCCAAGGCCAGCATCAGGCCCAGCAGAATGCCTGTCGGAAGTGCCTTCTTCATGTCTCGTCCCTTCGTGCAGCCACTCGATGTTTACGCGCGAGAAGGCGCCGCTGCGGCCGCAGACGGCCAGCAGCGCACCTCGCCGTACAGGCTGTCGCGCTGCACGGGCGTGAAGCCCGCGGCGCGGATGAGTCGCACCATTTGCTCGACGTCGCAGAGATTGCGCACGCCGGTCGCGGCGACGACGTTCTCCTCGATCATCGTCGAGCCCATGTCGTTGGCGCCGAAGGCGAGCGCCACCTGGCCGAGGCGCAGGCCCTGGGTCACCCACGAGGCCTGAATGCTCGGCACGTTGTCCAGGTAGATGCGCGCCACGGCGAGCAGGCGGAGGTAGTCCAGGCCGGTCGACGCAGTATGCCCGGCCTCCAGCTCCGTGTTGCCGGCCTGGAATGTCCAGGGGATGAAGGCCGTGAAGCCGCCGGTCTCGTCCTGCAGGTCACGGATGCGGCGCAGGTGCTCGATGCGCTCGGCCGGCGTATCCAGCGAGCCGAACATCATCGTCGCCGTGGAGCGCATGCCCAGGCCGTGCGCGACGCGCATCACCTCCAGCCAGGTGTTCGTCGGGATCTTGTGCGGGCTGATGGCGCTGCGCACCCTGTCTACCAGCACCTCGGCGCCGCCGCCGGGCAGCGAATCGAGGCCCGCCGCGCGCAGGCGCCGCAATGTTTCCTCCACGCTCAGCCCGCTCACCCCGGCGATGTGCACGACCTCGGGCGGCGAGAGGGAATGGATGTGGATGGGGTAGCGCGCCTTGATGCCGCTGAAGACGCGCTCGTACCAAGCGATGCCCAGGTCGGGGTGCAGCCCGCCCTGCATCATGATCGCCGTGCCGCCCAGAGCCAGCGTCTCCTCGATCTTGCGGTGAATCTCCGCCTCGCTCAGCAGGTAGCCCTGGCCGCTCCCCGGGCGCGCGTAGAAGGCGCAGAAGCGACAGCCCGAGAGGCAGTAGTTCGTGTAGTTGATGTTGCGGTCGACGACGAACGTGACCTCGCCGCCCGGGTGCAGCGCGCGCCGCACGGCGTCGGCGCGCGCGCCCAACGCCAAGAGCTCGCCGCCCTCGAGGAGCGCCAGCGCCTCGGCGTCGCCCAGGCGCGTGCCGGCGGCGCCGCGGCCGGCGCTCACAGTGCGCCCTCGTCGAGGCGCAGGACCATCGTCGCGTAGTCGCAGCCCACACCGATAACGTCGCGTCGGCCGGGGACGCCGTCGACGACGATGTCGCCCGGCTCGAGCGTGAAGCCGAGGCGCATGTGAAAGGCAAGCGAGGCAGTGTTCCAAAGGCCGGTCTCGGCAACGAGGCGGTCGCGACCGCGAGCCCTCGTCAGCTCCGCGAAGCGGCGGTACATCTCGCGGCCCAGCCCGCGGCCGCGGTAGGCCGGCCGCACGCCTGCGTAGTGGATGTAACCGGCGTTCGGCAGGCGCTGCGACATATAGCCGACGAGAAAGGCGAGCAGGATGCCGTCCTTCTCGACGAGGAGGCACGTGTCGCCCATGTGCTCGAGGAGTTGCGGGCAGACGCCGTGCACGATGTGGCGCGCCGGCCACCATGTGTCGATCGCGCCGGCGATGGCGGCGGCGTCGGCGGGCTGAGCCTCGCGAAACGTGAGGCCGGCGAAGAGGTCTTCGGGCGGAGCGGGACCGCCGGCGGCCGAAGCCGGACCGGCGGTCACAGCGTCGCCTCCGCGAGGTTCGGGACGGCGTCGAGCTCGCCGATCGCCGCGGCGCGCCGGTAGAACTCCTCCAGACCGGCGCGAAACTCCGGCGTGAAGCTGAACTTCAGCTTGTCGAAGTAGTCGAGCAGGTACTCGGCGCTGAAGCCGTGGCGCGCGGCCGCCGCCGCGGCCGTCTCCACGGGGTGCGCGGCGCACTCGTCGCGCGAGGAGAGCAGCGCCGCGCCCACCGCGGCGGCGGCCGCAGGTCGCGCCGCCGCGAACTCGCGCCGCGCCGCGCAGACGGCGAACACCATCGGCAGCCCCGTCAATGAGCGCCACTCCTCGCCGAGGTCGAGGTGATTCGGGAAGGTCCCCGCTCGCAGGACGCTCAGAGCCTCATCGCCGATCAGCAAGAGCCCGTCGGCGCCCTCGTCCGCCGGCTCCTCCCCGGCGCCGCGCACAGTGAGGCGCGGCGCGATGCCCCAGGCGTCGCAAAGCACGCGCAACAAGCACACCGAGGTGGCGCTCTTGGCCGTCACCTTCACGTGGCGCAACTCCGCCGGCGGCACGCGCGTGAAGAGCTGCACCGAGTCCACGGCGCCGAACGAGCTGATCGAGACGCTGGGCAGCAGCACCCACTGGGCGGCGTTGCGGGCGAAGGCGATCGAGGACGGCAGCGCAACGTCGATCGCACCCACAGCCAGCATCGCGTTGAGCGTCGTCGGGTCGCCCTCGACGATGCTCGCCGTGAAGCCCCGCTGTTCCAGTTCGCGCGCGAAGTGGTGGTACAGCGGAAAGCAGTTGACGAACTCGATGCGCCCCACGCGCATCGGCGCGTCGACGATCTCAGCGAGCGGCGTCGTCACCATCGAAGCGCCGCACGACGTTGTAGAGCGTGTCGCGCTCGACCGGGGTGCGGCCGGCGGCCTTGATGACGCGTACCAGCTCAGCCTTGCTGAGCTC
>ENA-ORXD01001433-ORXD01001433.1-sediment-metagenome-genome-assembly--contig:-NODE-1433-length-19962-cov-4.637063_pt1 | contig 19962 bp, 19 predicted proteins | sample MGYA00237862_ERZ511471 | MGnify/ENA metagenome assembly ERZ511471
TGGCCGTCACGCACGATCTCCTCGAAGGCGGCGGCCAGGCCGGGCATCTTGAGCTCCTTGGCGTAGAGCTTCACCTGGGCGGCGAGGACCTCGGCGTTCACGACGGGCACCCGCAGAGCTCGTCGTAACGTGCAAGGTCGGCTGCCGGCAGGGAGAGCGCGAGCGTCTCGGGCACCGCCACCGGCGTGGGTCGCTCGTGGACGGCGTTCAAGGCCAGCTGGCGCACGTGCTGGGCGCTCGGCAGCCCGCCGGCGTCGAGGCTCTCCTCAAGAGCCGCGGCGAGTCGCGCGAGCCCGAGCTCGCGCCCGAGTAAGAGGATCTCGGCGAAGCTGCGATGGCCATCAGGAGCCGCGCGTGCCAGGTCGCGAGCCCGCAGGAAGACCGGGTCGGCGCTTGAGAGCGCCGCGCAGCTGAGCGCCGCCCGCGGTTTGCGCGCGAGGGCGTCCAGGTAATGGGCGAGCTCGAGCACGGTCTCGCCGCGCACGTAGCTGCGTGCGTGCGAGGCGACCAGCTCGGAGCCGCGGTAGAGCTCGACGCGATCCACAGAGCTCTCGGCGCGTAGCGTTGCCGAAGCGTGGGTCACCGGCACGGAGTAGCGCACGCGGTCGACGGTGACCATGGCGACCTTGTTGGCCATCACCGGCCGGCTCACCGAGGGCGAGAAGCTCTGTGCCGGCAACTCCCCGAGAGCCGCTCGTTCGAGCTGCCAGGCAGCGTCGTGACGGGTGCGCTCACGCTCGCACCAGGCACGCAGGTGTTCGTCCAGCGCCTGCAGCGTGGGGAACGAGCGCGTGTACGGCACGAGCGCGTTCCTGCGTACGTAGCCGACGAGGTTCTCGACCGAGCCCTTCTCGTTGCCGCGTCCCGGCGTGCAGAAGCTGGAGGCGAAGAGGTAATGGGCACGCAGGGCGCTGAGGCGCTCGTGCTCCTCGCGCGCCGGGCCGGCGAGGATGCGCGTGACCGCCGTCTTGGCGTTGTCGTACCAGAGCTCTGAGAACACGCCGCCGAAGAAGGCGAACGCCTCGACGTGACCGGCAAGGAAGGCCTCGAGGCGCTCCGTCGGGTAGGCGGCCACGAAGGGCACCTTGGAGGCCTTGGCGCGCAGGCAGAAGAGGGCGACCTCGGTGCGCATCCCGGCGATCGTGACCACGGCGCCGCCGAAGTCGGCCTGGGCGATGCGTCCGAAGGGAGCCTCGAGCGGCACGAAGGCTTCGTGCCGTGGGCGCCCCCCGCGCAGCTTCGCCACTGCCTGGCGCACGGTCACCTCGGCACCAGCAAAGTCGTGTTCGTCGACGAGTCGGTCATAGATGCGCCGTGCCGTGTGGCGCTGCTTGGGCGGGGCGGTCTCGTCGTCCGCAAGCCACTGCCGTACCAGGGGCAGGTAGGGACCCATGACCGGCGAGGGACGCGGCGCGGAGAGCTCGTACCGTGGTGGTGCGGCCGGTGCCGCGAGCGCCTTGCGAACCGCCTGGCGCGACCAGCCGCTACGGCGGCTGATCTCGCGGATCGACCAGCCGTCACGGGCGCGCAGCTTGATGAACTCGACGTCGACCATCCGTAGCACTGCCTTCCTCCTGCCGCCTCGTCGGCGTCCCTGAATCGGGAACGCGGACGAACGCTACAGGCGTCGGTGGGGTGGTCAACTTTTCGGCTATCGAAGCGCCCTCAGGTGGTCAACATTTAGGCTATCGAACACAGGCGCCGCACTTGGTGCTGGCGTCCGGTCCGCCTCTCTACAAGGACACGCTCAGCGGCGGGCAGAGAGAACGGGCCTGGAAGAACGCGCTCCGCTTGGCCGACGGCGTGAGCACTCTGATTCTGGATCATCATCTCATGCGCTCACTCGAGGGTCCGACGTGGCTGGAGAGCCTCTCAGCGGCTGTCGGTCGGAAGGTCCTGTGTGCCGCCGACTTCGTGGGCCGCCCCCGGCAGCTCCTGGAAGCACGACGGCGCCAACTCTTCGCGGCTTATCCGGTGCGCGCTGGGTGGCACGACGACTACGCGCGCGGGGTCGCAGGTGTCGATCAGTTCGCGGACGGAATCACAAGGCAGGGCGGCTCATGGTCGTGCGTGGAGTGACGGTTACGTCACCCGGCGTGGGCCGGACCTAGAACGAGGAGAGCATCCGGACGCCGGAGTCACGGGGGTTCACGTCGGCGCGCGACCCCTGCTGCCGGAGGGGATCTCGCTGAAGACGCTATCTTCCATGCGAGATCACGTGTCACGCTTCCGGTTCGTGGCCGGTCATCACGGCGTAGTCGTGATGCGAGACTCATGGTCATGGCTGTAACAGGAAGATCATCGGATGCTCGCGCTGTCAGAATGCCTCGCCGGCCGGTGAATTCGCCGAGCAGCGCGTAGACAATCACACTCAGCGCCAGTCCTATCATGAACCGGAGAGGCTCTCGATAGCGTCGCGCCATCGGAATCAGTTCGTGTACCGACACAAATGTCATCGCTCCGGCGGCCAAGGCCATGAAGTGGGCGTTGAGCCCGGGCGCGATACCGACAGCGATCAGACCGACCACGGCCCCCAGGGGCTCGGCGAGCGCGGACAGGACCGCTGCCGTGTAGAGAAAACGGCGACGCTTGACAAGGACCGCCGGCACCGCCATCGCGAACTCCTCCGGCGCGTTGTGCAGCGCGATGGCGACTGCGACCAGCACTCCGAGCTGCGGAGAGGCGATGTACGCATTCGCCATCGCGAAGCCTTCCGGCACGTCGTGCAGGATAAGGCCGAAGGCAACCAGATAGGCCGAGCGCAGCATCCGTCGATGGACAAGGCCAGCCTCGTCGTCCATGTGGCGATGCGGGATCAGAAAGTGAGCGGACCAGACTAGCCCGGCACCGAGAGTGAAGCTCACGAGTGTCCGCTCCACCCCGACGATGTACATCGATTCGGGGACCAATTCCAGCAACGAGATCAGCAGCATGATCCCGGTTGAGAAGCCAATGCCGGCCGCGATAGCGGCGCCGTTCTCCTGGAGCCGGAGCGCAAGGAACACACCGATCCACGTGGTCAACACCGAGAGCGAGGACAAGAGCAGGACAGCGATCTGCGTTGTGCTCATTGTTCAGGCCTTCCGCGATAACCGCCCGAACTGGCCCGTCTTGATGGGCATCCAGACGAAGTCCTCTCGCATCGGTGGCCGGTGTTCGGACATCTTTCCATCCCGCGCGCGGATGAAGCATGAGCAGTTGGAGGATCTGCGACCGGCGCCCTCCCGGCTCAGCCCGATTTGCGGATGCTCGTACGACGAAGGCGCAGCGCTCGTGACCAGGTCGCAGAGGCTCCCTTTCGCGGTACTCGGGCACCACGTGCGACGGCGACACCCGAGACCGAGGGCTGTGACGATCGGACGCGCTCGGCGTCCGCACTTGCAGCTAGCCTTGGCCGCCCTTAGAGCACTTGCACAATGGCGGCCTTTTCGCAGCGGTCGAGGTACTCCGCGATGCCGACCACGTCGTCGACGATGTCGACGAAGTCCTCGAGCGCCGAGGCTCCCCAGATCTTACCGGCCGTGCTGCACACGTGGATTTTCAGCTGGCCTGCTGTGTGCAGCTTGCGTAAGGATTCGAGCGGCTCCGGCACGCCGTTGAGAGCCATACCGGAGAGCATCTCGTCTTGCAGTTCGGGGCGCTCAGCATATGTTCCTTTGTCTGCTACATCTCTGCGAAACGCGTACGCACCGCCGACTAAGAGATAGACATCAACATCCATGTCGAGCGCTACGGCGCCGCCGGCGATGGTGCTGGCGACAACCAACTTCTCTATGCTGCCACTCGCTAGACCGATGACCATAGAATTCACGGCATCCTCCAAATAGATATTCGCTTTGCCTTTTCCGCTGAGTGAGGCTAAGAAACCACCCGTGAATCGCTTCTGGCCGAGTATTCACCAAGACGACGGAATTCGTTGTACCAGATCGCGACTGGACGATAGAGAAGGTGTCCGAGCTTACTGAACGGCAACAGCAAGATCAGTTCCATCGCAAGCGCCAAGTGAACGAGGAATACGACCGCGACCCAAGTGCGGCCAATGGGCGCATATTCCGCGATCTCGAGGACAAATCCTGTGAGAGCGATGATCCAGAGCACTCCGATGAGATACCAGTCGGAGAACGTGCTCTGCAGTTGATGCTTGTCGACTCGCCGCAGACGCTGCACGAGCGTGACGCTCGTGCCATACACGAGGAAGATGCCGGCGATGGTGCCAAGGAGCCGAATCGGGGAGTAGATGGGGACATACGAGCCCGGTTCCTTGAACAGGTAGTCGAGGACGGTTGCAGCCGCGAGGCCGACCATGCCTGCCATGATGGAGTAGTGGACAAGCCAGCGGCTAAGCAGAAGGGGGGCCTGTTGTCGTTCCGGCTGAGCCTGACACGTGCGATACCGGCGCTGGCCGACGATCTCGGCCGCAGTGTGACGGAGGGCTTGGATGGAGCGGCTGAGCGGAAACGCGCGTGGGCCCAACTGCTGTTGCGCCGCAGCTCCGGGGCTCGGCGCGCGCGACATCATCCACAGCATGTTGGTCAGCGTGACGAAGACCGAAGCGAGCGTCACGGCGACTACGGCGATGCCCAGCCAGTGGATCAACTCGTAGGGTATGAATTCAAGCATCTTGCTTGTGGTGGCGTGACCCGCGGGCAGGCCCGGAGAAGCGGCAAGCATGATTGCGAGAATTGCCGCGAAGAGCCCTGCGACAATCAGTACTGCTGAAAGCGACGACTCGGCAAGCCGACGCGCGATTGTCGTGGGATCGAAGCTGGCGGTCGCGTAGCGACGTGCCGCCGCCATGAAAGCTCCAGGCTCCGCTTGACGGGGGCATGTCTCTGAGCACTGAGCGCAGTAGTAGCACAGCCACAGCTCCCTGCTGGCGGCGAGCTCGCCCCGCTGTCCGAGTTGCGCGTAACGAATGAGGCGCCGAGGAAAGGCGACGCTCCCCTCCGATAGAGGACAGATCGCACTGCAGTTGCCGCAATTGAAACAGGCGTCAATGTCGAAGGCGCCATATTTCCTAATCTCAGGAAGAAGGGTCGGGTCAATACGCATTGCCGCGCTTCTCATTCCTCTGTGCCGTCCACGGTGTCGGTAGTGCGCTGGCGATACATGGGATAGCCGTCGCTCACTCCACACTCCTCGATGAGCCCGTACTTGCGCATGCCGGAGATGTGCCACAAGACGTCTGACGGCGGGATTCGGGTGGCCTCCGCGATGGCGGGCACCGTTGACTCGCCGGACGCAAGGCGCGAGGCGATTGTCTTCCGGACAGCACGCCACTGCTTGTGGCGCGCAGTCGCGTCCACAAAGGTGCTGCCGCGCGATTCTCGCAGCCTTTTCAACGTGTCGCCGAGCTGCGCGCGATTGGGACCTTCGGTAGTCATGCTCATTGCGGGCCTCCCTTCGTGGCCGCCACGATTGCGTCGACGATCGCGTCGTATTGATTCAACGTCCAGCCCGCCACATCGATGGCGCGCGCAGGACAGACGGCCACGCAAGCGCCGCAGCCATTGCAGAGAGCTGGATTGACCTCGGCGTGGCGCGTGCCCTCGGCTCCCGCGACGAGCGCGATCGCCCCCGGATAGGGACACTCTTCTACGCAGACGCCGCTGCCCACGCAGCGCTCCGTGTCGACGTGCGCGACAAACGGATCGAGTTCGACGTGGGTATCAGAGAGCAGCCCTACGGCCTTCACGGCTGCCGCCGATGCCGACGCTACCGCCTCACCCGCATCCCTGGGTCCTTGACTGGCGCCGGCGAGGAAGACGCCCTGGACCGCGAGCTCGACAGGGCGCAGCTTGGGGTGCACCTCGAGCAGGAAGCGATCAGTTCCGATGGGCAGTTTCAACGAGTCGATCAGCGACTTCGCATCGTCTGGGACCATGCCGACCGCGAGAACGACGAGATCGACAACGGCCTCAACCTCTTCGCCCCACGTGAGCCTGTCTCGGCAGCTGACGATGGCGCCGCCCGTATCCCCCGCCGCCGCTCGTCTGACCTTCGGGGGCGCGTCGCCGGCAAACCGCACGAAGATGGCTCCCGCTTTGGCTGCCTGTTCGTAGTACTCTTCATGATGACGGCCGTAGGCGCGTATGTCCTGGTAGAAGTCGTAAACGGCGACGTCGGGATGCTGCTGCTGCAGGGCGCAGATGGCATGCAGTGTGGCAGTGCAGCAGACTCGTGAGCAGTACTCATTGATGCGTCCGTCGGGCTGTGGCTTGTTCACGCCCGCGACTTGACGACTGCCGACGCAGTGAATGAATGCCACCGCCTTCACCAGGCGGTCGCCCACCACGAGCGGCGAGGCATCGCCGTTGTGCGCGGCCAGCATTTCAATGAACGCGGGCAGCGTCAGTACTTGCGGAAGACGATTAAACCCATACTCCCCGTCGCCGGGCTCGTAGTGTGTGAAGCCCGTGGCGACGATGAGCGCCCCCGCCTCGATGTTCAAATCGCGATCGCTCGCGATAGCCTGAACCGCCGAGCCCTCCGTAGGTGTGAACCCCGAAAACGCCCTGTAGGTTCCCTGCGCGGAACGTTGCGCGGCTTCTGGACCCGTCGCGCCGATCTCGACGCCCCCGGCCTCCTGATGTGCCTGGAGGCTGAAATTGCCGACGTAGCCGGTCGCTCCTGCAACCTGGGTCTTCGTGAAGAGCGTGATGCGCCTCTCCCTCAGCACGGCAGTGGCCAACGAGCCGGCGACGCTCTCCGCTTCTTCCTCCGTGGGGAACAATCTGTCGAGCCTAGTGACGTTGCCGCCGAGCGTGTCGCCACGCTCGAGCAGCGTCACGTCCAAGCCGCTGCGGGCGCAGTCCAGTGCCGCTCGTAAGCCCGCGACTCCACCCCCAACGATAGCTACCCGAGGTGTCGTCTCGACGTGGATGGGGTCCAGCGGCTGGAGGAGGGCCGCTTTGGCGACGCCTGCGTCCACCAGGACGGTGGCCTTGGCCGTGGCCTCGTCGCGATCCTCCGTGACCCAGCTGACCTGCTCTCGGATATTGACATGCTCGTAGAGGTACCGGTTGAGGCCTGCTCGCTCAAGGACTCTGCGAAAGGTCGTCTCGTGGAGCTTCGGCGAGCAGGCGGCAATCACGATGCGCTCAAGTCCCAACTGCTCAATGTCGTCGAGCACTAACCTCTGGCCGGGATCGCTGCACATGAAGGTGTTTGTGCGCGCCACGACCACACCATCCAGACGACTCGCCGCCTCGGTGACACGTTCTACGTCAATGACGTCCGAGATGTTGCCGCCGCACTGACATATGTAGACCCCAATTCGAGGTGGACGCCGTACGTCGCTCATCGTCCGCTCTCTCGCTGAGTCTCGACTATCGGTTCGGCGCCCTCGCCGCGGCTGTTGCTGATGGTGTCGACGGTGGTCATTTTCGCGCGGCCGCGCAGGAGATAGAGACTCGCCTCAGCCGCCGCTGCACCTGCCTCTAGGATGGTGTCGACGATGTCCTTGGGCCCCGCGGAAGTACCGGCGACGAAGATGCCCTCCGCCGAGGTCGCGCATGGCGCGGTCTTTGCAGACGGTGTCGCGACGAAGCCGTCGCTGTCGAGCTCGAGTCCGCAGCGCTCGGCAAGACCGTCGCCCGGCACCATTCCCAGGGACAGCACCACGAGGTCGTGCCGGCGCTCCACGACTTGACCCATGTCGTCGATCTGCTCGAAGCGAACGGTGACGCCACCATCATCAGCTTCCGTAAGCCGCGCGACTTTGCCCTTCGCGAACTCGATCCCCATTGCCTGGGCTGAGCGATAGAATTCCTCGTAACCCTTACCGAAGGCGCGGATGTCCATGTAGTAGATGGTGATGTCCGCAAGAGGGAGAGACGCGCTCAGAAGCATCGCCTGCTTGATCGCGTACATACAACAGACACGCGAGCAATAGGGGACGCCGAGTGTGCGATCACGCGAGCCCGCGCACTGCACGTAGGCGATCGAATCGGGGACTTTGCCGTCGGATGGTCGCAGGACACGGCCGTACGGCCCGTGCGGAGCCAGCAGGCGTTCCATCTGCATCGGCGAGAGAACGTTGGAGATCTTGCCGCCGCCGTACTCGGCCTTGGCGTCGTGTGGAGTGAGTTCCCATCCCGTGGTCACGATGACGGTGCCCGCGACGACTTCGGCGTCGTGCGGCTCCTCGTCGAGAACGATCGCGTTCGTGGGGCACGCGCGGACGCAGGCGCCGCAGAGGATACATGCGTCGGCGTCGATGACGGCGACCTGCGGTATCGCGTTCGTGAAGGGAATGTAGGCGGCACGGCGCGCGCCGAGACCGCCTTCGAAGTCGTCGCGCACCTCGACCGGACACGCATACTCGCACTGTCGGCAACCGATGCAGTCGGCCTCATGCACGTAGCGCGGCTTGCGTCTGATCTTGGCGACGAACTGCGCGTCTTGCCGATGCACGGAGAAGAGCTCTGTGTAGCTGAGCAGCGTAATGCGGGGATGGTGGGCCACTGCGGCCATCTTGGGGGTTGTAATGCAGCTCGCGCAGTCGAGCGTAGGAAAGACCTTGCTGAGCCCGATCATGGCTCCGCCGATGCTGGGACGACGCTCGACAAGCGCGACCGAATGCCCCAGCTCCGCCAGTTCGAGGGCGACCTGGAGCCCGGCAATGCCGGCGCCTGCGACAAGGGCATCGTAAGCTTCAGTCATCGCCTGCCCCGGCGCTCGAAGCCAGCAACTGATTCATCTCGTCGATGGCGCGAAGGTACGACTCGTTGCAGACCGTGCAGACGGCCTTCATCGAGAGTCGCCGTGGGTCGATGCCTCGCTCGCGGAGGATGAGCTTCACCTCATCGAGGCGCGCCGCCAGCTTCTCGAACGCGCCGGCATACGGGCACTCATGGCCGCAGACCATGACGAGAATGCCGCCGATTCCCTTCTCGAGGCAGCGAATGTAGAAATCGGCAGGGAAGACGACTGGCGATGGCGTACTGAGGACATAGGCGTTCGCTGCGTAGTGCAGATGGGCTTGACCAACAGCATCCGCGGCCGGATACGCGCACGTCGATGTAGCCAGAATGAGAATCGCGGTCGGCAACGTCGTGACAGCCTCGTGCGCGCTCACAATCGGTTCCCTACTTCGCGGCGCGCTTGATGAAGATGCGGTCGTATCCCTCGGGGCTTTGTGCGATGCCGAGGAGTTCGTGGCCCATCTTCTTCGCCCAGAGGGGGATGTCGCGTCGGGAGCCCTCGTCGGAAGAGCGAACTTCGAGGATTCCGCCGACAGCGACGCTCCCGATGCCCTTCTTCGCCTCAAGCAGCGGGCCTGGACAGGCGCTGCCTCGCGCATCGACGAGGTGGTCCGGCTCCAGGTTCTCGAGCTCGGTGACGTCCAGCGAGTAGTCCATGTCTTTCTCCTTCCGGCAGCGGAGTCGGCAGGCGACACAGCCCTGTGTCGATTGGGTAGTCACGGGGGCCGATGCGCTGCCGGGTGGGCACGCCACCCACCTCTTTAAGTGAGCATATGCTCATAATACCACGCGACGACAACTTGGGGACAGTTCCCGGGACGCGGCGCGTGTCGCAAGCACATGTAGAGCGTGAAGAAAGGAGTGAAGAGACCGAAAGGCGCTCGCTCCGGAGCCCCGAGGGAGCGCCGATGCCGTCAACCTGTTCGAACCGCCGCTGCAACGACGAACGCACCGTCTCCGTGGCCTGCGGTGAGGGGTTCGATTTCGCTCGTCTCTGCCAAAGTGCGCGTCAGTGTTTGGCCCCAGTCCATGCCGCGAAAGCCGTTGTCGCGCAACAGCTGCGCGACTTCAGCGACCGAGAAGAACCTCGCTGATCGGTAGAAGACGCTTGCTGACTGATGGGCCAAGTATTCCCGGCCGATGGGGCTTTCACGATCGATGAAGCCGATGATGATGCGTCCGCCCGGCCTCAGTACCCTGTGGGCCTCGGTGAGCATCCGCTTGGGTGAGTCTACGAAGCAGATCGTTGTGACGATCAGCACATAGTCGAATATGCCGTCTGAGAAGGGCAGATCCTCGGCCACGCCCTGAGCGATCTCGACACCTCGGGCGGCGGCATGGGCGAGCATCGCCGGGGACGGATCGATGCCGTTCCGCACGCCGAGCGGCGCCGCGAAGCGGCCACTACCTACCCCTACCTCCAGCCCATTCCCGATCCAAGGAACGAACGCGCGAAGCGCGAGCAGCTCAGAGAGATAGGCGGCTTCGTGTCTCACGAACCACGCCTCGTAGCGGTCGTGGTGCGTCTCAAACACGCTGTCGTCAGACATTGCGTCGTCTCCTCCTCCGCGGGTTAGCCTCCTGTCGGTAGTGACGCTGTTCGGCCTTCGTCGCTCAATGCAGGCGGTCGGCGGTAGCGATGAAGACGCCCAGCAGCGTGACAATGACGCCGATCGCGAGACTACGGCTCAAACGTTCGTGTAAGAACACCGCGCTCCAAGCGATCGCGAAGATCGGCGTGGTCGCGGTGATCAGTGCAGTCTGTACTGAGCCCAGATGTTCGATGATCAGGTAGAAGAGAATCGCGCATGAGCCCTCGATCGTGCCCGCGACGATCACGAGACGGCGTGCTCGCCGCCGCTCAATAGACGTCAGCGTTCGCGTCGCCAGGGGGACGCGGCGAGCTAGGGCAACTCCAATGATCATCAGAAGGCCCATTCCCTGCGCCTGTAGGATCATGGTCACCGAGGCGCCTCCCACGGATTGCTGGGCCATCTGGATGAGCACGGGCGCCAAACCCCAGCCGGCGGCGCTGATTAACGCGAGCAGGACCACCAGGGGCAGCGATCCTCTCGGGCCGCGCCGCCGCCAAGCGCGCGTCATCACCGGTTGCGCCAACGGCTCCTCACTCAGACCGTCGGCCACTGCTACATCCCGACGCTCTGCCCGCGCGATGCCGGCCACACCAGCGGCGGCGATGACGAGGCCGATGAGCGTAAGCCTGCCGAGAGTCGCGCCGATCAGCACGGTCGCGAACAGTGCTGTGAACAGGAGGTTGGTGCTGGTGATGGGTATCACCACGCTCACGCGACCCGAGCGCAGAGCAAAGTAGTACACATTCTGCGCGATGAGCCAGCCGACGATCGCCAGGATGGAGATGTACAGGGCCGCTTCCCATGTCATGTCGTAGGTAAGACTCCAGAGTTCCAGCAGTGTGAGCGGCGCCGTCACCACGAAGATCGTGATCAGCGCCGCGGCTCGCACGAACATGTTGGTCGCCACCGGATCGAGGCAGGTGAGGAGGCGCTTGTTGATGAGGACTACGCCGCCCGCAAGGGCGGTCTCGATGAACGCAATACCGATCCAGAGTAAGAGCGTGGCCGTCACAACGGTTCACTCCGATGAGTCGCATGGCTCCGTCGAGGAGTTGTTCCACCCCCAGTACATGGTGCCTGGTCCAGCGGGTGCCACAATTCAATCGGACCTGGTTCCCTGACAGGCGAGAACCTGGACCTCTCCAGAATAGTCTCATGGATGATGCCGCTGCTGAGAAGCCGTCGACGAGGTTGAGCCTAGGCGCATCGACAGGGTCGTCGGCCGAGGGGGCTCTCGCGGCAGCTTGCGCGATGGTCCCCGAGGTGTGCGAGATTGACGAGGCGTTGCGCGTCGAGCCGTGCTCTGCACAAGGTTTATCGTGAGCTGAGCTTCGCCTTCACGGCTGCCTGGACCGCGGCGCGCATCGCCTGCGGCCAGGCGTATACCATCCCCGCCGAGCCCATCCACGTCGACTACGGCCTGCGCGCGGAGATGGTGATGTGTGGATCTCCCAGCTCCCCGAGTTGGTCCAGGTCCTTACCGCGGCAAGATGTCTTGGTCGAAGATGTCGAGCGGCACCTTCAGCGTGACGGCCGCGTTCGGGATATCGACGATGCCGCCGATGTGCATCTCGCAGGGCGCCACGCTGATGATCGTGTAAGCCTGCTCGGGCGTGTAGCCGAACTTGCCGAGGTACTCGATCGCTTGCTCGACGGCCTGCACGGCGGCCATCGTGGCGTCGAGATACTTCTGCTCGTTGCCGGCGGCGCTCAGGCCGGTGAAGGTGAGGTAACGGGTGCCGAAGTTCGGGTCGATCGGCGACGGCCTGAGCATCGGCGTCCTGATGCCGTACTTGGCCATGCCGCCCTTGATCACGTCGAAGCGGTACCAGCCGACGCCGTCCATTTCGATGGCGTTCCAGGTGATCTCGCCGTCGCCCTCGGCGAAGTGGAAGTCGCCGGTCGAGAGCAGGGCGCCGTCGACGAACACCGGGAAGTACACGCGCGAGCCTCGCGACAGGTTCTTGATGTCGAGGTTGCCGCCGTTCTCGCGCGGCGGCACGGTGCGGGCCGCGGTCTCGGCCACGCGCGCCCAGTCGTCGCCCTCGAGCGTGCGCAGCACCGCGGTCGACTTGGCGGTGCTGCGCGGCGCCGCCAGCCCTTGCTCGATCAGCGGATCTTCCCGTTTGTTCCATTGCTCGAGGAGCTCGTGCGAGGGCGCCACGCCGATGACGCCTGGGTGACTCAGCGCCGGGATCTCAACGCCGGGGATCTGCCGGCTCGTGGCGGAGGTGCCGTGCAGGTCCCAGACCGTCTTGTAGCCCTTCGGGAACCAGCTCGCCAGCGGGCCGCCCATGCCGGGCAGGATGTTGGAGTAGCCGATGCCCGAGAGGGGTCGAATGTCCAACACGTCGACCACCAAGAGGTCGCCGGCTTTCACGCCGTCAACCTTGATCGGGCCGGTCATGGGATGCGTCCGGGTGAGGTCGAAGTCGTGGATGTCTTGCTCGGTGTCGACGTCCTTGAGCTGGTAGTCGTCGTAGCCGCCGGCCTCGAGGATCACCTCGTCGCCGAGGCCGACCTCGTGCAGCGGCGGGATGTCGGGGTGCCAGCGATTGTGGCCGAGATGCTTCTGATCGGCGAGCGGAACACCCACCTCACAGTGGAACCGCTTGACGCCGAGGTCGCGGTCGGGGAAGCGAGAGACGCCGGACTGAGTGAAGTCGGTGGTGTGTGACATGACGGACACCTCCTATCGTCCAGGGATACATGCGAAGGTAGTCCGAAACAGGTGCAATGACAACGGTTGAGTGTGGGCGCCGCCGCCGCTCGTTATGGACGCAGGCGCAACACGAGCACGGCGAGGTCGTCACGCAGATGGCCGCCGAAGCCCTCCGCGGAGCTCCTCAACTGCTCGGCCACCTCTTGGGCGGAGAGCGCGTGCAGGCCGTCGCAGGCGGCCAGCAGACGCTGCTCGCCGAAGAGTTCGCCTCCGCGGCGAGCTTCCGTGAGGCCGTCCGTGTAGAGCACGAGGCCTTCGTTCGGGCGCAGCCTGTGCCGCGACGCGAGGTAGCCGGGCTCGAAGCAGCCGAGGGGCGTCCCGTAGGCCGGTTCGACGAACGTGCTTGAGCCCGCCTTGAGGTGAACGGGAGCGGGGTGGCCGGCGCTTGCCATGTCGAACCATCCGGTGACGGGATCGAGGATGACAACGAGAGCGGTCACGAAGCTCGAGGCGTCTGCGTGCTCGCCGCAGAGCAGCTCGCTCGTCTTCGCCAGGATGACGCCGGGGTCGGCCGTCGTGTGCGCGAAGGCGCGCACGGCGGTTCGCACCCGTAGCGCGTCCGTCGCGGCGCCGATGCCCTTGCCGGCGACGTCGCCGATCAGCCCCAGCGTGCGGCCGTCGGGCAGTTCCACCAGGTCCCAGAGGTCGCCGCCGACGAGTTCAGGTGTTGACGCCGGGACCTCGACGAACCCGACCTCCAGAGGCGCGATGCTGGCAGGCTCATGGCGAAAGCCTCGCTGAAGCGTATTCAGCACGTCCTTCTGCTGGTCGTACAGAGCAGTGAGCTTGGCCTCGTTGCGCTTGCGCTCGGTGATGTCTTCGAAGACGGTCGCGAACTGGCCCTTCTTCGGGGAGACAACGGAGATACGAAAGTGGCGGCCGAGGGGATCGAGGTAGGTCTCCAGGCTCCGTGGCTGACCGGTCTCCGCGACATGGGTGAACTCCGCGAAGTATGGTGGCTCGCCTGTTCCGTAGAGCTCGCTGGCGAGCGCGCCGATGGCCTTCTTCCCGCTGACGCCGGACTGGCGCTGGTAGGCCGCGTTCACCTGCAGGATGCGATAGTCGATCGGGCGATGCGCGTCGTCGTAGATCACCTCGTGCAGGGCGACGCCTTCCTCCATGCAGTCGAAGAGCGTGCGAAAACGCGACTCTTCTTGTTCCAGCGCCTCCTCGACGAGCTTCATCGCGGTGAGGTCTACGGTGGCGCTGCCGACGCCGACCACCTCCCCCGCCTCGTTGTGCAGCGGCTCCCACGTCACGTCCAGGTATATCGGTCCGCCCGGGCGCTGGAGCCACATCTGCTCGCGCATCTCCCGGTCTTCGGCCATCACGCGCCGCTTGATCGCGCTGGCGTGCACGGCTTCCTCGGCCGTGAAGATCTCGGCATCCGTGCGGCCGATGATCTCCTCCGGGCCGATGCTGCGCTGATTGAAGGCCCAGACGTAGCGCAGATCCTTGTCCTGTATGGCGACCGAGACGGGCGCGTTGCGCAAAGCGAGGCGAAAGCGCTGCTCGCTCTCGCGCAAGTCGTGCTCCGCACGCTTGAGGCGCTCGATGTTCAGCGCCACGCCCAGCCACTGCGTGATGACGCCGGTGCTGTCACGCAGGGGTTTGGCCGTGGCGCTGAACCACTCGTAGGCGCCGTCACGGCGCCGCACGCGGTACTCGAGGTCGTAGGGCGCGCCGTTCTCGACGGCGTCGCGCCAGGCCGCAAAGGCGCGCTCGCGATCGTCGGGATGCAACAGCAGCGTCCAGCCGTTGCCGAGGTGCTCCGACATCGGCACCCCGGTGTAGTCGACCCATTGCTTGCTCTGGTAGTTGCAGTAGCCGTCTGGCCGCGTCGTGAAGATCATGCCGGGGATCGACTCGAGTGTCTGCTGAAAGAAGGATTCGCTCGCCTGCAGAGCGAGCTCGCTACGCTTGCGTTCGTCGATGCTCTCCACCAAAGCGATGATCCACCGCGGTGCGCGTTGCTCGTCGCGGGCCAGAGAGGTGCTCTTGCGTACCCAGACCGGCGAGCCGTCCTTGCGCAGGTAGCGATTCTCGAGCACGAAATCCTCTATCTCACCGGCGACCATGCGTCGCATGAGCTCGAGGTTCCCGGTGACGTCATCAGGGTGCACAACGTCGACCACGGCGCGCGTCTGCAGTTCCTCGAGGGTGTAGCCCATCAGAGAGAGGAAAGCGGCGTTGGCATCCACGAACCTACCCTCGGGCGTCGCCAGGGCGAAGCCGATGGCGGCGTGCGAGAAGGCGACGCGCAGCTTCTCCTCGCTTTCGCGCAACGCCTCGTAGGTGCTCCGTTGATCGGTGACGTCGTTGCCGATCGCGAGGATCTCGCTCAGGTTGCCGCGCTCATCGTAGAGGGGCCGGTTTGTCCAGGAGACCCAGATGCGAGTGCCGTCGCGCCGCAAGTTCTCGTTTGTATTGTTCACGTATTGCTGCGGGTGGGCGACGATGTCCGAGGCCAGTTCGCTGAGGTCGAGGCCCTCCGAATCCACCGCCGGCACGAGGAGGCCGACGTGGCGGCCGACCACCTCGTCGGAACGCCAGCCGAAGAGGGCCTCGGCGTGCTCGTTGAAGAAGAGAATCGTGCCGTCGGGCTGCCAGCGGATGATGGCGCTGCCCGCGTGCTCCAGCAGGTCGCGATAGCGCTGCTCGCTCTGCGCGAGGGCCGCCTCGCGCGCCCGACGTTCGCTTGTGTCGATCATGACGCCGTAGGAGCGCTGTGGCCGACCGCTCTCATCGAGGGCGATGCGCCCGCGCACCTCCAGCCAACGCACCGTGCCGTCCGGCCACAAGGAGCGGAACTCACCGGCGTAGTCGCCGCCGCGCTTGAGCGCTGCCCGGTAGACCTCATCCGCCGCTTTGCGGTCCTCCGGGTGGATGCGAGCCAGCCAGGCGGCGAACCGCGGCTCGACCTCGCCCGGCTCGTGGCCCATCATTCGGTAGTACTCGTCGTTCCAAACCGCGTTGCCGGTGAGAAAATCCCTGTCCCAGGTGGCCAGGCCGGCTGCCGAAAGCGCAAGGCTGAGCCGCTCCTCCTTCGTGCGCAGTTCCTCGAAGAGGGTGTCCCGCTCCGCCTCCTTGCGCTTGCGCTCCTCGATGTCGCGCGAATAGGCGGCAATCCCGTTGGCTGTTGGATAGGCGCGAAGCTCGAACCAGCGCCGAAAGGTCGGCGAGATGTAGTCCAGTTGCGCCGGCCTGCCGAGCTCCATGGCCTCGCGCAGCGCCTCGCCGGCGGCAGTGTCGCAAAGCAGAGGGAACTCGTCCCAGATGACGCGGCCGATAAGATCGTCGACCGGGCGGTGCACGATCTCGGCGTACGCCTGGTTGCAGGCCGTGTAGCGATACTCCCAGTCGAGCGCGAAGAAGCCCTCCTCGATCTCCTCGAGGAGGGCTCGCCAGCGGCTGTCGGGCAAGGTCGGCGATTGGGCGACGACGGCGGCGTCCTGCGCCTCGCTCAGTGCGCCGCGCTTCGTAGCCCGCACCTCGAGGCCGTTCTCGCTGCGCAGCATGAGTTCGTCCATGAGCCTCGCGATGATGTAGAGGCCGCGGCCATGGGACTGCAGTGGATCGGGGAACGCATGCGGATCGAAGAGGCCCGGGTCGAAACCGTGGCCGCCGTCCTTGACTCGCAGAGCGAGGTCACGGCCTTCAAAGCCGACGCAAATCTCGAGGTCGCTGAGCGCTCCGCTATGGCGGACCGCATTGGTCATCGCCTCTTCCAGAGCCAGGACGACATCGTCGGTCGTGCCCTCAGGGATGCGGTGAGCCTGCAGGTAGTCGCGTACGCGGTGTCGCACGCGCAAGAGGCGGGCCGGGTCGAGTGGGACGTGAAAGACCAACCTGGGCCGCTTGGCGGCCGGAGCCGGGTCGCCCGCTTGCGTGCTGCTCGTCGTCTGGTTGCTCACCTGCGGACTGCCTCGGGCGCCCTGCCTCGGCGGATGGTGTGTTGGGAGCCGCTTCGCCGTCGCGAGCCCCTAGGCGAGAGCTCGTCTCGCCATTGTCTGCCGAGCTTAGTCTGTGGGTCAAACATTGCCGTTGCCCGAGGGCCAGGGCTTCCGTCGGTGGGCGCTCTCTGAGGAGCGCCACCACTCCGCGATCTGTGGCCCGGTGCAAGCAGAGGGGTGAGCGCCTGGCCGTTCTGCTCCTCGATCTGGACGAGTTCAAGCCGGTCAACGACGAGTTCGGCCATGCTGCCGGCGATGCCGTACTCAAGGCCGTTGGACGATGCATTGCAGATCACGTTCGCGGGTGCGATCTCCTGGCTCGGTACGGAGGCGACGAGATTTGCGCGCTGTTGGGGGGCTTGGCCGCAGCCGACACTCTCATCGTTGCCGAACGGATCAGCTGCCGTCTCCGGACGCTCCGTCTGGCACGGCAAAGTCCTGATCCGCACGACCGTGAGCGTCGGCGTGGCGGTCGGTGGGGGCGAGGATGAGCGGACGCTTGAGGAGCTCATCGACGACGCGGATGCCAATCTGTACCGCGCCAAGCGCGACGGCAGGGACCGCATCACCGCCTCGACGCCGAGTGAAGGAGGAGAGGCGAGCGTGCGCACTGCGCTCCACTAGGCCTGCGCTCTACAGCGCGGGTGAGCTCGCTTGCGCTATGCCCTCAGGGTCTCGTGGTGGCCGGCCTGGTTTTTGCAGGAGGTAGAAGCGACTGGAGCCATCGATCTCGAGCGTCTCGAAGCCGACGTCGAGACCGGCGATCAGCCCGGCGAACTCGGCCGGAGCGACCGCCGTCAGGCGGAGGCCGTCTCTGCAGACGATCGTGCCGTTGCCGCTGCGCTCGTGATCGACGGCGCCGATGAGACCGGCGGCCGTCTGGCGTTCGAACCACTCCATGCGGTCGTCCCAGAAGCGCTCGGCGTAGGTGGAGTAGAGTGCCCGTCCTCCGGGCCTCAACACACGCAGGCTCTCGTTGATGAGGCCCCGCTTGTCGATCCCGAACGCCGAAATGCCGTTCTGGATGCAGACGACCGCGTCGAAGGAATCCTCGGCAAAGGTGAGACTGCCGGCGTCCATGTGCGCCAGCAGGACGTTCGGATACGCACGGAGCCGCTCCCGAGCGAGCGCGAGACTCGTGACGGACGTATCGATGCCGACGACAAACGTGGCCCTTCGGGCAAGAGCAGGAAGCATTCGACCGTACCCGCAGCCGAGGTCGAGGACGAGGCTCGCCGACGGTACGTTCGCAACGACGAAGTCGACTTCGGCGCGCAGGTACTGCTGAATCCGTGGTGGCGCCAGCTGATAGGCGCGCTCCAGCGAACCTGCCGTGAGTTTCTCGTCGTAGTAGCCGCTCACGGCAGGGGAAGGCCGGCGCCGTCAAGGGGTTCGCGGGCGGCAAACATCCGGCCGTCGGCGAGGAGCGGCTTCTCTTCATGAGACGGCGCGACCGCGCCGCAAGGACTCAGCCTCAGGGGCACTTCCGGCGCGCATCCATGTAGCTGCGGAAGCCCGCGGCGACTTTGCGCAGGGCGGACTCGAGCTTCCCGCGGGCAGTGCCGGAATGTCGCGCGTGCCGCATCAGCCGGGTACTCGTTTCACGGTCCCGTCGGCAATCAGACTGTGAAGCTCTTGCATGAGAATACGCTCGTGCGTGTCGGTGACGCCGTCGGCATGCAGCAGCTGCAAGATCTCCTCGTATTCCGAGTTCGTGATCACATGATCGCTGATGGCTCTCTTGATTGTCTCCTCAAGATTCCTTCCGCTCTCAGTCAACATGGCTTACCCCTCAGTCTGTTCAGTTCTTGGTGTGTCTACCGAGCGACTGTTGTGGTGTCACACTCAAGAGAAAGGCCGCTCCGGCATCAGTGGAGGCCCGGCTGGGTTGAGCTCTCGCTTCGCTTCAACGGGCGCGGCGTGAGCATAGCACGCCGCTTCGAGCTTGAGCGATGGGACATGCCTTGCGGGCGCGTCCTACGCGCCCTTCGTGGCTCCCGACAGGAACTCGACGATTGCGGCCTCTTGCTGCGCTCCGGCCCGCGTCGTCACGATCGTGCCCCCCTCGATGAACGCGAGGTAGGGGACGCCGAGGACGCCGTACGCCGACGCTGCCGGCCGATCGGTCGCCGCGTTGATCTTGAAGATGGCGTCGGGGTAGCGCTTCTGGAGCTTGCTGACGGCCGGGTTCTGGGCCTGGCAGGCGCGGCAGGTAGGGGTGTGGAAGTACAAGACGGTCTTCGCTCCGGACTTGATCCTCTTGGCGGAAGCTTTGTGCGGCGTGGGAGCCGGCTTGCCCTTGAGTTTGGCGCCCTTGGCAGCCATCACGGCTCTCGGTACGAAGAGCAAGGCCAGCCCTGCAACGACGACGACGGCGACGATCACGATGTAGACGGTCATGTTGCTCTCCTTCGTGGTTCTCACTGTCGCTGCCGTTCGCGCACACACGCTCAATGCGCCCTCGAGGGATCGGCTGGGCTGGTACGAGCATATACCCGCGGCGGTATTCTTGGCCAGTACTCGCGCCGGCTCGGCCGAGCGTTGGACCGGCGAGGCTCGCCGATGGCGTCGACGAGGAATCGCCGACGGTACGGCGACCGTAGGCCATCTGGCCAACACCTATCGGCGATCGCCGCTCAACTCCAGGGCTCTACCGGTCGAGGCCATGCCTAAGCGCAGACACCCGCGATCTGCGCGAGAGGCAAACGATTCCGGTGCGGGGGGACGCCGCGGCTTCGCAGAGGCGACGGTGAGCCTTCCGCCCTCGAATCGAGAGGAGGCGCATCGTGACGTCGACGAGCAAGATCCTGACCTGTGTCGTTACGGCACTCGCCCTCCTTCTCATGGCTCCGCTCGCGAGCGCGGAGGCCGCTGAGGTGAACGCCGTGCTGGACGAGAGCCCTTCAATCTCCGTCACCGCCTTCGGCGCCACCGCCAACGACGCGAGCGACGACACGGCCGCCATCCAGGCCGCCGTCGACGCCTGC